>JAANMX010000103.1_pt1 | contig 98965 bp, 92 predicted proteins | sample 7279681 | NCBI WGS metagenome assembly JAANMX01 (sample SAMN14094542, study PRJNA606508) | bioreactor metagenome | isolation source: A lab-scale SPAN reactor treating ammonium-rich wastewater day 351 | place: Ireland: Galway | collected 2018-01-01
GTTGTTTTGTAATTCAAAGAGGATTGCAAGTGGAGAGGGGTGTTTGGCAGGATGTTCGCGATGTGAACGGGTCTGAGTCTATAAAAGCGGTTCATCCGTGTCATTGGGAAAAGACAAGATATCCTCAGGGAAGATGTGTATGATGTTGTCTGTTTTTTTGCCCGGTTTACTGGCCGGACCTCACGGAGAGATCAAGGATGGAAAGAAATCAGTTTGACCTTTTGAGCGACCGCAGATTCTTGCCGCTTTTCATCACCCAGTTTCTGGGGGCTTTTAACGATAATATCTTTAAGATGACGCTTTCGACCCTCGTGGCGTACGAGATCTGGATGGTCGGCTCGATTGATCCCAAGGTTCTGGTTTCGCTGGCGGCGGGGCTTTTTATCTTCCCCTTCATCGTATGCGCCCCGTTGGCGGGCGAACTGGCCGATAAATATAATAAAGACGCGGTGATCCGGCGGACGAAGGTCGCGGAAATCTTTATTGCCATCCTCGGCGCCACTTGCCTTTTGATGGGCGATATCACCGGGCCACCAATTTTCCTCGCCTTGTTTGTTCTGTTCGCACTCGGCGTGCAGTCGGCCTTCTTCAGCCCGAGTAAATATTCCATATTGCCGCAGCATTTGCGTGAGGATGAGCTGATCGGCGGGAACGCACTTATTAATACCGGGACCTTTCTTGCCATTCTGACCGGGACGATCTTCGGCGGTGTTCTGGCGGTCGTGCCGATGGGGCTCATTATTGTTTCCGTTATTATGGTGAGTTGCGCCGTCGCTGGGTATATCGCCAGCCGTTATATTCCGATTGCGCCCGCTCCTGCGCCGGATCTGAAGCTCAATTTCAACGCTCCGGTCGAGGCGTACAGGATTATGAAATATGCCTCCCGCCAGCCGAAGGGCGTGTTCCTCGCTATTCTCGGCGCTTCGTGGTTCTATTTCGTCGGCGGGACGTTTCTGGCGCAGTTTCCGAATTTCGCCAAGACCACGCTGGGGGTTGATCAGGGCGTGCTGGTCTTTCTTATGACCGTGTTTTCGGTGGGGATCGCGCTGGGCGGCCTTGTAAACAACCGCTTGCTGCGTTCGCGTATCGAGGCGACGTACGTGCCTCTGGCGGCACTCGGGATCGCCTTATTCTCGCTGGATCTTTATTTCGCCAGTCTTGCTTATTCCGGGCCGACGGTCGGGCCGGACGGGCAGCCGGTTTATGCACATTTGCTCTCTTTCCTGCCGAGTTTCAGCGGGCTGCGGGTCACGTTCGACGTTTTCATGGTTTCCGTCATGGGCGGGCTTTATGTCATTCCGCTGCTTTCGATCATCCAGCATTTCACGCCGGAGGATCACAAGGCGCGGGTTCTCGCGGGCAGCGGGCTGATCGATTCCCTGTTTATTCTGATGTCTTCGATGGTGGCGGTGACCGTTCTGGGGATGGGGTTTCAGGTCGAGCATCTGTTCCTTTTGATCTCCTTGGCCGGGCTGGGGGTTGCGGTGTACGTGTGCATTCTGCTGCCTGATTACCTGTTCAAGACGCTTTTGCAGGGGCTGTTCAAGTTCCTTTATAAGGTCGAGGTGCGTGGCCTTGAGAATTATGAAAAGGCAGGCCCCCGGGCGATCATCGTCGGCAACCATGTTTCCTTGCTTGATCCGCCTTTGCTGGCCGCGTTTCTTCCAGGGCGGCCGATGTTCGCGGTGAACAGCTTTGTGGCGGAATGGTTCTGGGTGAAGCCGTTCCTCAAGCTGGTGGACGCATTTCCGCTGGACCCGACCAATCCGTTTTCGATCAAATCGTTGATTAAAGAGGTGGAGAAAGACAAGCATTGCGTGATTTTCCCCGAGGGGCGGCTGACGGAAACCGGGGCGCTGATGAAGGTTTACGAAGGGCCGGGCATGATCGCCGATAAATCCGAGGCGGTTATTATTCCCGTGCGGCTTGATGGTGTGCAGCATACGCCGTTCGCACGTTTGAAGGGCAAAGTGCCGCTTAGGACTTTCCCCAAAATCACCATTACGATTCTGGAGCCGCGTACCTTCCGGATTCCCGCAGATTACAAGGGGCGGGTGCGGCGGCGGGCAGCTTCGCGGCAGCTTTACAATCTCATGGAAGAGATGATGTTCCTGACACAGGATCGGGAGCAGACGCTTTATCAGGCGCTGATGAAGGCGCGGCACGTGAACGGCGATTCCGAAGCGATCATTGAGGATATCGAGCGCAAGCCCGTGACCTTCAAGAAGCTTGTGCGCGGGTCGATCGTGCTGGGCCGGAAAATCTCCGGCTTTACGCAGAAGGGCGAGAATGTCGGTTTCCTTCTGCCTAACAGCAGCGCGGCGATCGCGACGTTCTTCGGATTGCAAGCGTTCGGGCGCGTTCCGGCGATGCTCAATTTCTCGGCGGGTGCGCAGTCGATTTTGGCGGCCTGTCATGCGGCGCAGATCAGGACCGTTATCACGTCACGGCGGTTCATCGAATTCGGGCGGCTCACGACGTTGATCGAGGAGATGGAATCGCAGGTTAAAGTCGTTTATCTGGAGGATGTGCGCAAAAAAATCGGCGTTCTTGATAAGATTCGCGGTTTTTATTCGCCTATGACGGCTGAATATACGCATAAACGGCACGGAGTCACCCCGAACGACCCCGCCGTGATCCTTTTTACCTCCGGTTCGGAGGGTTTGCCGAAGGGAGTCGTGCTTTCACACGCCAATATCATGGCGAATATCGTGCAGCTCACCAGCCGGGTGGATTTCAACCGGCAGGACATCGTCTTTAACTGTCTGCCGATCTTCCATTCGTTCGGGTTGACGGCGGGAACGCTGCTGCCGATCCTTTCCGGGATCCGCACGTTCCTTTATCCCAGCCCGCTGCATTACCGGATCGTGCCGGAGATGGTTTATTCCACCAACGCCAGCATCATGTTCGGCACCGACACGTTCCTCAACGGTTATGCGCGGATGGCCGATCCTTATGATTTCTACCGGATGCGTTATATCTTCGCGGGCGCAGAAAAGGTGAAGGACGAGACCAAGCAGCTTTATATGGAGCGGTTCGGTGTGCGGGTTCTTGAAGGTTACGGGGCGACGGAAACTTCGCCGGCTTTGACCCTTAATTCACCCATGCATATGAAGGCGGGCTCGGTCGGGCGGCTTTTGCCGGGGATCGAATACAGGCTGGAGGATGTTCCGGGAGTCGAGCATGGCGGGCGGCTTTACGTGCGCGGGCCGAACGTGATGCTGGGTTATTATCTGTATGATAAGCCGGGCGTGATCCAGCCGCCGGGCGAGGGATGGCACGATACGGGCGATATCGTCGATATCGACGCGCAGGGCTTCGTGACCATTTTGGGCCGCGCCAAACGGTTTGCCAAGATCGCGGGCGAAATGGTCTCGCTGACCAGCGTCGAGACAATGGTGCAAAAAGTCTATCCCGATTTCGCGCATGCCGTCGTGGCGATTCCCGACGCGCGTAAGGGCGAGCAACTGGTCTTGGTGACATCTTGTAAGGATGTTAAGCGCGAGGCGCTTTCAAAATATGCCGGAGAGAACGGGATTTCCGAGCTTTCGGTGCCGAAAACCATCCTGACGATGGATAAATTGCCCGTTCTGGGCAGCGGGAAGACGGATTACACCGCGCTCAAAGCCTATGTCGAGGGGCAGCTGGCGAAGGCGGCTTAAAGGTTTATGTCGCAAAATCATAACGAAACTAAACCCTTACCCCCGAGTTTCCGCGAAGCGTTCCGCTTCTGGCTCAAGCTCGGCTGCATCAGCTTTGGCGGGCCGGCGGGGCAGATCGCGATTATGCATCAGGAGCTTGTGGAGAAGCGCCGCTGGATTTCCGAGCGGCGATTTTTGCATGCGCTGAATTACTGCATGCTGCTGCCGGGGCCGGAGGCGCAGCAGCTGGCGACCTATATCGGCTGGCTTCTGCACGGTGTGCGCGGCGGGCTTGCGGCGGGTATTTTGTTCGTCCTGCCTTCGTTTTTCCTTTTGGTCCTCCTGTCATGGATTTATGTCACCTTTGCCCATCTGCCTGTGGTGGCGGGGATTTTTTATGGCATCAAGCCCGCCGTGACGGCGATTGTGTTACAGGCCACTTACCGTATCGGGATGCGGACGCTCAAGAATCCGGCGCTGTGGGGGATCGCGTGCTGTTCGTTTCTGGGGTTGTTCCTGCTGGGTTTGCCGTTTCCGCTGATCGTGCTTTTGGCGGCGCTGGCCGGGTTGTTCGGCGGGCGGGTTGCGCCCGCGCTGTTTTCCGGCGCGGGTCATGCGAAAGGGGCGCAGGCTGATTACGGGCCCGCCGTGATCAGCGATGATTCCGGTCCGCATGCACGGTTTTCGTTTATGTCTCTGTTTAAGGTTCTTGCCCTTGGTCTGATTCTTTGGCTGGTTCCGCTGGTCATTTTGATTTTTTGGGGAGGGTGGGAGCATCCGTATACCCAGATGGGCTGGTTTTTTACCAAGGCCGCGTTCCTGACGTTCGGCGGGGCGTATGCGGTTTTACCCTACGTTTTCCAGGCGGCAGTCGAGCATTACCATTGGCTTTCGGCTCCGCAGATGATCGACGGGTTGGCGCTGGGCGAGACGACGCCGGGGCCGCTGATCATCGTGCTGGCGTTCGTGGGGTTTGTCGGTGGATACGGCGCGGCGCCGTTCGGGCCGGAATGGATGAGCCTGGCCGGGATTATGGGCGCGGCGGTTGTGACGTGGTTTACTTTTCTGCCGTCGTTCCTGTTTATCTTCGCCGGGGCCCCGATCGTTGAGGCGACGCACGGCAAGATGAAATTCACCGCGCCCCTGACCGCGATCACGGCTGCGGTGGTTGGGGTGATTTTCAATCTGGCGCTCTTCTTCGGCTATCATGTTCTCTGGCCGCAGGGGTTCGCGGGCGCGTTCGATGGTTTTGCCTTCGTCATGATGGTTTTGGCCGCGCTGGCGCTTTTGGCGTTCAAGCGATCCGTCCTTAGCGTCATCGGGGTTAGCGCCTTGGTCGGGCTAGTCTTTTCGCTATCCGTAACTTTTTGATCCGATAGGCGAATTTGGTCTTAGAGGTTTTTCACCCTTTTTTATGGTAGCCTTGATCTATGATGCGGCTGTTGTTGTTTTTCTTCGCTTTTGCCTTTACGTTCAATGCGATCACTTTGAGCGCCTATGCCGCTGCGTGCCCGCACGGGTCGGCTTACGAAGCTAAGAAAGAACAGCCCCAAGGCGTTATGCCGTGTCATGAAGCGGGCGAGCAAAAGCAAGACAGTTCGCGTAAAACCGATCAGACGCCCGGTCATTGCAAGGGGGTTTGTCTGTGTCTTCATGCCGCGCTCGGCCCTGTCGCGATGTTGGCCCGTACGTCTAGTAGTTTTGAAAATCTTCCGCTTATGAAAAACATGATTCCGCCCGCCGGGCCGGATGTTTTCGTTAGCCGCCTTGCTGTACCTCTCGAGCGGCCACCTAAAAATTTCTCCTAAAAAATCCTTTTGCAGAAGAATTTTAGATTCTTTCTGTCTGGAACTTTTGTCCAATTTTAGCTTTTTTTGGAGAAATCAATCATGCGTATTTCAAGCTTATCTTTTCTATGTGCGGCCTTCGGGCTGTACGCGTGGGCGGCGGAGGCCCGCGATATTACCTATCCCGGCGGAATATCCGTTATGACCATGAACACCGGAGATATGAACGGCCTTTACGGCTTTTATTCACCGACGGCCCGATATTCCGTGGGCTATGCCGGAGAATATTGGCGGGACGGAGATTATACGATTCACTCCGTGCGCCTCAATTATCTTGCCAAACGCTGGAACAACCCGGATTCGCAAGCCAATTTCTATCTTCGTTCGGGTGTCGGCATGGCTTACGGCGAGGAGGGCGAAGATTCGGACCGGGAGATTTCGCCCGCCGCCTATATCGGGGGTTCGATCGACTGGGAGGATCGGCGTTTTTACGTCTCTTATGAAAACCGATATACCTATGTCGGCGATTTCGACGATTCCTTTGAGCAGTCGGCGCGGGTCGGGGTTGCGCCTTACGTTGGCGAGTTCGGCGATCTTCATACATGGCTGATGCTACAGGCGGATCACGAGCCCGAGGCGGAGCATCCCGTGACCGTTACGCCGCTGGTGCGCATGTTCAAGGGGGCGCATCTCGTCGAGGCCGGGGTCAGCAATCAGGGCGATGTCCTTTTTCACTGGATGGTTCAATTTTAATTTTTATGGAAAGGTTAGTCCCATGAAACGTTTATTTATTGTTCTTGCTTCTGTCACTTTGCTTTTTGCGCAACCAGCCTTTGCGGGCGAGACCGTGCGCGTGAACGTCAACGGTCTGGTCTGCGATTTTTGCGCGCGGGCGGTTGAAAAAGTGTTCGGCGGGCAGGCGGCGGTCGAGACGATCGCGGTCGATCTCTCTGCGAAGCTTATTACGATCGGCATGAAGGACGGTCAGACGCTGGATGACGGCACGATCACCAAGCTGGTAAACGATTCCGGTTATGCGCTGGTCTCGATTGAGCGCGTGGAGGCTGCGGATGGACAAGATCAGTGATTCCGTTGAAAAGAGCCTGTATCGGCAGACGCTGGTTCCTATGCTCAGTCTTTTTACGAGCCTAGGCACCCTCATCTGTTGCGCGCTTCCGGCTTTGCTGGTGGCGCTCGGGATGGGCGCGGTGTTGGCGGGGCTGGTCTCCGCCGCGCCGTGGCTTGTGTGGCTGTCAGATCATAAGGTGGCCGTCTTTACCGTTGCCGGGGTTCTGCTGGCCGCGTCGGTGGCGATGCAATGGCGCGCGCGGTATTTGCCGTGTCCTGCCGATCCGCTTAAGGCCAAGGCTTGTGCGCGGCTGCGGTTTTTCAGCGTGGCCGTGACCGCATTTTCGGTTCTGGTTTACGCCGTGGGTTTCTTTTTCGCTTTTCTGGCGGCGGAGCTTTTATTTTAGTGCGCCGACCAAGCGCACGATATCGTCGATCGGGCTGCCGTCGCGGTTCATGTCGATCAGGCTCATCAGGTTGCCGGAGAATTCTTCGGCACCCTGTTTGCGATGGTTTTGGGCCAGAAGTCCCATGACCACCGCCGCGATGATCGGCAGCATGGTTTTGATAATCTGCGCCTCGACGTTGGTTTTTTGTTCGATCGCGCCCGCGACCTGACGGCTTACATCCTTGTTGCCCAGAATGTGGCCGAGGATGCCGTTGCCCTCCTGAAGCACGTTGAACAGGTTTTCGCCCGGGGTTTTGGTCTTTTCGAGGAGCTTTTCGTGTTTGCCGTTTTCCAGCGCGTCGATCAGCGGCTCTGCGCCTTCTCTTTGGATGTTGGTCAGAAGGCCGCCGGCGATGGCCGACATCAGCATTTGCGTTATGGTATCGGTCTGTTTTTGATCAAGCCCGAACTGGCCCGCCAGAGCGCGCATCATCTCGGGCCTGTGTGCCGCGTAATTCACAAATTCATGAAAATTCTGCATCTCCAACCCCTTGAAATACAAGGATGCCTTAAATAATTTTGATTATAGAGCGCATAAGATGTTCGCGGGCAAGAATTATTTCTGTTTTGTGCGTTTAAGCGCGTCCGGATATTTTATCGGATCAAAACTTCTCATCGTCTTTTTTTTATGTATGTTATAATTAGTCTGTTTGGCTCTTTTGCGCAGTCTTGGTCTTGAACAAGAAGGATTCTATTTCATGCTGGAAACGTCCAAACCCAAGCATTCCAACGAAGACACGGAGCGCCGGGCGTTTGGTGAGAAGCTTGAGGAGTTTCGCGACGCGCTTAATCTTCTTTACATCAAGAAGAACCAGAGCGGCCGCCTGAAGTTCGCTGAAAAGTGGCGGGCTCCCGCGGAATATATATTCGGGGCCGATCTTCTTGAAATCGACACGCGCGGGCCGAGCCTTGACGAGTATGCAGTGCGGCTTCAGCTTGAGGAGGCCGCAGAGGATCGGCGGCTTCAACTCAAGCAAACCTTAGGCGAGCTTAAGGAGAAAAGCGTTGATTCCGGGGTCTTGCAGTTTGAGTATGTGGGCAAGATCATCCAACAATACGGTCCGGAGCTCTCTCGCATATTTTTTGCCGATAATATTATCGAGCGTGTCAGTCCCGGTCTTCTGGCTCGTTTTGACGAAGAGCGCCGCCAGCGTGAAGCTCAGGCCGAGGCCGAGCGCTTGAGAGCCGAGGAGGCGATCCGTGCGAAGGCTCAGGGTTTGCCGCCGGAGACGAAGGTTCGCCCGCCCAAGGCTCAGCCTGTGCCGCATGCGAATATCGATATTCCCGATGAAGTTCGGCCGATTGATGCGGCCGCTTCCGGTTCTGTCGCGACGAACATATCGGCGCCGCCTTCGGAGCCTGTGCCCTTGCCGCCGGAGCCTGCTACTGATGAAGTCCGGCCGATTGATTTTTCTGAGCCTGTACCCCCGGTGGCGGCGGTTGCTGAGCCTGTCGTTCCGTCGGCTTCAGTGCCTCAAGCTGCGCCCGTTGATGTCGCGCCTGTCGGTCTCGTGCAGAAGACGCTTTCTGTTGCCGATGTTCCTCCGCCCGGCTTTAGCAAGCCTGAGAAAGGTTCGTGCCGTTTGGCGTTTAGCCGCGCTCTGCTGGCGCCGGCGGACGCCCCGTTGCATGTAATATAATTATCATCAGGGTCAAAAGGGCAACGGCGCCTGCCTGATGGAGGGCTGCCGGGACGATGTGGACGGCTGAGAAAAGCGTAATTATTCCCAGCGCAACCTGCGCTAAAATCATGATCACCAGCGCGGGCCAGGATTTGCCCCGCATGTTTTGGCTAAAAATGGCGTAAAGCGCATAGGCAAGAAGGTATGCAGCCGTCAGCATCGCCAGCCATCTGTGCAGGAATTGAACGCCCGCGTGATTCTCGATGAGCGTTGTGAGGGGCGCGGGCGCTTGCGTGATTTCGTCGGGAATCCAGCTTTTTCCCATCATCGGGAAAGTCTCATTATATACGAGTCCGGCATCCAACCCCGCGGTGAAGGCGCCCCAAAGGATTGTGATCGAAAGCAGGAGTAATCCGCCCCAGCCGAGGGTGCGGAGTTTTTGATTCGTCTGATTCTCATCGTTGTTTTTTACCTGCCCGAGCGCGAGCGCATACCAGAGGGTCATGGCATATAAAATAAGCGCCAGCCCCAAATGCGCGGCCAGCCTGAAGTGGCTTACGGCGGGCTGATCGACCAGTCCGCTTTGCACCATATACCATCCCATCAAGCCTTGTGCGCCGACCAGAACCACAAGCCCGCCCATTTTGAGGACATACCCTTTCGGGATTGCGCGTTTATAGAGGAAGAATAAAAACGGCAGGGCGTAAGCTAGGCCGATGATGCGGCCTAAAAGCCTATGCAACCATTCCCAGAAATAGATGTTTTTGAAGTCGGAAACCGTCATCCAGAAGTTCTTTTTCAGGAATTCCGGGGAGTTTCTGTATTCCTCGAATTCTAACTGCCACTGCGCTTCCGTTATGGGGGGAATAATCCCCGTCACAAGCTTCCATTCGACAATCGATAGGCCAGATTCGGTCAATCTTGTTATGGCTCCGATGACGATCATTATGAAGACCAAAGCGCAGCAGAGCATCAGCCATGTACGTAAGGCGCGGTGCGGGGAAGTGTGCACGTTATTGCTTGATGCTGTTGCGCTTGTGGCTGTCCGGGCTTCATTTTCTTGTGCTATGATCACTTTAAAACCCCTCCAGAATCCTGTATTCTCCGGGCATCTAAGCCTTAAACCGGGATCCTGTTCATGGCAAGTTTTGATTTCATAAAAGCCTCACTGGATGGTATCCGGTTTACCTACAGCCATCGCACCGATCTTTTTAAGTTCGCCTTTCCGATCCTTTTTGTGGGCGTTTTTTGCAGCCTTTTGGTTATTCATAACGGCCTGGAGCGCGATATTCTTCGTAGCGGTCTCGTTCAATTGCCCGTTTTTTTCGCCCAAGGGTATTTTTTATCAGAGTTGGTGCGGTATGCGCTCTTTGGCGAGGCTTTCGTTTATTGGGGGTATACCCGCCGCTCGCGTGTCGAGGAATATGCCCAAACGTACCGCGAGCGCCGACTTGATGTCTGGCGCAAGAGGCGTGTTCAGGGCGGGATGATTATTTATGTTCTGGTGACGGTTGTTAGCAACGGGGTTTTGGGGGGGCTGAAATTTGTTGCGGAACAAAATGCTCCGCCTGAGCCACGGCCCCCGCAGGCCGCTCTAGGGCTTGCCGATATGCCGGTCTTTATTCTGGAAAGCGCCGTTTTTCTTCTTGTCATGATGGCGGTGATCTGGCTGGTCCGGGTCGGTTTTATTTATATCGCTTTTTCAGGCGGTTATGGGGTTAAGGATTATTTCAAGCAGCTCAGGGGGCTTTATAGTTCTGTGTCGCTTTTTATGAGTTCGGCGCTGATCGCCCTGGTTATGCTCGCGCCTCTCATCTTCTTGATTTTTGTTTTCGAGGGCTTTTTACGAGATATGCCGGGTTTGCGCATCGTGTTTTTGGTTATTTTATTTGAGCTCTATAAGCTCATCGTTCTGATCATCTCTACGGTTGCTTGTTCGTATGGTATTCGAGACATGTTCGGCGGATTGCCAAGGCAGGGAGCGGGCGAGCAGGGATGAAAATTGTCGTTACCGACTATGAGGGCGCGGAGCATGAGCTGGAGGCCGTCGAGGGGTGGAGCGTTATGCAGATCATCCGCGAATATGGCCTCCCGATTAAGGCGGAGTGCGGCGGGGCGTGCGCCTGCGCAACCTGTCATGTCTATGTCGATCCGGAGTGGTTTGCGCGTTTGCCTGCGAAGCGGCAGGAGGAGGAGGAGAAGCTGGACGAGGCGTTCGCTCTCCAGAAAACGTCCCGGCTTTCGTGTCAGATTATTCTGGACGAGTCGATGGACGGGCTGCGTGTGCGGCTGGCCCCCAATCCTGATTAAATGGTCAATATCAGTTAAACTCATCACTTAATGTGTTGTTTTTAGACGCAATTTTCCATTTTTTGACTAGGCGCCCTCCTTTATTCCATCTCTTATACAATAACTTATTGATATATAATCGTATTTTTGTCATTTTTTGACTCTTTTTGTCCGATCGGTTGGCGGCCGTGTATGTTCTGCGTCTTTCCTATAGAAAAGCTTGCAACGAGGGGCGGTTTGAGGTAGATAAGTGGCACTCGCTTCTGTTGAGTGCTAACAGTTGCGGGATAACCGGGATCCCCAGCCCGGCTTTGAAGGTTTTTCTGAACTATCGACCGAGCCGTTTTTCGTTAAAGACGTGAGGTCGGGCGGGCGGGAAAGCCGGAGCGGAACGGGGGTCTGCAACCTCAATCACTATGGAGATAAGAACATGGCCAAGAAGCCAAAATTCCGTCCCTTACACGACCGCGTGCTTGTACGCCGGATCGAGCCGAGCCAGAAAACGGCCGGAGGGATTATCATTCCCGACACCGCTGCTGAAAAGCCGATGGAAGGCGAAATCGTCGCCGTCGGTAACGGTCACGTTAACGATAACGGCGAAGTTCGCCCGCTGGACGTTAAAACCGGCGACCGCGTGATCTTTTCCAAATGGGCCGGAACCGAAGTCACCATCGACGGCGAAGAGCTGATGGTGATGAAAGAGTCCGACATTATCGGCGTCATCGCCGCTTAAGTTCAATTCACAAAGCTATAAGGAGATATACCCATGGCTGCTAAAGAAGTTCTTTTCCAGGAACAAGCCCGCGCCGAACTGCTCAAAGGCGTGGATATTATCGCAAATGCTGTCAAGGTCACGCTGGGTCCCAAGGGCCGTAACGTCGTGATCGAGAAATCCTTCGGCGCACCGCGCACGACCAAAGACGGCGTGACGGTTGCCAAGGAAATCACGCTGGCGAACAAGCATCAGAATCTGGGCGCACAGCTGATCCGCGAAGTGGCGAGCAAGGCGAACGACCAAGCCGGCGACGGCACGACGACCGCGACCGTTCTGGCGCAGTCGATCGTCCGCGAGGGCCTGAAAGCCGTTTCCTCTGGCCGCAACCCGATGGATCTGAAGCGCGGCGTTGACAAGGCTGTTGAAGCCGTTGTCGCCGACCTCAAGAAGCGCGGCAAAAACGTCAAGACCAACGATGAAATCCGCCAGATCGGCACGATTTCCTCCAACGGCGAAACCGAGATCGGCGATATGCTGGCCGAGGCGATGGAGAAAGTCGGTCACGAGGGCGTGATCACGGTCGAGGAAGCCAAATCCCTGCATAACGAGCTTGAAATCGTCGAAGGGATGCAGTTCGACCGCGGATACCTGTCGCCGTACTTCATCACCGATGCCGACAAGATGCAGGCGGTTCTTGAAAACCCCTACATCCTGCTGCACGAAGGCAAGCTGAGCGGCTTGCAGGCGATGCTCCCGATTCTGGAAGCTGTCGTTCAAAGCTCCCGCCCGCTTCTGATCATCGCAGAAGACGTCGAAGGCGAAGCCTTGGCGACTCTGGTGGTCAACAAGCTGCGCGGCGGTCTAAAGGTCGCAGCGGTCAAGGCGCCTGGTTTTGGCGATCGTCGCAAGGCGATGCTCGAAGACATGGCGATCCTGACCGGCGGTCAGCTGATCTCCGAAGATCTCGGCATCAAGCTGGAGAATGTCGCTCTTAACATGCTCGGCACGGCCAAGAAAGTCTCGATCACGAAGGACGATACGACCATCGTGGACGGCGCGGGCAAGAAGAAAGACATCGAAGCCCGTTGCGCGCAGATCCGTTCGCAGATCGACAATACCGAGTCCGACTATGACAAGGAAAAGCTGCAGGAACGTCTGGCCAAGCTGGCCGGCGGCGTTGCGGTCATCCGCGTCGGCGGCGCGACCGAAGTCGAAGTGAAGGAACGCAAGGACCGCGTTGACGACGCCCTGCACGCCACGCGCGCAGCCGTCGAAGAAGGCATCATCGCCGGCGGCGGTGTGGCCCTTCTCTATGCGACCAAGATTCTGGAGAAGCTGGAAGGCGATAACGACGACCAAGATGTCGGTATCGAGATCATCCGCCGCGCCATTCAATCCCCGATCCGCCAGATCGTGGAGAATGCGGGCAAGGAAGGCTCGGTCATCGTTGGCAAGCTTCTGGAACAGAAGGACTTCAACTACGGCTACGACGCGCAAGGCGACAAGTACACCGACCTCGTGAAGGCCGGAATCATCGACCCTGTGAAAGTGGTCCGCACGGCTCTGCAAGACGCGGCGTCCGTTGCCGGTCTGCTGATCACGACCGAGGCGATGATTTGCGAAGCGCAAGACGACAAAGCCTCCGGCGGCGGCCATTCTCATGGCGGCGGCATGGGCGGCATGGGCGATTTCTAATCGCTCTCGCGTCTAAGGAATACAGAAAGCCCCGCGATTGCGGGGCTTTTTTGTTTTGCGAAAAAAATTAGTAAGTTGAGATATTTACAAACACTTCCTTCCTGCCGTCTTTGGCTAGGATAGAGATTTCACAACCTAACGGCATGTCACCGTCACCTAACGGTCTTTCATCTGGGCATAAAGTCCAATTTCCCAATGATTGCATGGGGAACACTAATGACTCAAAGCCGCTAGCGTTCAATCCAAAATCTTTGGCGAATAATGAAGAATCTGCCTCGGATGACAAGCCGTCCGAGTTCTTTTCCGGGTTGTATCTTTTGTATTTAATATTTCGATTATCCAGATCGCCAGAATCAAAAGGCCGATCCAAATAGATCAACACGCCCCCTTTCGAATCATTGAAATAGTGTTCTACCCGGACTTCCCGAACGTCAAAATTATGGATGCCAAGCGTCTGCTCCATGAAGACCACAGCTGAATGTCGCAAGGCGAAATAGTTCCACAAAACAACGTATGTGAAGAGAACTACAATCAACAAAGGAAAGCTGCTTAACCACATCCATAGTTTTATTTTTCTTAAATTCATGCGTTTTCTCAATCGTATTCGAGGCTTTTTTTATTCTAAACCATGCCTTATTTTGTTGCCGAAAAATTTCTGCCCTTCTAGAGTTTCCGCATGTTGGCACAGGATGACGAATATAGTTTCGCGCTGGCGGTCGGGGACGAGATCGCGATCACCGACCTCAAGACGTCTGCCGTGTTCACCGCGAAAGTGGTGGGCGCGGATACGTACCGCGAAATCACGGCCGCGTTCAACAGCGCTGAAAAGGGGCAGGGACTCAAGAATAGATGGGTCAGTTATACGCTGGTCTCCGAGGACGCGCCGCCGGGCTGGGGCAAGCGGTTCTGGGCTGTGGATAGCCAGAAAGCGGCCGAGAGTGGCGCGCCCAGATTGCCGGAGGTGAAGCGATCGTTCTATGTCGCATCCGATCAGCAAACACGCCCCGAGGGGTTCGCGTTCGAGGACCGGATGAGCGGGCGCGTGGATTTGAGCGTCGCCGGAGAAGCCCTTCATTCCGTTCAGGCCGAGGGCGGCGCGAGCGAGGCGCACGGTACGCTGTTTACCTTCCGCAAGCCGGAGTCGGGCGAAATCTGGGCGGAAGAAGTGTTTCTCGACGAGGCGCAGGAACCGCAGCGCATGGTGTTCGAAGCGAAGTTCGACGTGCCGTTCGAGCGGCTGCCGTAATTTATCCTAGACTTCGAAGTCGGGCGGGACGCTGAGCTCGATCGTGTCGAGCGGCGTTGACATTGCGGGGACGAAGCCGCGCTTATAGCGGTCCATCCCCGTGGTTTCGGAGCCGCCGAGGCACATGAACTCCGCGCCTTCCTCTATCATTTTTTCCGCCGAGACGACCGTGAGGTAGGTCGCCAGATTGGTCATGTCGAAGTCGCTGACCTGCGAGGCGAAGAGGTTGGCGGTGCGTCCGCCGTTCGATTCCGGCTCCCAGATCGAGAAGCCCTTGTCCTGTCCGTTCACCGAGACGATCAGGCCGCGCAGGTGAAGGTCTTGCTGATCCACCGCGAGCTTGGCGAGGTAGTTGAAGTAATTCGTGCGCAGGTCGTACGTGTCGTAATGGTTGGTTTTGGCTTCCCATTCCTGCGCGAGGGATTGCAGCGCCCCGACATCGCGGTTGAAATCGAGTTCGCGCGTCATAGCGGAGGAGCGCAGGAATTTGTTCATGGTCTGGCGGATGCGTGCGTAATCCTTGCCTTCGCGTTTGAGCAAATCGGCGCAGTTGATCGTGTGGACGGGATACGTCCAGTCGAGCACGCTTTCGGTCGTGCGGCTGGCTCTGATTTGCGGGTAGCGGGTCTGGATCTCCTCCAGCGGCCAGTCCCTGGGGGTGCGGCCGATGCGGAAACTCATTCCCGTCTCGCGCACGTCGTGCAGGAACTTTGCAATCGCGTCCATCGGCTGATCGCCGAACGGCGGGAAAATGACGACCGTATCCTTCAGGTTCGGGTGAAGGCAGAAGAAAAAGGTCGTGAATTCCTGACCTTCGCCGGCCATCTTGTTCATCCAGAGGCCGCGTCGGCCCGTCAGCGCGTAATAGGCCGGGGAGTGGGCGTAGGGGTCGGTTGATGCTGCCAGAGAAAAGGCCATCTTCATGGAGGTCAGATCGGAGATGCCGATCTTTGTGACGTTATCCAGTCCATTGACGGCGCGGGCGAAATCTCTCTCCTTATCCGTGGCAAGATTATCGTTGCCCACGGACTGGTAGAGGATGCGCGCTATATCTCTGCTTTTGAGAGCGTCGTTCATTTTACTCTTACATCTACTCTAAAGCTTTTCAGGATACGGGCTTGCCGTTATCCCAAAGCATATTAAAAAAACTTTTCATGCCTTCCGCGAAAAACACGTTATCCAGCAGAAGGACTTTGTTCTGCGGTTCACGCAGAGCCAGCGCAATTCTCGTTTTGTATATGAACACCGTATGCGGGCTGAAATATTTTTCGGGGATGGTTCTGTACCAGGATTTCGGCGCGATGAAGGTTTTTTCATCCTCGCGCACCAGAATACGTTCCGTGATGCCCGCCTTTTTCATGCGCTCGATATGCATGAGGGTGTAGTCGTAGTTTTCTTTTTCGCTCTGGGAAATTTCGGTTATGCCCAGAAGGAGCACCTCGCCCTTGTCATGTTGCAGGGTGTGGAAGATATCATCCTGAAGTCTGCGCAGGCAGTCCTCGCCTTCAAAAACGATCAGCTTGTCCTGAACTCTCTGGACCCCACCGGAAATGAAGAGAATTCCCGCATTGTCGAAGGCGCGGGTGATTTTTTCGATCGTGCTGGAGTTGGGCTGGTTGGTGCCGTTCTCAATCCGGGCGATTCCGGTCTGCGACAGACCAGCTTGCTGGGCCAATTCTCCTTGGCTCCACCCAATCAAAGCGCGGGCAGCGCGGATCTGTTCAATCGTCGGCATGCAAAAAATAACCCAAACACTACATAATTTCTGCGTAACCCAGAATTTATAAGAGATTTGGCGGGTTGTGTCCATATCGCTTATATTAGGAAATACAAATAAAATGTATCAAAGTGCAGAAAAAATGAATTTAAATCTTGACAATTTTATGGCAAAGCCCTAAACATAATCAGGGTAAAGATTATACATAATCTATAAAGAATGACGTTTCCGGACGGACATTCCTCTACAGAATATCTTTACCCGATCGTGATCCCCACACACACGATACTGCGTAAAAAAAGTTGGCCTCCGTGCCAACTTTTCTTTTTTCGTATGTGTTTTTTTCCGCACCTTTCCTCATTTTTTTGCTGTGTGTACGTTTTTGTGACGTGCTGTGTCGCTTCGGGGTTTGGAATCAGGTAAGCTGGGTGTGCGGGCTATATGTCCATATTATTTGCATCTGAGGCGGGTTTTACGTGACACAAAAACTGAAATCTAAAGGACGCTCCGGAGTGGGGGGCGCCACAAAAAAGACATCTTTTGGTCCCAATCAAGCCGGAAAATTGTCCTCGCCCAGGCGTGGCCGAGATGTTTTTATTTTGGTCGCCGGGATCCTGGTTTTTATCTCTGTCGCGACCTTTATTGCCATAAGTGAGGTCAAAAAGCAGGCTCCCTCGAATCAGGCGAAGGTTGAGTCGGCGGTCGTTTCTGAATCCGAATCCTCTCCGAACGTGCAGCATGAAGTTTCCCAAAAATCTGAGGGTGTTGAGGCACAGGACGAGCAGATGGACGGGCCAGACTCCTCCTCGGACGATGTGGCGGAGGCTTGTGTGGGTTGTATGAGCGAGCCACAGATGCTGTTAACGTCACGCCCGGACGAGTCGAAGCTCCGTCTGCCCGGCGTTAGGGATCTGCGCGGGCGTTGGGTTGCCCGTATGCAGGATGCCACTGCCGAGGCGGTTTTCGATCAAGCCCGGTTCCAGATTATTTATGCCGGCCGCGATGAGGGCGGCATTCGGCGTTACGTGCGCGGATATTATACTTTTGACGAGTCTAACGGCGTTATGAGTCTCAAACCAGCCCATAAGGAGGAAGAGCCGGAGTCTGTGCCGGGCGTCCTCTATCAGGTTTTGACGCTGCGTTACTTTGATGTGGTCGTCCGCACCGATTCCGGGGCGACGCTCCAATACTGGACGGCCCCGCCGGAGATGCTGCCCTCGCGGCAGATTTTCCCGCTGCTCTCTTTTACGGGCATTGAAGATAATCCCTATCTTGTCTGGGAAAAGGTTCAATAGCGTTTGAGTGATGCCCGAGCTTCCCGAAGTTGAAACCGTCAAAGGCGGACTTGAGAAAGCGCTGCTCGGCCAACGCCTCCGTAGTGTGCGCGTTCTGCGCCGCGACCTTCGCGTGCCGGTTCCCGATGATTTTTGCAAAGCCCTTACGGGATGCGTCGTGACGCAGATTATCAGGCGCGGAAAGTATATCGTCGGCGTTCTGGATTCGGGGCGGGCTTTCGTTTTGCATCTGGGCATGTCAGGTCGTGTGCGGATTTATGATTCCGGATTGCCCGCAAACCTTGAAACGCATGACCATGTGACGATTGAGGCCGAGAACGGCACGGGGATCGTCTATCACGATCCGCGGCGATTCGGTTTTTTGATACTCGCCGAAGCCGGAAATTGGGACTCGCGTCCGCCGTTCGACCGCATGGGGCCAGAGCCTCTGTCGGGGAATAATGTTTTTAACGGAGCGGTTTTGCATCAAGCGCTGGCGGGGCGGAAGGGGCCGATCAAAACGGCGCTGCTTGATCAAAGCGTTGTCGCCGGACTTGGCAATATATATGTGTGCGAAGCGCTTTACGATGCCGGCATTGCGCCCGAGCGGTCTTGTGCTCTGATTGATGAAGCGATGTGCGTTCGTCTTGCTGAGAGTATCCGCACAATCCTTTTGCGGGCCGTGGCGGCGGGCGGCAGCACCCTGCGGGATTATCAGAAGACGGACGGGTCTCTGGGTTATTTCCAGTACAGTTTTTCCGTTTATGACCGCGAGGGCGAGCGTTGCGGGGGCTGTGATTGTTCGAACGGATCTGTGGTCAGAACCGTTCAGGCGGGGCGATCAACTTTCTCCTGCCCGGTCAAGCAGGTATAGTGTCTCTTATGGCGAAGATCAGAAAGCCCATTATGTCGCATTCAACCGCATCCGGTCTTTATGGTTTGCGGCGAGGGTTATTTTTCGTCGCCGTTCTCATTACCCTTATTGCTCCCGGGATTCTTTACGCCCAATCCGGTGGCGATTTAGGCGGTCTCGACGGTGAAGCCACGTTTTTTTCCAGCCTTGAAGACATTCCCCTTATGCCCGGTCTGAGCGAGTTGCCCGCTCAAGGGATGGTCTTTGATAAGCCGGAGGGGAGGATCGTGGAGGCCCTGGCGCTGACGGGCGGGATTCCGCATCAGGATATTCTGGTTTATTACGGCGGTACTTTGCCGCAGCTTGGGTGGGGGCGGGTCAACGATTCGCGCTTTTTCCGGGAGGGGGAGGTTCTGGAAATCAGCTTTTCCCGCCTTGCCGAAGGGGATGTGGTCCGGATTATGGTTCGTCCGGTTCTTTAAGCCCCTGATTCGGGTGATTCGGCAGTCCCCTAAAATCTAATGAAACACTTGACAGGGCGGGGTTTTCGCGCGTATTACTCTTCCTCACTTAGCGCAGAAGGCGGTCTTGCGTGGTTTTCCATGTGGGATGTTAAGACAACCGCAGCCTTTTGTAGGAAATTTTTCCTGTGGATAACTTGGTGCATATCTTCGTTGCCACAGGATATTAGGATAACTAGATAGACGATTGAAAAGGTTTAGAAATGGCAAATCATAAGTCAGCAAAGAAGCGTATGCGCCGCAATGCAAGCAGGACCGAGGTTAACAAATCTCGGAAAAGCCGCATGCGGACCTTCATAAAGAAGGTCGAATTGGCCATCGAATCCAAAGACTCAAAACTGGCGCAAGAGGCTCTGAGACTCATGCAGCCCGAACTTTCGAGAAGTGTTTCGAAAGGGCTGATTCACAAAAATGCTGCAGCCAGAAAACTGTCCCGACTGACCGCGAAGGTCAAGGCGCTGGCCAGCTGAGTTTTTGGTGTGCGGCGTTTTTATGCTGCGCATTTATCTCTCTGATTTTTTATATTTTTTTTAAACTCCTTGTCGTTCGGCAAGGAGTTTTTTGCTGCACAAAATTTTCGCGCCGAAAAAAAATTCTTTTTTCTCTGTTCGTTTTTTGTTCGTATTGCATGACGGCAAAAATTTAGTGTAGGGTGAATCAATCACAGAGATATGAGCAAGTGACCTCAGGAAACTTTCTAGGAAGGTTTGCCGTACTCTGATCTTAATCTCAGCGTGCCGTGTGAATAAATTTTACACAGTATTCTGGAATTATCAGCATAGCCGATGTGGATAACCTCGGCGGCATGTAGGGGATGGCCTCTAAAAAGCAAGTCTCTCGGGGAGGCTGCAGCAAGTTTTAGACAGGTCTCACGTTACCAGATTTTAGACACAGGCAGCGTTGCATATGCAATTTGCTGACGGGCTTCTTTTGCCTTGATGTGCTGCTTTTGTCTCAAATCTGCCCCGCGTCTGCGTTGTGTGTGTGTTCTTGGTCATTAAGCGAAGTAATTTTTTATTTGTGGAGAGAAAGTAATGCCGGAAGTCGTGGGAAAAACGTCAGTTCAATCGAAGGCGGGCCAAAAAAATCTTGAAGGTACGCCGCTTGAGCCGACGCCGGAGATTCAGGGGCTATGGAATAATGTTCATACCGCTATGCGTAAGGAGTTCGGGGAGGCGATTTTCAGAAGCTGGCTCAAGCCTCTGACCCTTCGCGCCTATTATCATGGAACCATGGAGGTGTCTGTTCCGACGCGTTTCATGCGTGATTGGATTCATACTCACTATGCTGAGCGAATCACGCAGATGTGCGCTCAGGAGAATCCCGACATCCGACGTGTCCAGATTGTGGTGGTCCAGAATTCAACTCAGTCTGAGTCAAGGGAGCCAACCGCAGCCGAGGCCGAGAGCGAGGCTCGCAAGGCCAATCAAAATAACCGTGACGGTATTGCTTCGGTCTCTTCGCCTCTGGACCCGCGTTTTACCTTCGACGGTTTTGTTGTTGGAAAGCCGAATGCTCTGGCTCATGCCGCCGCGCGCCGCGTGGTCGAGAGCATGAGCGTTCCGTTTAATCCGCTGTTTCTTTACGGCGGCGTGGGCCTTGGAAAAACGCATCTCATGCACGCGATTTCGTGGGCGATGCAGGAAAGCTGGCCGGACAAGCTGGTCATGTATCTCTCTGCTGAGAAGTTTATGTACCAGTTCGTGAAGGCTTTGCGCGCCAACGATACGATGAATTTCAAGGACCAGTTCCGTTCCGTGGACGTTCTTATCATTGACGATATCCAGTTTATCGCCGGCAAAGAGTCTACGCAGGAAGAGTTTTTCCACACGTTCAACGCACTGGTCGATCAGAACAAACAGATCGTCATTTCTGCTGACCGGGCGCCAAGCGATCTGACGGGCATTGATGAGCGGCTGCGTTCTCGCCTTGCGTGGGGCCTTGTGGCGGATATTCACCCAAGTTCCTATGATCTGCGGTTGGGCATTCTTGAATCCAAGCGCGAGCGTCTCGGCGCGATGGTGCCCGACAGCGTTCTGGAGTTTCTTGCGCTTAAGGTTACGTCTAACATCCGCGAGCTTGAGGGTGCTTTGAACCGGATCGTCGCGCATTCCGAAGTCGCCAAGCAGGAGATCACGCTGGAGACGACGCAGGAAGTGTTGCAGGATCTGCTTCGTGCTCATGATCGCAAGATCACCATCGACGAGATCCAGCGTAAGGTTGCTGAGCATTACAATCTGCGGGTTTCCGATATGCATTCGGCGCGTCGTGCGCGGAACGTGGCCCGTCCCCGGCAGGTTGCCATGTATCTGGCGAAGATTCTGACCTCCCGTTCCTTGCCTGAAATCGGGCGGAAGTTCGGCGGCCGGGATCACACAACGGTCATGCATGCGATCCGCAAGGTCGAGCAGCTCATGAACGAGGATGCGCAGATCGCGCAGGATGTGGAAGTCGTTCGCCGCGCGCTTACAGGTTAAGTTTCCTCAGCGGGCTAACAAGACCTATCAGAAGAAATCCCCCGCTTGCGCGGGGGATTTTTTTACACGAGCGAAGGTGGCACTCATAAAAAACTCTTACGCATTGAATGACGCAGCGATTCTCCTCAGCGCTCCAAGGCGACATCGAAATCAAGGTCGCTTTCCTCGGATACAAAGAAATTGGGTTCAAGGTTCAGATCTTGCGCTCTGGCTTTTAATTCTCTGGCTGTCTTTTCAAGTTCGGCGACGCCAACCGATTCGATCAGCGCCTTAACACGCGCGTGGGCAGGCCTTGGCCATTGTGAGAGGCGCACCCATTTATAATCCTGGTGCTCGTGTCCCGCATCGCCTTCAAGATCAGGGACGAAGGGCTTGTCCGTGTAGGTCATCGTGTAGAGATATTGTTTCTCTTTATCGGGCGCGGGAACAAGGGCGATGGGTGCGATGATAGGTTGGTCTGTGCGGTATCCAGCCTCCTCGGCCGTTTCGCGAATCGCTCCTTCAAGCAGCGTCTCGTTTTTCTCAACGCCTCCGCCGGGAAGACCCCATCGGTTTGGCTCCGGGCTTTTGTCCGGTGCGCGAAGCAGCGCGAGGGCATACCATTGCCCATTATGTTCGGTTACGATGAAGTTGCTGGCCGTGGCCTTGCGAATCGCAGACGTAGGCGTGAAGGTCGCGTTTGCGACTTCATAAAGATTTTCTTTTTTCATAAAAAATTTCTGTCCTCCGTGGCATGACAAGAGTAAAAAAAATCTATGCTGCTTTGCAAGAAAAAGAAAGTTTGCCATTTTCTAACAATGAGTTATAAGATTTAATCTTTCATGCTGCTTTTCCGGCCACACCTTTTCACGAGGGTAGGCCTTGTTTTTTTTTGTACTCTTGCGCATAACCGAAATATGACGAACACAGCTTATTCCCTCGACTCCGTTAAGGCGCTTTATGCGCGGCCCCTTCTGGATCTGGTCTACGAGGCCGCATCCGTTCACCGGGCGAATCACGATCCGCAGGACATGCAGATGTGTACGTTGCTCTCGATCAAGACGGGCGGGTGCGCGGAGGATTGCGGATATTGTTCGCAGTCGATTCACAACAACGCCGATCTCGAAAAAGAAATTTTGATGAAGACCAGCGACGTGCTGGAGCAGGCGCGCAAGGCGAAGGAATCAGGCTCGACACGTTTCTGCATGGGGGCGGCGTGGCCGCGCGTGCTGGACGGCCGGGCGTTCGACCGCGTGTGCGATATGGTCAAGGGCGTGTCCGATATGGGCATGGAGGCGTGCTGCACGCTCGGCATGTTGACCGAAGCGCAGGCGGTGCGGCTGAAGGAGGCCGGGCTTACGGCCTATAACCACAATCTCGATACGTCGCGCGAATTTTACGACAAAGTGATTACCACGCGCAGTTACGACGAGCGCCTGGATACGCTCAAGAATGTCGCCAAGGCCGGAATCGCGGCGTGTTGCGGGGGTATTCTGGGGCTGGGCGAGCGGGAGGAGGACCGGATTTCCCTTCTGCATACACTGGCCAACCTCAACCCGCAGCCGGAATCAGTGCCGATCAACGTGCTTGTGCCCGTTGCGGGAACGCCGCTCGAAAAACAGAAGCCGATCGACATTTTCGAATGGATCCGCTGCATCGCCGTGGCGCGTATACTTATGCCCAAGGCGATGGTGCGGCTTTCCGCAGGTCGCCTGACGATTTCCAAAGAGGCGCAGGCGCTGGCGTTCATGGCCGGGGCGAACGCGATTTTTACGGGCGAGAAGCTGCTGACCACGCCGAACCCTGAGAAAGATGCGGATTACGGTTTGCTGGCAGAGCTGGGCCTCAAGCCGCGTGCGCCTTATAAAGACGGGCCGGAGCCTGCTGAAAAGCAGGCGGATGCTGCCTGATTCGTCAGGCTTTCGCCCGATCCTGCCCATTCAAAAATGACGTGATTAGATATTTTGCCATTTCGGTCGCGTTCTGGCGGGATTTTCTCATCGGGCCTTTTTGCGTGATTTCCAGATAGCAAATCCCGTGAATGGCCGACCAGAGTGCGCGGGCGGCGAGCTTGAGCTCAGACTCCTTCTTGTAGAGCGGCTTCATGACTTCCTCAAGCGGGCTAAAGCTTTCCTCGATTTTCTCAACATACCATGCGGGCGGCTGTTCGGCGGACTGCGTATTGAAGAGCAGTAGCCAAAGCTCCCGGTGGGTGTGGGCAAAATTTATGTATGCGGCGGCCATTTTATGAATATCTGCCGGGATATCCTGCGCGGGTTTGCGTTTATGCAGGGGGGCAATTTCCTCTTTGATTTTTTCGAGAGTCTCCGCATTTATTCGATAGATCACGCCGTCCATAGAGCCGAAAAGGTGATACAGCGTTCCCGGCGTATAGCCGATGTCTCCGGCCAGACGGCGGGCTGTCAGGGTCTGCGCCCCCTCGCTTTCAACGATCTTTCTCGCGGTTCTGAGCGCCAATTCCTCTAATTCTTCACGTGAATGGTCGCTACGTCTGGCCATGGCTTTTCCCTCATTAGCCATGCTTTTTATCATAAAAATTAACACTGTTCAATTTTTCTTGACCGAGCAGTGCGAGTTGCGATAATCTAATAATTGAACAATGTTTAATTATTGAGCGAGGTCCAGTCATGTTTAAGAAATTTGTGGTTTTAGGTTTGTCTTGTCTGTGTCTGAGCGGCTGCGCTGCAGGCAAAGTTCTGGACTGTGCGGATTTATGGCGCTTTGAAAATTGCTTTCTCGTGGATGGGCATTACGAGCAGAAATACGCTGCGCGGGCCAAGGAGAAACGCTCCCAGCAGGTTTACAGGGAGTACACGCCGCCCAAGATCAGTAAACCCACTAAAACCTGGGGCGATTAAGGGGGCAATTCTGCGCCAGTTTTCATGGTCTTTTGAGGCGGTGTTTGCTATGAATCGCTCATGCGTAAGTTTACGGAAACACTGGAATCCCTCAAGGCGCAGGGCCGATACCGAATTCTGGCTTTGCCGGACGGGGCGGATCTGACCTCGAATGATTATCTCGGCATGGCGGCGCATCCGGCGCTGCGCTGCGCGGCCATCGAGGCGCTCGAAGGAGGGATCGATCTGGGCGCGGCAGGGTCGCGCCTGTTGCGCGGGCATACACAGGCGCATGAGTCGCTTGAAGCGTATGCGGCGGATTACTTTGGGGCGGAGCGTGCGCTTTATTTTTCCTCCGGCTTCCAGGCGAATCTCGCGCTTTTTACGAGCCTTGCCGACCGGCACGATGCGGTGATTTATGACTCGCTGATCCATGCGAGCGTGCGGGAAGGGTTGCAGGCGGGCCGGGCGCGGGCGGTCAAGTTCGCGCATAACGACCTGAATGACCTAGAAGACAAAATCAAACTTGTTCGCGATCAGGCGCAGAATCTTTTTATCGCCGTGGAGTCGGTCTATTCGATGGACGGCGATGTTGCGCCTTTGCCCGAGATTATGGCGTTGGCGCGGCGTTATGATGCCGTGGTCATCGTTGACGAAGCGCATGCGAGCGGGATTTATGGAGAGCGCGGACGGGGCTTTTGTTGGGATATCGTTCAGGCTCAGGGTTATGAGAATCTGATTACCCTTCATACATGCGGGAAGGCGATCGGCGTTGCGGGCGGGCTGGTGTGCGCGGAGGTGGAGGTGATTGATTATATGATCAACTGTGCGCGGCCTTTCATCTATTCGACCGCGCCGATGCCTTTGCAAGCGCTGCTGGTTCAGAAGTCTCTCGAAGTTCTTGATACGGAGGACGGGCAGGCGCGCCGTGGGCGGTTGTTTGAAATTTGTGCGCGGGCCAAGGCACTGCTGGGCGGTCCGGGGACGCAGGTCGTTCCGGTTATTCTGGGCACTGATGAACGCGCCGTCGCGGTCGCGAAATCTCTTCAGGCCGAGGGGTTTGATGTGCGGGCGATCCGCCCCCCCAGCGTGCCGGAGGGAACGGCGCGGCTTCGGGTTTCCCTGAGTTCGGAGTTGGCGGTTTCCGAGCTGGAGCGGTTTGCGGCGTTGCTTACGCCCCATCTTGCAGAGGAGCGGGCGGCGTGAGTCAACGGTTTGTCATTGCCGGAACGGATACGGATGCGGGCAAGACGGTTTTTTCCGCCGCGTTGATGCTGGGCCTCACGAACGCGCATTACTGGAAGCCCTTGCAGTCGGGGGTGAGCGAGGGCGTCGATACAAAGACCGTGCAGATGCTGACCGGGTTGCCGAAAGAACGGTTTTTTCCCGAGGCGTATATTTTCAGCGAGCCGCTTTCGCCCCACCGCGCGGCGGAGATCGACGGGGTGGAGATCGACATGGGCCGTTTATCTGCGGAACATATTCCCGCTGCGAGCGGGCCGCTCATTATCGAGGGCGCGGGCGGGCTGATGGTTCCGGTCACGCGCAAGAATCTGCAGATCAACCTTTATCAGAAATGGCAGATTCCGGTCGTGTTGGTGGCGCGGACGGGGCTGGGGACGATCAATCACACGCTGCTGTCGGTCGAGGCGCTGAAGGCGCGGAAAATTCCCCTTCACGGGATTGCGTTCGTGGGCGAGGACAACCCGGATAATATCAAGACCATCGCCGGGTTTTCGGGGGCGAAGGTGCTGGGGCGGCTGCCGAGGCTGGAGACGCTTAATCCGGCAACGCTGAAAGCGGCGTTTGCGCAGAATTTCAGGGCGGAGGATTTTGTTTGAAACAGGCTGCAGTTTTAATCTGTTTTATGTTTCTTTTCATGCTTCCGGCTTATGCGGGCGGTTTGAAGGATGGCGAGTTGTTTGGCCATAAGTTGGGTGAGGTTTATGTTCCCAAAGTTCTTCAGTCAAAAAATGAAGAACAAGCCAAATGGGAACGCTATGATCCTTTGTTTTTAGACGAAGCCGCAAAGAATATGGGTCTAGTCTCTTTTAACGTCCTTGTATATCCGGACAATCATAAAGCATTTAAAATTTCAGGAATTTCTGGGCCTTTAACATGGCATGCTGCTCTTGAGGCCGCAGAAGATGCGTTCAGTAAATTTGATCTGGAGATGGGGTTTCAGAATAATCAGAAGCCTCTTCTTGAAGAGCTTCGATTTACAATTTTACAAACTTTTGTTGTCCACAAGATTATATTAGGTGATCATCATAACTTAGGGCTGACTATTACGCTGCAGCGAACACCTGAGACCGGAAATACTGAAAGACATGATCCGGAATTCTATAATTTTATAGTTGATCTTAGCTATTTAGAGAAAGATGGTGAATATTGCGATTCTCTGCGAGATAACATTGCAACTGAGAACAAAATTTACCGTGTAGATTATGGGCGTTGTGAGTTCTTTTATGATGAATAAACCCTCCCCCATCTGGCATCCGTTTACACAACATGGCCTCCAGCAGGAGATCATTCCGGTCGAGCGAGCGGAGGGGGCTTATCTTTACACACAAGACGGGCGGCGGATCATCGACGCGATCTCCTCTTGGTGGGTGGTGACGCATGGGCATTGCCATCCCAAAATCGTCGAGGCGGTGCGGGCGCAGGCGGGGCGGCTGGATCAAGTCATTTTCGCGGGGTTCACGCACGATCCGGCGGAGAAGTTGGCCGAAAAGCTTCTGTCATTCGCGCCCGACTCTCTTTCGCATGTGTTTTATTCCGACAGCGGATCGACCGCCGTCGAGGTCGCGCTCAAGATGGCGATCGGATATTGGGCGCAAACGGGCAAGGCGCGGCGCAAGGTTCTGGCGCTCGAAGGTGGCTATCACGGCGATACGTTCGGGGCGATGTCGGCGGGATCGCGGAGCGTTTACAGCCGGATATACGCGCCTTATCTCTTCGAGGTGACGCATCTGCCGTTTCCGGCGGCGGGGCAAGAGGGCAAGACCCTAGAAGCGCTGGACGCGTTCCTCAAGGTGCACGGGGCGGAGACGGCGGCGTTTATCTTCGAGCCTCTGGTGCTGGGCGCTGGCGGGATGTTGTTTTATACGCCGGAGGTTCTTGCCCGGATGGCAGAACTCTGCCGAAACCATGGGGTGCTGCTGATCGCGGATGAGGTGATGACCGGATTTGGCCGGACGGGCACGATGTTCGCCTGCGAACAGGCCGGGTTCGCGCCGGACCTTTTGTGCCTTTCCAAGGGTTTGACGGGCGGGTTTTTACCCATGGGCGCGACACTGGCGACCGAAGCCATCTACAGGGCGTTTTATCACACGGACCGGGCGAAGATGTTTTTCCATTCGACCTCGTTCACCGGAAACCCGCTTTCGTGCGCGGCGGCGCTGGCTTCGCTTGAAATCTGGGAGGAGGAGCCGGTCATGGATAAGATCGCGGCGATTACGCAAGCCCATAAGGCGGCTGCGGCGCGGTTCATGGCGCGGGGGGATTTTGAAAATACGCGGGTTCTGGGGTGTATCCTCGCGCTTGATATCCGCGAGGCGACTCCCGGCTATCTCTCTGAAATCCAGCCGTTTTTATATAAAACGATGCTCGCTCGCGGGGTTCTCTTGCGCCCGCTGGGCAACACCGTTTATATTTTGCCTCCGTACTGCGTAACCGCCAACGATCTGGACACGATCTATGAGTGCATCGATTTCGCCCTGGACCGCCTCGGGCATGAGAGACGAAAACAAGCGGTTTGAAGCGCCCGTCCGCGCGTTTCTGGACGCCATCGTGCGCGATCCGCCTGCGCATGCGCGGTTTATGAATATGCTTTCGATGCTCGAACATATGGGCAGCCGGAAGATCATGCTTTCGCAAATGAACCGGACCCTGACCGAAGAGACGCTCTCGCATCTTTCCGAAGAGGCCCGTCATGCCTATTTCTTCAAGCGTCATGCGGAGCGGATCGGCGGGGCGAAGCTGGACGGGTTTACCGACGAGAACGCGATGTGCCGGATTCCGGCGGCGATGTATTTCGGGCGGCTGGATGCGGGGATCAGTAAAGAGGTCGGTGATGAGGCCGCTTACCAATGGGTTTCGCTTATCATCGAATTGCGGGCGTGCTGGCTTTATGAGATTTATCAGGACGTATTGGAGGGTTCGTGCGTGGCGCTCTCCCTTAAGGCTCTGTTGGCGGAAGAGGACCAGCATCTGGCGGATATGTTCGCGCAGTGCGGCGGGCGGCATGATTTGCTCAAAAAGCTCAGCGGTTATGAAACGGCGCTGTTTGCCAAATTCTGGACCGTACTTGAGCAAGAGATTCCCGCAAGGCAGGCGGCCTGATCATGTCCGACGCGATCAAACCCACCATTCAATCCATCAGCGCGGAAGTGCGGTCCGAACTGTCTTCGTATTTTCAGGAACTGGCCTCCGAATTCGGAGAAGAGGCCGTGCAGCCCGAGCGCTCGTTAAGGGCGGTCGAGGTTTTTCTGGCGGCGGCGGCCAACCATTCGCAGGAGAATATCATCGCGGCGTTCGAGGATGTGCGGACGCCCGAAGAGGTCGCCACGCTTTATCAGGAGGCGTGGAGCAACATTAACGGCGACAACAAATTGTTCCTACAGGTCATGGGCGCGGCCCGTGCGCTCGATATCAAACCCGAGCAGATGGGCTTTGGTTAATTTTTTTATGAATATCGTGACTCCGGCGGCTTTAGGGGCTTTATCCCGCGTTTGCGCCTGTGCTAAGCTTTAATCACTTCGTAAAAATTTGAATCAGACGGGATTTCGCCATGAAGTTTGTCATTGACCGCGCAGCGCTCCTGAGATCGTTGAACCATGTGCAGAGCGCCGTCGAGCGCCGGAACACCATTCCTATTCTTTCCAACGTTCTTTTGAAGGCGGATAAGGGGACGCTCAGCCTTTCCACAACCGATATGGATATGGAGATTAACGAGGCTGTGGCCGCCACCGTGCCTCAGAAGGGCGCGACCACTGCCCCGGCTCAGACGCTTTATGATATTATCCGCAAGCTTCCCGACAGTTCGCAGGTCGAGGTGATCCTGAATAAGGATGGCACCCAGATGACCGTGCAGGCCGGGCGTTCTGATTTCAAGCTGAGCTGTCTGCCTGTATCGGATTTTCCGGAAATATCGGTCGGTGAGTTGCCGGTATCGTTTTCGGTTCCGGCTGCCGAATTGCGTGCACTCATCGACCGCACGCGATTTGCGATGTCGACCGAGGAGACCCGCTATTACCTGAACGGGATTTTTGTTCACGAGGCGGAGAGCAACGGGCTTCCGGTTCTGCGGGCTGTCGCCACGGATGGGCATCGTCTGGCGCGTTTCGAGATGCCCTTGCCGGAAGGTGCGGCAGGCATGCCCGGCGTGATTATTCCCCGCAAGACAGTGGGCGAGCTTCGCAAGCTGATCGATGAGGCGGCGGACATGATCAAGATTTCGCTGTCCGAGAACAAGATCCGGTTCTTGTTCGATCATATCGTTCTGACCTCCAAGCTCATCGATGGGACTTTCCCCGACTATCAGCGTGTTATCCCGCAGGGGAACGACAAGGTGATCGAAGTCGATCCGAAGGTCTTTACCGGGGCGATCGACCGTGTTTCCACAATTTCCGACGGCAAGTCCCGGGCGGTCAAAATCGCGTTGCGCGGCAAGCAGATGACGCTTTCGGCCAGTTCGCCGGAATCAGGCAGCGCGACGGAGGAGATGGAAGTCAACGGCGATACGACTCTTGAGATCGGGTTTAACGCCAAGTATCTTCTGGACATTACCTCGCAGATTTATGGGGACGGTTGCCGCATGACGATGGCGGATTCAGCCAGCCCGACGATTTTCCAGGATAACGGCGATCCCAGTGCGCTTTATGTTTTAATGCCGCTGCGGGTCTGACCGAGCGGCATTAAAAGTAAGGTCTTCCCAAGCCGTGACGGGTTTAATTCGTTCCCGGGGCGGGGCCTTCGGGTTTGACGATTTCGACAACAGGTGTGGTTTTTCCGGCTTCGAACGTGATCTTGGCAACGGGTTTGCCGTCGTCATAGCAGGTCGCGACATATGTTTGTGTCGGGGCGTTTGTCGTGCCTCTCCCGGCCGGGGCTGCGCGTTCGCGGGTTCTGCCTGCTGGTTGGCCGGATGTTCCGGCGCTCGTAACAAATGTATTTGAAATATTGAGACAGTCTTCGACCGTTCCGATGCGGACCGGTCCGGTCACAGGAGTCGTTGTTGTTGCCGCCGCGGTTTCATTTGTCGTGGCCGTGCGTCCGCCGGTCCGTCCGCCTGTTCTACCGCCACCTTGATCTCCGGCTGCGGCAGTTTCTCTTCTGCTGCCGCGCGATACTTCGGGCTGCGCAGCTGGTGTTCCCTCAGGGGCAGAGGCGCGATTGAAAACCACGCGGCCGTCGGTCGTGGTGATGGAGATGCTGTCCGCCTCGATGGCTTTCAGGTCCACAGCCTGCTTATCCTGGCCAAGCGCAGACGTAGAAAGAAAAATGCTCAAACCTGCGGCGGTGACGAATTCTTTTAATTTATTGCCCATGACGATCCCCTCATATGCTCATTCTCTGAATATTTATATTATATGGAAATAGTATAAACCTGCCTAATCCGTCAAATATATAATTAAACCCATATAATCCGCTCCCTTTTAGCATATTTCTTCATTAAAAAGAACCATGGCGTGGATTCGGACCCTTAAATTGACTTCCTTCAGGTCCTACGGGGCGGCGGAAATCGCCGATCTGGGGCCGGGATTGCTGGTTTTCTGCGGCCTGAACGGGGCCGGAAAGACCAATATCCTTGAGGCGGTTTCCCTGCTCTCGCCGGGGCGGGGGCTGCGCGGGGCGCGGCTGAGCGATATCCAGAGGCAGGGGGATCAAAGCCCTTGGGCGGTTTCGGCTGAAATTCAGACAAAATATGAGGCCGTCCGGCTTGGTACGGGCATGGACCCGCAAAAGGGGCCCGAGAAGCGGGCCATTCGAATCAACGGCAAGAACGCCAAGGGGCAGGCGGCTTTGGCGGACTATGTGTCGTGCGTGTGGCTGACACCGCAGATGGACGGGCTTTTCCTTGAAAGTGCGCGGGAGCGGCGGCGGTTTCTGGACCGGCTGGTGTTCGGGTTCGATCCCGGCCATGCGGGGCGGGTGACACGGTATGAGAATGCGCTGGCGCAGCGTTCGCGGCTCCTGCGGGAGGGGCGGGCGGACCCGGCCTGGATTTCGGCGCTGGAACAGCAGATGGCGGAGACGGGTACGGCGATCGCGGCGGCGCGGCTGGATTTCGCGCAGAGGTTACAGCTTGCCTGCAACGCCGCCGATCATACGCATTTTCCGCTGGCGGAGCTTTCCGTGACCGGGATGCTGGAGCGCGGTTTGCTGGAGCGTAAGGCGCTGGAGGTCGAGGAAGGGTTCCGGCATACGCTTTTGAACAGCCGGGAGCGCGATGCGGTGAATGGCGGGGCGGAAGCCGGGCCGCATAAAAGCGATCTCGATGTCTCGTACGCGGCGAAAAATATGCCCGCCGAGCAATGTTCGACGGGGGAGCAGAAGGCGCTCCTGACCGGGCTGATCCTTGCCCATGCGCAGCTGATCGCCGCCGAGCGGGGGGAGCCGCCGATCCTGCTGCTGGACGAGGTGGCGGCGCATCTGGACGAGGGGCGGCGGGCGGCGCTTTACGAGATTCTGGAATCCTTGCGGGCGCAGGTGTGGCTGACCGGGACGGATCAAGGCTTGTTCGAGGCCGTGCGGGATCGTGCGGCGTTTTTTACGGTCAGCGGATCGGCGATCGAGAGAGGGTAGTTGTGAAGAGTGTGAGCGATCCCTTGGCTGTTTTTCCTTATTTCTCTGATGAAACAGATAAAGTTCGGCTCTCTAGTCTTGAACAAGCGTATTCAAATGGCGGGATGGGGTATATTGATCACGATTTTTTATATGCTCTTATATACGGCGCAATTTATTATGGAGGCGTAGTTTCTGTGAGTATGAAAGATCGTGATGGTAACATAGGTTATCTAAAAGTTCGCGATCCTGAGAACATAGAAAAAACTATTATTATTGATTTTGATCGGATGCCTAATTATTTCAAAGATAGTTCAGTATTGGATAGATTTTTTTCTGAGTGGGAAATTGTTGGGATACGCAACGACAACTATGGAATAAAAAAATTTATCGCATCGCACAAGGATAAAATTGAATACGTTGAAGTTTCCGGGGAAGTAGACGAAGAAAAAACAAGACTTAGGCTCTTGGCTTTGTTGGCCATTGAAAAGCTCAGACTTAGGTTGAAGGTATAGAGATTGTTTGGATTATGGCTCAACCCTGCATCATCACTGTGGCGCTGTGCGGTTCCGTTCCGCGCAAGGAGCATAACCCGGGCGTGCCGATCAGCGTGGCCGAGCAGGTCGAATCCGCGCATGAGGCGTTCGAGGCGGGGGCAACATTAGCGCATATCCATGCCCGCAACCCCGACCAGACGCCCTCGTCCGACCCCGCGTTTTTCGCGGCGGTGCAGGAGGGGCTGCAGAAACATTGCCCCGGCATGATCATTCAGTTTTCCACGGGCGGGCGGGGCCGCGCGATGGAAGAGCGCGGGTCGATGCTCCATCACAGGCCGGACATGGCGTCGCTGGCCACGGGGTCGGTCAATTTCCCCTCAATCGTTTACGCCAACCCGCCGGAGCTGATCGACCATCTGGCCGCCGAGATGCTGAAATATCAGGTGAAGCCTGAGATCGAGATTTTTGATCTGCATATGCTTTACAACGCCGGAAAGCTGGTGGAGCGGGGGTTGCTTAAGCCGCCCGTTCATGTGCAGTTCGTGTTCGGGATCAAGAACGCGCTGCCCGCCGAGCGGCGGATTCTTGATTTTTATCTCTCGGAGCTGCCGCGCGTTCTGCCCGGTGCGACGTGGACGGCGGCGGGGATCGGCAAGGCGCAGATCGAGGTAAATCGCTGGTGCCTCGCGCTGGGCGGGCATTGCCGCACGGGGCTGGAGGATAATATCCGGCTGGATGCGGAGACGCTCGCCCCTCAAATGCCGCGTTGGTCAAGCGCACGGCGGATTTATGCGGGGAATATGGGCGGAGGCCCGCGACGGTGAAAGAGGCGAGAGAGATTTTGAGGCTTATTTAATAACGCCCTTCAATAGCGTTTTAACTACCAACACATCCTGCTCGGGCACACGGATTAGTCTTTTTTTCTTATTATGCGAAAATGTCTCGTAAGAAACCTCAAGCAGCTTTATCCCATGCTTAGGAAGGAGATCGCGGCGCCGCTGGTCATAAATTTTTCTCTGCTCTCCCCTGCTTACACCACTTACTGTCAGCTTATGGGGCTTATCGAAAAATTTTACCGCTTCAAAATGTTGTCTTTCACGGTACTCGATGACAAGTGATAAGCTTTTATAATACGCATCTACTGGAAGCCTTGTCCCTTTTGGACGCTTTGGTCCTTTGTCTCCTACGAGAAATGAAAACCCGCGATATTGCCGCTCAGCTTTAATACCTAAAGCACGGTCGAACAAATCAATGACATAACTTTCATCACTTTTATCTCTTTTCGCCATGCAATCAAGCCAAATTAAGCATCAATCCGTGACTTCAGCGCGTTATCCTGAATGAATTCCCGTCTTGGTTCCACCACGTCGCCCATGAGGGTCGAGAAGATCTCGTCCGCCTTGATCGCGTCGTTCACTGTCACTTGCAGCAGCGTGCGGGCGTTCGGGTCGAGCGTGGTTTCGCGGAGCTGTTCGGAGTTCATTTCCCCCAGACCCTTATAACGCTGGACGGAGAGGCCCTTGCGTCCGGCCTCTTGAATCCGGTCGTAGAAGGCGGCGGGGCCGTTGATCTTGGCGATCAGCTTTTCGCCGCTGTAGAGTTCCACCGGGCCGGCGAAGAGGTCGCGCAGCCATTCCAGCGCGCCGTGTAGGCGGCGGGCGTCGGGCGAGCGGATGCGGTCGAGCGAGAGGCGGACCGTTTCCTTCACCCCGCGCACGTTGTGATGGAAGGTGTAGCCCTTTTCGGCCGTGAATTCGCCCTCCCATGTGCGGGCGTTTTCCGGCTCGCGGGCGTTGAGGCGCTCGATGGTCGTTTTCGCGTAGGTTTTTCCGATCTCCTCGTCGTTGAAGACGGCTTCGTCGAAGGCTCCGGCGATCGCGGCCTGTTCGACCACGCGGCGGTTGCCCGTGCGTTGCGAGAGGGCGTTGATCGAGTTGCGCAGGGAGCGCGATTTTTTCAGAAGGTCGCGCAGATCGTTACCCGCGCGGGTCGCGCCCTTGGCGTCCTTGACGCGGATTTCCTCGATGGCGGTGTCGATCAGGTAATCTTCCAGAGCGCGTTCGTCCTTGAGATACAGTTCGCCGCGATTGCCGCGCTTAACCTTATAGAGCGGGGGTTGCGCGATATAAAGATATCCGCGTTCGATCACCTGCGGCATGTAGCGGAAGAAGAAGGTGAGCAGCAGCGTACGGATGTGCGAGCCGTCCACGTCCGCGTCGGTCATGATGATGATTTTGTGGTAACGGGCCTTTTCGATGTTGAATTCGTCCGGGCCGATGGAGGTGCCGAGCGCGGTGATGAGTGTGCCGACCTGTTCGGAGGAGAGCATTTTATCGAAGCGGGCGCGTTCGACGTTCAGGATTTTTCCGCGCAGGGGCAGGATCGCCTGATTGTAGCGGTCGCGGGCCATCTTGGCCGTTCCGCCCGCCGAGTCTCCCTCGACGATGAAGAGTTCGGAGTTGGACGGGTCTTTCGAGTAACAATCGGCCAGCTTGCCTGGCAGGTTGGACACGTCCATCACGCCCTTGCGCCGGGTGAGGTCGCGGGCCTTGCGGGCGGCTTCGCGCGCGGTGGCGGCTTCGACGACCTTGGAGACGATCTGTTTGGCTTCGGCGGGGTTTTCCTCCAGCCATGTGCCGAGTTTGTCGGCAATTTCGGATTCGACGACGGGGCGGACCTCGGAGGAGACCAGCTTGTCTTTCGTCTGGGATGAGAATTTCGGGTCGGGCACCTTGACGGAGAGTACGCAGGTCAGGCCCTCGCGCATGTCCTCGCCGGTCAGCTTGATCTTTTCCTTTTTCAGGATGCCCTTTTCCTCGGCGTATTTTCCGAGTACGCGGGTCAACGCGCCCCGGAAGCCCGCGAGGTGCGTTCCGCCGTCGCGCTGGGGGATGTTGTTGGTGAAGCAGAGCATGGTTTCGTGGTAGGCGTCCGTCCACTCCAGAGAGGCCTCAACGGTGATCGAGGATACATCGTCATGGGCGCGGATGTTGATCGGCGGATCGAACAGGGATTTTTTGGTGCGGTCGAGATATTGCACGAAGCTTTCGATCCCGCCCTCATAATGCAGGTGGACGGTCTTGTGCTCTTCTTCGTTTTCGCTGCGCTTGTCAGAGAGATAGATATTCACGCCGGAATTGAGGAAGGCGAGTTCGCGCAAACGGTCTTCGAGCGTCTTGAAATCGAAATCCGTCATGGTGAAGGTGGCGGTGGAGGGCAGGAAGGTGACCTGCGTTCCGTTGCGTTCGTCCGGCCCGAGGTCGCGGATCGGCTTGAGCGGCGCCACGGCGTCGCCGCCCTTGAAGCGCATGTGCCATTCCTTGCCGTTGCGGCGGATATTGAGATCAAGGAACTCCGAGAGCGCGTTGACGACCGAGACGCCGACCCCGTGCAGACCGCCGGAAACCTTGTAGGAATTCTGGTCGAACTTCCCGCCCGCGTGGAGCTGGGTCATGATGACTTCCGCCGCCGAGACGCCCTCTTCGGCGTGAATGTCCACCGGGATGCCGCGCCCGTTGTCGCAGACCGTGACCGAGCCGTCGGCGTTCAGGATGACGTCGATGCGGTCGCAATGGCCCGCCAGCGATTCGTCGATGGCGTTGTCCACGACCTCATAGACCATGTGATGCAGGCCGGTCCCGTCATCGGTGTCGCCGATATACATTCCGGGGCGCTTGCGCACGGCTTCCAGGCCGCGCAAAACCTTGATGGAATCCGCGCCGTATTCGTTGCTCGCATCCATGTGACTAACTTTCCTTGCGGTAGACTCGCTCATATCAAAAACTCACCTGTGAAAATCGGGAACGAAAAGCGAATCAGCGGCCCATAAAAACCGCCGTTTTCCGCCATTTTTCGACTAGGTTTTAACCATGGTTTTTTATAGCACGGCGGGCGTTGGAAAAACAGCCGAAAAACGTTGATTTTCCAAGTTTTTAAGCGGTTTTTGGCGGCTGGAAAGCCAAGGGTTTTCAAGGGGTTCAGAAAAGCCTCGTCAAGGCTCCCAAAACTTGCCATTTTGATGGGGAGGAAAGGCCGAATCATGGATATCGACCCGCAGACGAACACGCCCGAGATTCTGGAGCGCAAGAAGCAGGACCAGCGCCTGATGAACGGGGTTCTGGCTTTGCTGCTTGTCTGTTTTCTCGGGCATTATCTCTGGCAGTTTTTTACGTTCGGGAAGTTCAATACGCTGCTTTACGTCGTGCAGGTCGGGATCATGGCCGTTTTGTTCCTGATCCGCGATTTCCCGAAGCGCACGTCGCTCAAGCCCTATGACTGGGCGGTCGCGATCGGGGGGACGTGGCTGCCGCTTTTGCTTCAGCCTCATAATCTGGCGGATATTCCGGTGTTCGTGGGGTTGCAGGCGATGGGGCTTGTTATCGCTATTCTGGGATATCTCAGTTTGAACAAAAGCCTTGGCATCGTTCCGGCGCTGCGGGGTGTGAAGACGCGCGGATTATACGGGTTCGTGCGGCATCCGATCTATCTGGCCTATTTCATCGCGTACGGGGCGTTTTTTGCGCAGAATATAAGCCTGTTCAATTTTGCCGTGCTGATGGGGGTTTATGTGCTTGATATTCTTCGGATTCTGGCCGAGGAGAAGTTTTTGTCCCAAAGCCCGGATTACGAGGCCTACATGCAACACGTGCGTTGGCGGCTGGTCCCTTACGTCTGGTAGGGTTTAAAAATCGCTTTCCTTTTTGCCGCGCTTCTGGCTTGATCGCCTCCATGACAGGCTCTCTTTTGAAATTTGTGCGCGACCATTTCCTGACGATGGAGGGGTATGTCTCCGCCGGGATGGAGATGGCCAAGGACCATACGAAAATTTTCCTCAACGCGAACGAGAATCCGTTCGAGCTGCCGGGGCTTGAGGGCTTGAACCGCTATCCCGAGCCGCAGCCCGCCGCGCTGCTGGAGGCGTTCGCGCAGACTTATGGCGTTGAGCATAATCAGATCGTGATTACGCGCGGGGCGGATGAGGCGATTGCTATCCTGATCCGTGTGTTTTGCGAGCCGAACCGGGATTCCGTGATCATTACACCGCCGACTTTTGGTATCTACGGCGTGGATTCGCGCGCGCAACCCGCGAACGTCATTGAGGTGCCACTGCTGAAGACGCAGGGCACGTTCGCGCTGGATGCTGAAGGCATCGTCAAGGCGGTCAAAGCCTCAGAAAATAAGGTCAAGCTAGTGTTTCTGTGTTCGCCTAACAACCCGACGGGTATGTCGTTCTCGCATGAGACGATCTCCGAAATCTGCGAGGCGCTGGAGGGGCAGGCTATCGTGGTTCTGGACGAGACCTATGCCGAATTTGCCGAGGCGGGCAGTATGACCGAGGATCTGGCGAGTACGCCGAACCTCATCATTTTGCGCACGCTTTCCAAATCCTACGCGTTCGCGGGGATGCGGATCGGCTGCATGATCGCGGCGGATACGGATTTCATTTCCCTCGTGCGCACAAAGGCGCTGGAGACCTATCCGCTGACGCGGCTTAGCGTCGAGGCGGCGTTCCATGTGCTTTCGCCGGAAATCAAAGCCATCGCGCATGAGAATATCAAGAAGCTTCTCTCTGAGCGCGACCGGATGCGGGCGGCGCTGGAGAAATCTGCGCAAGTCTCGCTCATCTATCCCTCGGATGCGAATTTCCTTCTGGTCGAGATGAAGAACGCGAAAGGGTTTTATGATTTTGCCAAGAAGAATAACGTCATCCTGCGCGATTTTTCCTCGAAGGCGGGGACGGAGAATTGCATCCGCCTGTCCATCGGGACGGCGGAGGAGAACGATACGGTTCTCAAGCTTTTGGCCGAATTCGATAAAAAATCAGGCTAAGTATTTGTTGAAATTGGGCGTTTTCCCGCCTATATAGTGTTTCCATGTTGTCGATCGCGCAAAAATTGACGGAATTGACGGAGCAGGCGTTTAGCGCGCTGGGCTTGCCGCCTGAGTATGCGCGGGTGACGGTCTCGGCGCAGGCGGAGACCGCGCAGTTCCAGTGCAACGGCGCGATGCCCTGCGCCAAGGCGGCGAAGAAAAACCCCCGGCAGATCGCCGAAGAGGTGATCGAAAAGCTCCGCGCCATAGATGGAGGCAAGGTTTTTTCTGCGCTGTCCGTCGGCGGGCCGGGCTTTATCAACATGACGGTGACCGAAGATTTTCTGACCGCGCATCTGGCCGCGCTGGCTAAGGATACGCGCATGGGCTGTCCGGTTTTGTCGCCTGACGGTGAGTTTATCGTTCTCGATTACGGCGGGCCGAACGTGGCGAAGGCGATGCATGTTGGGCACCTGCGTTCATCCATCATCGGGGATTCGCTGCGGCGATTGCTTGGTGCTGCCGGGTATGCGGTGATTGGCGACGTGCATCTAGGCGATTGGGGCACGCCGATGGGGATGCTGATTGCCGATTACCTTGATAAGCAAGAAGAAAGCGTGATTTTTACGAATTACGACCCCTCAAGGCCGGATGAGGTCGAGCGTCTCATGACCGATTTGGTCGAGCGGTATCCCAAGGCTGCCGCGCGTTTCAAGGAGGACGAAGCGTTTCGGGCGAAGGCGCATTTCCATACCAAACAGCTTCAGGATAAGGAACAGCCCGCCTTCGGGATGTGGCAGATCATCCGCGAGGTTTCCAAGATTGCGATGGAAAAGAATTTTCTGGCGCTCGGTGTCCGGTTCGATCTGTGGAAGGGCGAGTCGGACGCGCATGATTTCATCGCGCCGATGGTGGAGGATCTCAAGCGCAAGGGAATCGCGCAGGAAAGCGACGGGGCGCTGGTCGTTCCGGTCGCGCGGGAGGACGACAAGAAAGAGGTTCCGCCTCTGATTTTGCTCAAATCCGACGGCGCGGTGCTTTACGGCACGACGGACCTTGGGACACTTGTTGACCGGATGAGCGGCGAGGGGCCGCGTCCTGCCAAAATCATCTATGTCGTCGATCAGCGGCAGGGGTTGCATTTCGAGCAGGTGTTCCGCGCGGCACGCAAGGGCGGGATCGTGCCGGATGCGGTCGAGTTGATCCATGCCGGGTTCGGCACGATGAACGGGCCGGACGGCAAGCCGTTCAAGACCCGGGCGGGCGGGGTCATGAAGCTTGAAGACCTCATCGCCATGGGCGTCGAGAAGGCGCGCGAGCGGCTGAAAGAGGCCAAGCTGGCCGAGGATATGCCTTCGGCCGAAAAAGAAGACGTTGCGCATAAGGTGGCCATCGCGGCGATCAAGTTCGCGGATTTGCAGAATAACCGCGTCGCGGATTATGTGTTCGATCTCGACCGCCTGACGATGTTCGAGGGGAAGACCGGGCCTTATCTTTTGTATCAAGCCGTGCGGATCAATTCGCTTTTGAAGAAGGCGGCGGAGCAGGGCGCTTTGCCCGCCGAGACGTTCATCTTACAGGAGCCGGAGCGGCGGCTTGCGCTGCTTTTGTGCGAGATGCCGGATCATATCGCGATGGCCGCGCGGAATTACGCGCCGCATATCCTGTGCGATTACGCGTATAAGGTCGCGCAGGAATTCAGCAGCTTTTACGGTAACTGTCATATTCTTTCCGAGACGGACGAAGCGTTGCGCGGCAGCCGTCTGGCGCTGTGTGCCCTCACGCACCGTCATTTGCAGGTCATTCTTTCGCTGCTGGGCATCCAGATTCCTGAGCGGATGTAATTTTTTCAGGTCTTAGAAAAAAGTTTTCAGGCGGATCAAAGGGCTAGCCCCACTGCAACTTTTTTTATCCACAGGGCGATTGATCGGCGATTTTTTTCTGGCTATAGTCGGCCACCATGCTCGGATTACAGCACGTCAGAATTACGCCCTCGATGCTCAAGCTCGCCTGCGCGGTGGATGAGTTCAAGGGCGCGTGGACGGCGCTTGAAAATCACACGACGTCCCTGCAAATTCTCGGTGACGTTTCCAGTTTTGGCCGAAACCTCAAGGATGTCGCAGGTCTGTGGCAGACGCAGGCCATCGATGAGGAGATGATCTGCAAGCTGCATACGGTTTTTACCGGCGCAAAGAGCATCAGTTCCTACCGTCACGGTCCGCATACGCTTCATATCAGGCGTGGGGATGCGGTGATCGATAGCCTTGAAACCGCTACCCCTGAGGAAATCCGCGCGTTGATGCCCCGGCTTGTGAAATGGGTCGGCGAGGCGCTGGAGAAGGGCGAGATTCATCCGCTGTTCGTCATCGCGATCTTTACGGCTGTGTTTCTGCAGCTTTGCCCCTTCGAACGCGGCAACCAGAAGCTGGCGCGGGTTCTTGTCATCCTGCTGATGCTCAAGAGTGGTTATAATTACGCGCCGTACAGCCTGCTCGATCCGGTTTTTTCGGAGCGGGCGGAGGCGTATGCGGAAGCGCTTAAACACACGCAGGAAACGCTGGCTTCGGGCCGGGTGGATTGGGATGTCTGGATCGGGTTTTTCCTTGAAGTTCTGGGTGATCAGAAGTCCGTTCTGCAGAAACGCCTTGATAAAGGGCGGCCCGAAATCGCCAACATGCCTTCGCTTTCGACCAAGGTGCTCAAGCTATTCGAGAAACACGAGCGGCTCAGCATGAAAGAGATCGAGCGCCTGACGCGCGGCAAGCGCTCCACGCTCAAGTTGCGGCTGGGCGAACTGACGGACGAGGGATATCTCGTTCGGCACGGCAAGGCCCGCGCCACGTGGTATTCACGGGTTTAGAGCTTCTAGAGCTTCGATCGTTTTGCCCGAATTGCGTTGCTTCGTCGCTCATGTACCTCTCGTACACTTCGCTCCTCGCGTCTTATTCAGCCAAAACGCTCTTTGCTCTGTTCTTTTAATGCTTTTTGGTGATTTTTTTGAAAGAACGGCCGCTACGTATTAGTGGCCGTTGCCGTTTTCGTCGCCGTTATCACCGTTCCCATTTCCGTTGCCGTTTCCGCCCAAAAGGGATTTGGCGATTTCCTCACCGGCCTTCTTGAGGGCGTCCTCGGATTCCGTGGGAGCTGGTTGTTGTGCCGTTTCAGCTGGAGGCGGTGTTTGCGCGGGTTTGGCGGCGCCGAAGATTGCGGGTTTAGCAGGCTGATCTGCCGGAGCGGCTGCGTCTGTTGCTGCAGGCGGTGTCGTGACCGGGGGTGTAGCGGGCGGCGCAGAAATCGGTGGCGCTGCCGGGGGTGCCGCTGGGGGTGCCGCTGTTTGCGCGGGTTTGGCGGCGCCAAAGATCGCAGGCTTATTCGGCTGATCTGCCGGAGGCGTTGCGGGCGGCGTTGCCGGAGCTGCAGCAGGGGGTGTTTGCGCGGTTTCTGCAGGTTTGGGTGCGCCAAATATAGCAGGTTTGTTCGGCTGATCGCCGCCGCTTGCGGCCGGGGGTGAAGCGGGCGGCATCGCAGGAGGCGCTGCGGGCGGTTGCGCCGGCGTTACGGGCGGTGTCTTGCTGAAGAAGGACATGGGCGCGCCACTCTTGGACGCTTCGGCATTGCCGCCGTTTGCGCCGACCGTCTCGGATTGTTTGACGATCTCTGCCGGTTTTTGCGCGACCAGCGGGGGCGGGGTAACCGGAGCAGCCGTTGTGGCGGGTTTTTGAACGACCTGGCCCACGGGTGATACAGGCGCTGTGGTTGTCGGCGGCGTTACGGGCGGTGTTGCCGGACCTGCCGGGCCTCCGCCACCGCCAGAACCGCCAGCGGGGGGTATTCCCTTATCATCGGTCGCCGGGATTTCGTTGTCGATGGCGTGGATGCTGACCAGAGCGCAGATCCCCGCGTCGATCGGGCTGATGTTCGGCTTGAGGCTTTTCTTGAAGCCGTCATTCATTGCGGAAATCTCGACCGGGGTTTCCAGAGCCACATCGGAGCGCATAGCCGTCCAGCTCTTGTTCACCATCAGATCGCGCAGTTTGCGGATCGCTGTGGAGTGCTTGACCACTTCGTCATCCGGCGGCGGCAGAATCATGAAGCGCGTGACGCGCATCGCCTTGGCATGGCCCGGGTTGGAATAGAAGATCGCGCAGTCTACGACGGTATCGCCGAAGGTGATGACGGCTTGGCCTTCGCGGAAGCCGCGCAGACCGTCGTAACTCGCGCGTGGACGGAGCTGAACGCCGGCCTGTTTCGTGTCGTGATAGGCGCCGAATTCGGAACCGCCCATCATCTGGAAGCCCGAGACCTCGGTCACCATCGCGGAGCCGACGGTTTTTTCGAAGAAGTCTTTGGTTTCGGTCGGGTCTTCGAGTTTGCCAAAGATCTTGATGTTACAGTTACCAACAATAGAGTTGGCTTCTTCGCGGACCCGCTTTTTCATTGCGGGCAAATCCTGACCGGAGAAGACGAGACAGAAGCCCAGAGAACGGGCCTGAGCGGCCATAACGGCCATACCCTGCGCGGTATAGTAACCGACCTCGTCGAAGACGGTCATGAACGGGGTGGCGGAGTGGGTGGGTTTGTTTTCGATCACGGTTTCGCTTGATCCTTCAACCGTGGAGCCGAGCGTCGAACCCATCATCCCCTTCATGGTCGCGGAGACGATTTTACCGAGGTTGGCGATCTCGTCGCCGGACTTTTCAAGGGCCGGGATCAGAACGATCATGATCCGGCGGTTCAGAACAACATCCACCATGTCGACGTCGGCGGCCTGGGTGTCGAAGATGTATCCGTAGTCGTCGCCGAGAGATTGCAAGGAGCGGGTAAACTGCATGGCCAGATATCCATGCTGCTGGCTTGCGGTTTCCGTGTTGTATTGCGGCGTGTCGGGGCCGGGGGGCTTGACCTTACCGTTGTCGTCGTACGCATCGTTGATAAAGCCCGGGAGCGTATCCAGATAACCCTTCAAACCGGCGCGGACCATGGAGGGAACGGCTTCATCCCGCGAGAGCTTGATGACGTTGGACAAAGTCAGGTAATCGCGGATCGTTCTAACGGACAGGGGGATGTCCTGATTGTCACGCTTCCATGTCAAGGCCGGCATGATGGAGCTTATCAAGGAGACCGCACGCTCTTTCCACATCGCGTTGTCGCCCTCGGATTCCGGCATCAAGCTGACGAGCATGTTGACGAGATACGAGGCCGAACCGCTGGAGAACGGGTTCATCGTGTTCGAGGGGGCGCGCACGTCGGCGTTCCCGGTCATGTAGTTAAGGACCAGAAGGTCGTCGTCGCGGCCAAAGCGGCGTACCAGAGACGAGAGAGACGACCAGAGGTCGGTATCGGCTTTACCATCCACGTACACGAAGCCGGACCCCCAGGCCAGCGCGTTGGTGACCATAGATTTCAGGCCTTCGGTTTTACCCGCGCCCGTCGTTCCGAGATAGAGAATGTGTGTCCGGGCGTCCGAGTTGGTGAACCAGACTTCCTCGTTGGTTTTTTCGACGTTGCCGAGGTAAAGGATGCCTTCGGCCTTGCCGGGCTTGCCGTTCCGACCGTTGTTCATGTCCTTATCTTTGGAGCCGAGCGGCAGCTTGAAGGCGAGAGATTTATCGCGTGCGCGGAGCCAGAGCCAGTAGATGAACAGAAATGCGAGGATCATATCCGCGAATGTCAGCGCCCAATCGTTGATATAGATCGCCATTGCGGCCAGCAGGAAAATCGACGTCGAATAAGACGGGTTGGAAAAACCATCGGCCAAGCGTGTGGTCAGCGGGCGCACGTCCCGCAGTATGGCCTCATGTTTATGTTCGTATTTTCTCTGGTCTAATGCCATGGAATACGCCCGTTATACCTTTATCGCTATCTGTTGCTGAGGAAATCGTCGGCCGAGACCGGGACACCTGTATCGCTTGCCGCTTTGCTCGCGCCGCCGCTCGTTCTGGCGATCGTATCGCTGGCCTTGGGGATCGTGAAAGCCCAAGCGGAAATTAATATCACGATGAGCAGTACGGCTAATATGGCACTGGCCGTGCTGCTGTTTTTTTGCTGCGCTGCGAAACCGCCTTGTGCGGCATAGTTCGAGGAATTTGCGGAGGCGTCCGGGGCGTTGGCCGCCACGCGACGGATTTTGCCGTGGGCGTTCTCAAGCGCCTTGGAGGTGACCATAAGCGCCTTAACGGCGGATTGCTTTTCCTCATAGGACGCAATATCAACCGTTTCGCCCTTCTGGGTTTTAAGGGCGAGCGTGAAACGTCCCGACTTCGTGTCCTCGCGGACTTCAAGAGCCGAGGCTTTCGCCTGTTCCATGTCCATCTGCCAAACCACGGGGGTTGCCGCGTCCGGCAAAGAGAGAATAAGCTTGCCGTCCACAACGGAGGCGCTGGAGACCAGTGAAAAGCTGTCTTTTTTTGACGTCATTCTCATACTCTTTTTTTCCTTTGCGGCGGTTTGTTCCGCCAAAGCCGATCTTGCCATGTTCTTTCACATTCTTTACGCAGTGTGTTTCATCTTTATACGGCCTTCTTGACGCCTTTTTTCTTCGATTTGCTGTAATCGAGTGCCGGGATGGGCCGGGCTCTGTCTGAGGCCATATATTCTATGATCGTTGTTACGGCATCGCCCACCTTGGGGACGGGAATCGGGCGCTGCGTGAGTCTCTCGGCTTTAAAATGCGCCATGGCACCCATCGCCTCCATGTGGAAGGACTGTCTGCCCATGTTATTCAGCGGGTACCAGAGGGTGCGGTCATGCGCACGCAGCCATACAAACTGGGCCGGCGCGAGAACGCCACCCTCTGTTCGGGCGTACGAGAGGCCCTTCATGAGGGCTGTCGTTTCAAACGCATGCTGGTTGACTTGCGCCAAGGTTTTCCCCGACAGATCCTTGTCTTTCAGGATGCTTGTGGCGAGTTTGAAGAGTTTTTTGTCTCTTTTGAGTTCGAGACCATTTTTAAACGACCAGCATTTCGCGAGGCGTCCGAGCATTTCATCGGCTTCCACACGCTTTCTGGCCGCCTTCATACAAAAGGCCGCAAGCAAAACCTGCTTGTAATCCTCCATGGCGTTCGGGCCTTTCCAGCGCGGACCGAGCTGCGCAATGAACGCCTCTTCGGTCTCTTCGCGATCAATTTTGCCATCGGGGATCGAAATCCGGTTGTAAGCCAGCCATTCTTCAGGACCAAGCGCTTCAGCGAACAGAGGAAGCTCAGCCGGAACAGGAGAACCGGGGGGGCGGGTCGGCTGCGTCGAGGGGTTAAATTTTACAAAGGGAGAGATGACGTGGAAGACACTTGCCTGTCTTTCAATCAAACCCTCCAGATTATAACGGCGGCGGTATTGGGTGCGGGGGCCGAAGAACATGCACCATCCGGCGGCAGCGAAAAGCAGGGTACAGATCGGCATTTTCCATGGCCCCATGGCCATGGAGTTCATTGATGATAAATGCTTAAATCTTAGATCTTCTTTAGGTAAATTAAGAACGTGAGACAACCCATTTTTATGTTCGTAAACCGTGTGGAACGCCTGTGTCTTATTGTTCCACATGATCGTAAAATCGGAGTCTACGAAGAAGGATATGAGGTATATCTCGACGTATCTTATCCAGACCACCATCTGGCGAACTTCCTCTTGAAAGAAGTACCAGAATATCCAGATCAGAACCGCAAAGATGACGAGCATGATAGCCCAGCCGATCGCGCTGTCGTGCAGGGTATCATTAGCCTGTTGTCCGCCTGCCACTGTAGAAAACCCACCCTATTTATTTATGTCTTACGCTTTACACTGGTGTAAAATAACAGAAAAAACTAGAAAAAACCAATAGGTTCAGGCAAAAAAAGCGACCTTTCGACCTTCGGTCGATGTGTTAAGGTTTTTGGCGCTTTTGCGGGCCCCAGAAAAGAGCTTGATTGCCGCCCCTTGATTTTGATACATCTTAGCCGCGCGAGGCTTAATAATTCCTTATCCCAGTTTCATGCGCAGTCTGCCGGATTAGCACAGTGGTAGTGCAGTCGATTTGTAATCGAAAGGTCGCGAGTTCGAATCTTGCATCCGGCACCATCTTTCCCCGCCGCTCAGATTCCAATTTTTGTAATATTATTACTTGTGCGGCGCAGCAATCGAAATAATGTTGCCTCACGAGCTTTGGTTCTGTAAGTCTTTAACACTAAGTTTTAAGCAGAAACAGCGTGAATAGGGGGGCTTGTCATGGCTAAGGCGCGAGCGGATTTCTCTCAGGATGCATCAGGTGGCGACGCGTTCGGTCACGAATGGAAGGTCGAGGAGGTAGAGAGCGCCCTTATTGAGCGGGTGAAAGCGATTGTTCCCGATGTCTCTCAGGCCAAGCGTGGCGACTGGTACGCTGCCGTTGCCGGATATGTAAGGGATGAGCTTGTGCCTGAATGGTTGGCAACGCAGACGACCTATAATTCTAATGCCGTCCAAAGACAGGCGCACTATCTTTCCATCGAGTGGCTGTTGGGGCCGAACATCTCCACCGCGCTTCAGGCCGCGAAGTCAGAAGAGGCGGTGACGAAGGCTCTGGTCAATCTGGGGCAGGACCCGGATAAAATCCTGAATTTCGAGATCGATCCCGGTCTGGGTAACGGTGGGCTTGGCCGTCTCGCCGCCTGTTTTATCGACAGCGGGGCCAATCTTCATTTGCCGATGACCGGCTATGGGTTGTTCTACCGCGACGGGTTTTTCCGTCAGACGATCAATTCGCAGGGGCAGCAGGAGGAGCATCCCCATAAATGGCATTCGGAGGGTTATCCTTGGACGTTCCGGCGGGACGATGTAGGGTCGGTAACGATGAAGGTTAACGACAGAGGGCCTTTCTCTATTAAGGTTTATGGCAGCGAAAACCCGATTGTGGCGCAGGTGAAGGCGCATGACATGATGGCTCCGGGGTATGACGGGCTGAACGTCAATACGCTGCGGCTTTGGGAGCTGATCGTGCCGGATAGTCTGGATGCGGGAGATTCCGAAAAGAACTGGGCGCTGCGCGCGGTGAATACACAGCTCTATCCGCAGGATCACGATGAGGGGGGCAAGAATTTGCGGCTGTTACAGGAGTATGTTCTGGTCAGCGCCTCCCTACAGAGTATCATAGCAGGACACATGGCTAAGAACAGGACGCTGGACAATCTCGCGGCCACGACCTCCATTCAGATTAATGATACACATCCCGCTTTGGCCGTGCCTGAACTTATGCGGATTCTTGTTGATGAGCACGGGGTTGAGTGGGACAAGGCCAGAGCGACTACGCGCAAGGTCTGCAATTACACCAACCATACGCTGATGCCTGAGGCGCTGGAGAAATGGCACAAAGGCAAAATGGCGCATGTTTTGCCCCGCATCGCCGAGATCATTCAAAGGCTTCATGACGATCTGATGGCTGAAGCGGATGTCAAGCTGGCGCATCTGAGCGATGAGGAGCGGGTGCAGGCCAAAGGGCGCATGTCGATTGTATTCGACAATCATTTCCGCATGGGGCATCTGGCCGCGTTTAATGCGAGCCGGGTCAACGGTGTTTCGGCCATGCATACGGAGTTGGTGTTCGAGGATCTGTTCCCGGACCTGGTTGCCATGCGCGGGAGCTCCGTCAAGGTCAACCACACGAACGGGATCAGCCAGAGGCGCTTTTTGGTCAAGGCGAACCCCGCGTTGGCAACGCTTATTACCCGAACACTGGGGAATGAAGACTGGGTGACCGATCTCGAGCAGCTTGATGAACTTGAGCAGCATCTTGGTGATCCCGGGTTTATGGAGCGGTTTGCGGCAATCAAGCGCGGCAACAAGGAGCGTTTGGCCGATCTCGTAAAAACCGAGACAGGCGTTGCGCTGGATACCAACGCCCTGTTTGACGTGCAGGTGAAGCGTATTCATGAGTACAAGCGACAGCTTATGAACCTTCTGCATACGGTCGCGCTCTATCAAGACATCAAGGATAATCCGGCCAAAGATCGGCCAAAGGTGGCCAAAATTTTGGCTGGGAAGGCTGCTCCCGGCTACGGAACGGCCAAGGGGATCATCGCTCTGGCTCACCGCCTGCAAAATATTCTGGAAGAGGATAAAAGCCTGGACGGCAAGCTGAAGCTCGCCTTCATTCCCGATTATAATGTCCAAAAGGCGGAAATCATCATTCCGGCGGCAAATCTGTCTGAACAAATTTCGACGGCCGGAACCGAAGCTTCGGGCACAAGCAATATGAAATTCGCGTTGAACGGCGCGCTCACGATCGGGACCCGGGACGGGGCAAATGTCGAGATCGGCGAGCAGACGGGCGAGGAGAATATCTTTTTCTTCGGAAAGACCGAACAGGAGTTGGAGGCGATCAATGCTGCCGGATATAGGGCGCAGGACTATATCGACCAGAGTCCGCGCCTGAAACGCGCACTCGATTTTCTTGATGAAATCGGGTTCAAACATCTGGCCGATACGGTTCGGCACGATGACCGTTACCGGATCGCGGCGGATTTCAATGATTACTGGGATAAGCATGAACAGGCCGCCGGGCTTTACCATAGTCATCGGATGGAGTGGCGGAAGCGTTCTGTTATTAACACGATCGCCGGAGCGCATTTTTCCTCTGATCGGACAGTTGAAGGGTATGCGCGTGAAAACTGGGGGGTCAGGCCTATTATTCCTGATGACAATATCCGTACGCAGGCCCGTCTGGAGTTCGATGAGCATGGCGCTGATTTCCACGACACCCAGCCGGCCTGACGAATTTATCCGGTTTTTTTACTTCGGGGTTTCCTGATAAGGCTTTCGGGGCGTTGGCGTTTGCCGTGACTTGGTGTAGTCTCTGGTTTACGCGTGTTTTGCGCGGACGGATATTTTTTTAAAGACGATGTGGGTGAGGAGGCCGAGTTCGCATGACGAAGGATAACGAAGCTTTAAGCGGGCTGCTGGATGCTAACCGGGACCGTGCGCGGTTTTCCGGCCATGGGACGGCTCTGGGGGCGGCGGGATACCGTGTGGCCAGCGATCATCCTGAAAACTGTGAATTTCTCGGTGAGCCGGGGCAGGGTATTGCGCTTACTCCTCCGAAGGGCGGCTTTGAAAGCATTCTGATTGGTGCGGCCTGGAACAATATCGTCGTTGAGGAGTCGGGGTTTCTGGGTAAATGGTTCAAGAAAGTGCGCAAGATCGGGGTAGACCTTGATATTGGCTGCCTATACGAGTTGCAGAACGGCGAGCGCGGGGCGATCCAGGCGTTTGGTGAAAAGCACGGCGATTTCGAGGGCCCGCCCTATATAGCGCTCTCGGATGATGAACGCACAGGCGACCGCGAGGGGCATGACGAGTATCTTTTGATCAACGGCCATAAGTGGAGCGAGATCAAACGTGTTCTGGTCTATATCTACATCTATAAGGGTGTGCCCAACTGGTCGCATATCAAGCCGCAAGTCGTGATCGACGTGCCGGGGGAGAGCGATCTTTACGTCACGCTCAACGTCTATGATGACAATCTGGCTGTTTGCGCCGTGGGTGAGCTTGAAAATGTACGTGGCGGGATCAAGCTGACCAACCGGACAGAATATTTCCCAGGGCACGAGGAAATGGACCGCGCCTTCGGTTTCGGTCTTGACTGGGATGACGGCGTGAAGCCACCCCTTTAAATCTTCTGGACAGTGACGCCCTCATGGTTGAGCTTAGCTCTTACGAAGCCCTTGTTCTTGCGCTTGGCTCTCTTTTTTTCGGGCTTTTCCTCCTTGTGCGGGCCGGTGGTTGGGTTATCGACTCGGCCGTTCATATCGCCCTGCATCGCGGGGTCTCTCCGATGGTCGTCGGTTTCACGATCGTGGGTTTCGGTACGTCTTTTCCAGAACTGGTTGTTTCCGTGCTCGCGAATATTCAGGGCGCTCCGGGCATCGCGCTGGGGAATGTGATCGGCTCGAATATTGCCAATATTTTGCTTATTCTGGGTTTTGTCGCGCTTTTTACGACCTTGCGCGTTCCGCGGACACCGGTTTTGTTTTTCGATCTCGGTTTCATGGTTTTATGCTCGCTTTGGCTGGCCGTTATGCTGTCGGGCGATTATCTGGGGCGCTTTTCTGCTTTTCTCATGCTTATGGCCCTGTTAGGGATCGTCTTTTTGCAATTCAAGCGCAGTCAGCGCAGCGCGGAAAAGGACCATGGGCTGGAGGCCTCTAAATATCAGAACGATTTTTCGGCGTTCTTCTTTTTGATCCTTGGGTTGCTTTCGATCGCAGCTGGGGCTGAATTTCTCGTCAAGGGAGCGCAACTCAGCGCGTCTATGGCCGGTGTGCCCGATTCTGTTATTGCCCTGAGCATCGTTGCTCTTGGGACGTCCTTACCGGAGCTTTCGACCAGTATCATCGCCGCCCGCCGGGGGCAGGATGCCATCTTAATCGGCAATATCATCGGGTCGAATGTGTTTAACATTCTCATGATATTGGGTTTTTCGGCGCTTATAAAGCCCATAACAGCGGGAAGTTTTTCGCCTGAACTGGCGAATTTTGATGTTTGGCTGGCTTTGGCCGTTGCCATCGTTTTCAGCGGGATCATGATGATTTTTGGAAAAATCAACAGGTTAACCGGGTTTTTGTTTTGTATCGCTTATTTTGCTTATAATGTGTACATCTATGCTGCAAGTCTTGCTTGAGCCGTTGTGCGCTGGGTGTTGATGGTTTGAATTTTTACAGGAAACGGAACCATGGTCGATATTTTTGATCCGAGCCAGTACAAAGAAGTCAAAATCGAGTTGAATCAAAACTCGCTCAAAAAGGGCGATGAGATCAACATGATGGCTAAGGATCAGACTTTAAAGAGTCTTCATATCGGTGTTGGCTGGGATCTTAACGCGTTCGATACCGATCCTCTGGATCTCGATATCAGCTGTTTCATGCTGAATCGCCAAAGCAAGACACGTGTTAATGAGGATTTTGTTTTCTATAACAACGCAGTCGGCTCTGATCAATCTATTCTGCATGGCGGGGATAACCGCACCGGGGCCGCCGACGGAGATGATGAGAGTATAGTCGTCCATCTTGAGAAAGTGCATTTCGATATCATCCAGTTGATGTTTGTTCTGTCGATCTATAAGGGCGAGGAGAGAGGGCAGAGCCTTGCCAAGATGAGGAATGCCTATTTCCGTCTGGTCAATCTTGACACCAATATTGAAATCGCGCGATACGAGTTGGCTAACGAAGCAGCCGATCGCAAAGAAACGGCCATGTTGGTCGGCGTCTTGAACCGTGAAGGTCCGAAGTGGCACTTCGTCGCGATGGGGGAGTGTGTCGAGGGCGGTCTGCGTTCTATCGCAGAGGGTTACGATATTATTGTCGGGAGTTCGTAAAGACTATCTTTTTGCGGTTAAAAGCCCGGGTGGTTTACCGCTTCATGCCCAGCAGCTGGCCCGGTTTGATTTTGGGGGATTTGCGCCCAACGCGCCCCTTGCGTCCGCCACCCGCCCTGCCGGAGTCATACATTTCCGTGTCGATCAGTTTTTCAATATCGGGCAGTTCGTTCATCTGGATCGCTTCGATGCAGGAGCGGAAGAAGTTGCAGCCTTTTTCCTCCCAGTTATAGACCTCGTTGACGTAGCTTTCGCCGTTAATGGTCAGGAAAATTGGCACCCATTTACCCTCACGGGCCGGGAGGATGCGCATATGCATGATTTGCTGAAGCCTGCCATGAGAGTCGAAAGACCCGGCCGATGCGCCGCCACCGGATTCTGAGGAACCTTCGGTCTCCTCCTTTTCGTCGTGCAAAAACTGGATTTCTGCCTGCACGTCTTCTTCGCCGGGGCCCATTCGCACTTCGGCGCTGCAGGTGATGCCCCTTTCGGCATCGTAGAGGAACCAGGGCCGCGTTTCATAGGCGGACAGGACGTAGTCTACGCCCAGTTTTTCCATAACCTCTTTGAGTTCAACCCTCATTGCCCCTATCGCTTGCTCGTGTTTCCCTCAATTTACACAAAAAAAGCCGTTTATGCATAAATTTCTTCGGGTTGTTAAATATTTGTTGAAGGAAATGCTGATATACGTAGAGAGGGGCAGTTTTAAGTATAAAAATGATAATTTGAGGGTGCGGGTTCGTTTTGGTTTTTCTGCGTCAAAATCAATAAGTTGTGAGAATGTAATGCTGCGCTTTTTGAGCAGGGCAAGGTTGGCTTTTTATATAGTCCCGGTTTACGGGATTTTGGCGCTTGGCCTGCTGCCGATTTCTCAGGCTGAGGCGCAAAACCAAGTGGAGGAAAAGCCTGTCCGGATCAACGCCCGGGCAGTCGATGGGCGGACTTTGGTTTCCGGAAACTTCAAAATCAGGCTTTGGGGTATTGAGACGGTTGATACCGATCAGCCGGTTTTTGCCTTGACCGCGCGCAATGCTCTGGATGAGCAAATTGACGGGCATCCGGTCGAGTGCACGATCAAATCGCGTGCTGAAAATCAAATTGTCGCGCAATGCGTGAACGATGTCGAAGAAGATCTGAGCCTCTTCATGCTTTCGCAGGGGTTTGCAGTTGTCGAGCGGCAGCTTGTTTACGGGTCGCCCTTTGAAAAGCCTTATATAGAGGCCGAAACACGTGCCCAAAGCGAGGGCAAGGGATTGTGGGCTTTAGGTGGGCAGGGTTCTTCTCATTCTGGCGGAAACGATGACTCGCGCACCTTCCTTATCGGCGGATTTGTGCTGGTGGGTATACTTTTGACAGCACTGGTTGCGATTACGCTGTTTATCATGAAGGGTTTCCGCGCTGTCGTCGACGTCCAAAATCAGAGTATGGATCTGGTCACCAAAGAGCGCGTGCTGCGCGAAAAGGAAAAACTTATCATAGCGTCCATGATCAATGCCGAAGTTAAAACCAACAAATCCAAGATTGAGGCTTATCTCATGATGTATGAGGAGCTTTTGAAAGATCTCAAAGATAAGAATCGCGAGCCAAAGTATAAGAAATCCGGAGATATTATTCAGCGTCAGCCAGCTCTTAGCCGCGCTGTGTTTGACGGTAATACCGCGAAGCTGGATCTGCTGGGCCAGAATACGTCTAGCGAAGTGATCCATTATTACGCGCGTATCAAGACTGTTCCTGACTATTATGAGCTCGAACCGGATGCTCCGGTTTCACAAGCGATCTCTGTTGTGGAGGCAGCGGTCGAAGGGGCCAAAAAGCTCGATATCATATCTGACAAGATTCTCGACAAGTTCGCTTCTATGCTTCTGGTTCAGGAGTCCTGAGACAGGTTTTCCACTACTTCCGTGACGATTTGCTCTTTGCCACGCAGGCGTATATGCAACGTATCGCCCGGCTTGGCGGCGTTTGCCTGCCTTATGATTTCCCCGCTTTCCGAGAACACTACGGCATAGCCGCGTTCGAGGACGTTTTCGAAAGAGAGCAATTCAAGTTTTTCTGTTGTTTTGTCCAACATGCTCTTTTTTCTTTCAAGCAGCAGGGCCGATACGGATGTGAGGCGGGCGTTCAGTCTTTCAAGCTTGTGCGCGCCGTCCTTTATGTGCGCATTTGGCGTATAGAGAGCGGCCGCCTTACGCAAAAGCTGCGCATTTTTTGATCCTAATGCCGATTTATATGCGCTCTGCAGGTTTTTTTCGGCCTGTGAGAGGTGTTGGGCTTTGAATTCGAGCATTTTCGAGGGATGAATCAGGCGTACAGAGGATTTCAGCGCCCTGTTTCGCTTTACGCTGAGCGATTCCCGAAACAAAATATCCATCTTATGTGTCAGATGGTCGGTCTTTTGAATTTTCATTTCCACAATTCTCTCCGGCCGCCCGAGTCTGGCTTCCATCGTTTTCATCTTGTGGCGGTTTTCGGAGAGCAGGCGAGCCAGAGCATTGATCAGGCGCTTTTCGTTTTCGCGGATTTGCGCGAGCAGGTCGAGGCGCACGGGTACGGCCATCTCCGCTGCGCCGGTCGGGGTGGGGGCGCGGCGGTCGGCGGCGTAGTCGATCAGGGTTGTGTCTGTTTCGTGGCCGATGGCGGAAATGACCGGAATTGTGCTTTCCGCTACAGCGCGCACGACGCCCTCCTCGTTGAAGGGCATGAGGTCTTCGAGCGATCCGCCGCCCCGTGCGACGATCAGAAGGTCGGGGCGGTATCCGCTTTCTGAGTTCAGCGCATTAAATCCGCGGATGGCCTTTTCGACCTGCGCGGCGGCGTTTTCGCCCTGAACCAAAACCGGCCAGAGGAGAACGCGCCGCGGGAAGCGGTCGCTGAGGCGGTGGAGGATGTCGCGGATTACGGCGCCGGTGGGTGAAGTAATGACGCCGATCGTGTCGGGCAGGAAGGGCAGAGGCCTTTTTCTCTGCGAATCGAACAGACCCTCGGCAGCGAGCTTTTTTCGGCGCTCCTCCAACATTTTGAGCAAAGCACCTTGTCCGGCCAGTTCCATTGATTCGATGACGAGTTGGTAGCTGGAGCGCGGCGCAAAGGTTGTGATGCGGCCCGTACAGATGACTTCGAGGCCTTCCTCGGGTTTGATCGAAAGGCGCGCCAGATTGCCTTTCCAGCAGACGGCGTCTATCACCGCTTGATCGTCCTTAAGGCTGGTATAGAGGTGGCCGGAGCCGGGCCTTGATATCCGCGAGAGTTCGCCACGTACGCGTACGCGGCCGTAGTTGTCTTCCAGCGTTCTTTTCAGAGCAGAGGCCAGGTCTGTTACGGAAAATTCCGGGATGTTCGTTTTTGATACGGTTTCTGTGCTCATCGTGCGATCTTAATTCAGAAGCCGGAGAAATTAAACTCCCGGCATGATACAATCCGGGCATGAATATGCCTTTTTCCGCTTTCCTTTACCAAGATGAAGCCCGCAGCCTTGAGAGGCTTTACGATGCGGCAGGCTGGGATGAATCATTCGCACAAACCGTGACGGTTCAGGCGCATGTCCTGCTTTCGGTGATTCGTGATACGCCGGGTGCGGTGGGTCTGCTGGAGACATTCTTACAGAGTTATGCGCTGGATACCGAGCAAGGGCTTGCGATGATGACGTTGGCCGAGGCGCTGCTGCGTATTCCCGACCGCGCGACCGCCAACGCCCTTATCCGGGATAAGGTTCAGGCAGCGGACTGGCTGGCTCGACAGGGCGGCAGCGGAGACTGGCTTTCGAAAGCGGCGGGTGTTGGCATGAGTCTCAGCAAGCATACGCTTGAGAGTGTTTTCTCGCGTCTTGGCGAGCCGCTTGTGCGCGAAGCCATGGTCCGGGCGATGCATATCATGGGCCGCCAGTTCGTCTTGGGTGTTTCTATCGAGGATGCGCTTTCTGCGGCTCGCTCTTATGAGGCGAAGGGGTACAGGCTTTCCTATGATGTTCTGGGTGAGGGGGCGCGGGATGCGCGGACGGCGGAGCGGTATCTGGAGTCTTACGCTGCGGCTTTCGATGAAATCGGGCGGCGGTGCGATGCCGGCTTGATCCCGCACGGTCAGCGGCCCAGTGTTTCCGTAAAGCTTTCGGCTCTTTATCCGCGCTATGAAGTTTCCCAGGAAATGCGGTGCGTACCCGCGATGATCGAGCGTCTGGGTTTTCTGGCGGAAAAGGCCGCGCAGTATGATTTAAGGCTTACGGTTGATGCGGAGGAGGTTTCGCGTCTGGATCTCTCGATCCGTATTTGTGAGGGGGTTCTCAAGAGCCGCGCTTTTGAGGGTTGGGAGGGGTTCGGTCTGGCCGTGCAAGCGTATCAGAAGCGGGCGCTTCCCCTTTTGGAGTATTTGGCTGAAAATGGACAACAATATGGCCGTAAGATACAGATTAGATTAGTTAAGGGCGCTTATTGGGATTCGGAAATCAAGCGGGCGCAGATGGGCGGATATCCCGATTACCCGGTTTTTACGCGTAAGTGTAATACGGATGTTTCCTATCTCGCCTGCGCGCGGTTTATGCTCAAGAATAGGCACAGGTTTTTTCCGCTCTTCGCGACGCATAATGCCTATACTGTGGCGGCTGTTCTCCAGATGGCGCGGGACGCCGGGGTCAAGCCGGAAGACGGGTTCGAACTTCAGCGCTTGCACGGCATGGGCGAACAGTTGTTCGATCATCTGCTCTCAAAAGGCTTGGCGCGCGCCAGTATCTACGCGCCGATCGGGCCGCATGAGGAATTGCTGCCCTATCTCGTTCGCCGTCTTCTGGAAAACGGAGCGAATTCCTCCTTCGTCAATAAAGCGACCGATAAAAGCGTGCGGCCTGAAGATCTGCTTATCGATCCGTTCGGGGAGTCGCGTGTTCATCCTTACAAGAGGCATCCTAAGATTCCTCTGCCTTCGGATTTGTTTCAGAGCCGCAAGAATTCTTCCGGGCTTGATCTCGGCGATCCTCTCAGCTCCGGGCAAACGCTTGCCTATATCCGCAAGTACGTTGTTGATTTTAAGGCTCAGGGACTTGTGGACGGGCAGCGTGTTGATGTGCCTGCGGACGGCCCTGCCCGCACGCTCTTTGTCTCAAATGTTTTTGATCTCGCGCGTACGGGGTTTGCCCACTGGTCTAGGCGGGATGCGCGGGAGCGTGCCGAGATACTGGAGCGTTATGCCGATTTGTTGGAGCAGCACAGAGATGAGTTGATGGCGCTGTGTGTCCATGAGGCAGGCAAGACGATTGCCGATTCTGTTTCTGAAGTTCGGGAAGCCGTTGATTTCTGTCGTTATTATGCGCAAGGCGTGCGTCAGGATTTCGTTTCTGGCGGAATTGTTCTTCCCGGGTATACGGGTGAAGTCAACCGACTATCCCTTCAGGGCCGGGGTGTTTTTGTTTGCATCAGCCCGTGGAATTTTCCGCTGGCGATTTTTGTCGGGCAGGTTGCCGCCGCGCTGGGTGCGGGGAATGCCGTCGTCGCCAAGCCGGCGGAGCAAACGCCGCTCATCGCGCTTCGAGCCTGCGAATTGTTTCAGCGGGCGGGTGTACCTGCGGGTGTGCTGCAGATGGTCGCGGGGGACGGTACCATGGGGGCACAGCTGGTTGCTCATCCGGATGTGGCCGGGGTGGCCTTTACAGGGTCCACGCAGGCGGCAAAGTCCATACAGCGTTCTTTGGCGGGCAAAGACGGGCCGATCGTTCCCCTGATCGCGGAGACGGGCGGGCAGAATGCGATGATCGTAGATAGCAGCGCCCTGCTTGAGCAGGCCGTTGATGATGTTTTGCTCAGTGCATTCGGTTCCGCCGGGCAGCGTTGTTCGGCCTTGCGGGTTCTTTTCGTACAGGACGATATTGCGGATAGGTTTCTTGAGCTTCTGAGCGGCGCCATGCAGGAAATCAAGATCGGCACCCCCGCGTATCTCTCAACGGATATCGGCCCGGTTATCGATGCCGAGGCTTTGGCCAGTCTTAAAATCCATGAGAGTTTTCTTGAGAAGAATGCGCGATTTATCGCACGGGTCCCTATTCCTGAAGAGCTTAGAGGGCGCGGTTTTTACTTTGCTCCCGCCGCGTATGAAATATCCGATATTGGCCTATTGTCCGGCGAGGTGTTCGGTCCTCTTTTGCATGTCGTTCGTTATAAGACTGCCGAAATCGAGCGGGTTATGCAGTCGATCAACGCGACCGGATACGGGCTGACGTTCGGCGTTCATAGCCGGATCGGCTGCACTCAGAAGATCCTGGCGGAGGGTGCCGATGCAGGGAACGTTTATATCAATCGGTCGATGATCGGCGCGGTGGTCGGCGTACAGCCCTTTGGCGGGATGGGGCTTTCGGGAACCGGGCCAAAGGCCGGGGGGCCACATTATTTGCGGGCTTTCGCACATGAAAAGCTGATTTCCGTCAATACGACTGCGGCGGGCGGCAACGCGAGCCTTGTTTCCTTGCGCGAAGATGGGTAAAAACGACGGTGATGTGCTGACGTAAAGGCGTTTCTTCACCTAAAGGAACAAGATTGATGAAGATTTTACTGGTTGGATCGGGCGGACGCGAGCACGCGCTGGCCTGGAAGCTCAAGCAATCGCCCAGCTGCGGCACGCTTTATTGCGCCCCGGGGAACGCCGGAATCGCGGAAATCGCGCAGATCGTCGATATACGGGCCGAAGATGTCGAGGCGCTGTGCACCTTTGCAAAGAATAACGCCATCGATTTGGTGGTTGTCGGGCCGGAGGGGCCTCTGGTTGCCGGATTGGCGGACCGTTTGAGAGAGGCCGGGATTTCCGTGTTCGGACCGCAGGCGAATGCGGCGCAGATCGAAGGCTCCAAAGGTTTCATGAAAGATCTGTGCGCGAAATACGGGATTCCTACCGCCGCTTACGGGCGGTTTTCCGATCTGAGCAAGGCCGAGGCTTTTATCGAACGCATGAGCGGCACGATTGTGGTCAAAGCCGACGGGCTCGCTGCCGGGAAGGGCGTGATCATCTGCGCGGACCGTGCGGAGGCGCTGGAGGCGGCGCGAGACATGCTGGAAGGCGGCGCTTTCGGCACGGCGGGTGCGGAGATCGTGGTCGAGGAGTTTCTGGAGGGCGAGGAGGCCAGCTATTTCGCGCTTTCCGACGGGCGTGCGATCGTTCCGCTGGCTTCGGCGCAGGATCACAAACGTGTGGGCGATGGCGACACCGGGCCGAATACCGGAGGCATGGGGGCTTACTCGCCTGCGCATTTCATGACCGAGGAGCTGGAGCGCATAATTCTTACGACGATCATCGAGCCCACGATCAAGGGCATGGAAGCCGAAGGCTGTCCGTTCACGGGCGTTCTTTTTGCGGGGCTGATGGTCAAGGACGGGGTTCCCAAGCTGCTGGAACATAATGCGCGGTTCGGCGACCCTGAATGCCAGACGCTGATGCTGCGGATGGAGGGCGATCTGGTGAAAGTTCTGAAAGCGGCGGCGGATGGGTGTCTTGAGAGCGTACGGGATGAAATTAAATGGTCGCCTGATCCTGCCTTGTGTATTGTGATGGCCGCGAAAGGCTATCCGGGTGATTATAAAAAAGGCACGCCGATTTCAGGGCGTTTAAGCGGCGGTCCTTCAGGCGTACAGGTGTTTCATGCAGGAACGGCGCGGCGCGAAGACGGGCAGCTGGTCGCGCAAGGCGGGCGGGTGCTGGGTGTCTGCGCGCGGGCGGCCGATCTTGAAACCGCACAGAAAAAGGCCTACGAGGCTGTGGATGCGATCGACTGGCCGGAAGGGTTCTGCCGCCGCGATATCGGCTGGCGTGCCGTGAAGGCGAAACGCGGAGAAGCTGCTTAAGGGGGGCAAGATGGCTTGGGATATCGTACAGATTAATTGCGATGCCATTCACGACGAGCGCAGCTTCCATGAGGAATTCGTGCAGGCCTTCGGGTTTCCTGTGCATTACGACTACACCACGGTTTCCTGGCTGACGCTGCTCTCGCAGCTTGATAACACCGAAAAGCGCATGACGGCTGTTTATTGTGAGCCGGGCGAGGTGATTACGATCGAGCTTTTGAACGTCGCGTCGTTTTCCGAGCGCTGCCCCGCGCAGATGACTTTGTGCGTCGAGGGAATCGCGTACATCAACTGGGCGCGGATGGAAGAGGGGCTGAAGCCTGTAATCGCGCTGGCGTTTTATGGGATGCAGACCTATGACCTCAGCGATTTTTGATCCGGCTTATCGTCTCGCCTTGAAAAAACCCTTTAGCAGTGCCGCGCTTTCCTCCGCCAGAAGTCCGTGTTTTACGTCCGGGCGGTGGTGGCAGGTCGGCTGTTCGTAGAATTTTCCGCCATGCAGAACGCCGCCGCCCTTGGCGTCGAGGGCCGCGAAGACGATCATATCCAGCCGCGCAAAACTGATGGCCGCCGCGCACATGGCGCAGGGTTCGAGGGTGACGTACAGGGTGTAGCCGGGAATTCTCTGTACGCCTAGATCCCTACAAAGCTTTCTGATCGCAAGGATTTCGGCGTGCGCGGTGGGGTCGGCGTATTCAATTGTCCGGTTTCCGGCGGCCGAGAGGACTTTTTCCGCCTTGCAATCGGCGATGACCGCGCCGATGGGGACTTCGCCGCGGGCCTGGGCTTCTTTTGCCTCTTCCATCGCCGCGCGCATACAGGTAAGGTCGAACTTGTCGAAAGGGTTTGTCATGGGCCAAGATTCTAAACAAGATTTGCCGGGCAAGCCAGAGCGAATTGCCAAGCGTCTGGCGCGTGCGGGGCTGTGTTCGCGGAGGGACGCCGAGCAGTGGATTCTCGATGGCCGTGTCGAGGTTAACGGACGCGTGCTCGAAAGCCCCGCTTTCACCGTCGTGGAGTCCGATAAAATCGTCGTAGACGGTAAGGCTTTGGCGGCCGATGAGGCCGTACGTCTTTTCCTGTATCATAAGCCCGCCGGGCTCGTTACGACCCACAAGGATGAAAAGGGGCGTTCGACCGTCTTTGAAAAGCTCCCGCCCGGTTTGCCACGGCTGATCAGCGTCGGGCGGCTCGATCTCAATACCGAGGGTTTGCTGCTGCTCACGAATGACGGGGAGCTGGCGCGTTATCTTGAGCTGCCTTCTACGGGCTGGAAACGCAAGTACAAGGTGCGGGTTTTCGGCCATGTGACGAAAACCATGCTGGAGCGTCTGGCGGCGGGGATGACGGTCGAGGGCGTACGCTATGCGCCGATTGAGGCCAGCATCGATACGACGCCGCAGGACCGGGCCGGGCAAGCGAATACGTGGCTCAACGTCGCTCTGCGCGAGGGGAAGAACCGCGAAATTCGCAAAGTGATGGAAGCGCTGGGGCTCAAGGTCAACCGCCTGATCCGCACGGATTACGGACCGTTTTCTTTGGGCAAGCTTGAGAGCGGGGCCGTGCGCGCGGTTGAGGACAATGTGCTGCGGCATCAGGTGACGAGGTTTTTCAGCGGCCAGACTCAAGCGCCTGTTCGCGCCGAGAGCGAAAAAACCGATTCACTCAAACGCACGGACAGGAAACCCCGCAGACCCAAAAGGACGAAGCGCTGATGCGGATCGTCTCCGGTCTTTACAGGGGGCGAAGAATCGAAGCGCCCAAGGGCCGGATGGTTCGGCCAACAACGGACAAGGTGCGAGGTGCAATTTTTAACGTACTTCACAGTCAGGGGCTTGTCGACGGCGCGGTTTGCATCGATATTTTTTGCGGTACCGGGGGTATGGGTCTTGAGGCCCTCTCGCGTGGGGCGCGGTTTTGTACGTTCGTTGATTCGGCCCGCGATTCGCTTGCTGTCACACGCTCGAATATTCAATCCCTCGGGACGGAAGAACAATCGCGCGTCATTGCCTCCGACGCGCTGAAACTGGCGGCGCGTACAGATGTTTTACCGCCTGCCGATCTTGCCTTTCTTGATCCGCCTTATGAGCGGGGGTTACTTTTTCCCGCGCTTGCGCGCCTTCACTCGGGCGGCTGGCTGGCCGAGGGGGCTATGGTCGTCTGTGAGGCGGAAAAGCGCTATGGTGGGGCGTTTCCAGACTTTCTTATTCTTGAAGACGACCGCGCGTACGGCGAGGTGAGGGTTTTTTTCCTGCGTTATGCGTCTGCGGCGGTTATGTGACGACTCCGGTATAGATCAGCCAGATCAAAATCAGTCCCATGCCGATCCGGTATATTGCAAACGGCGCGAAGCTGCTTGTTTTCAAGAAGCGCATCATGGCGATAATCGTGGCCAAGCCCGCAATAAAGGAGAGAAGTACGGCGACAAGCGCGTCTGTTGTCAGCGCGATGTTTTCTGCGTTTATGAGGCGGACCACGCCCAACAGTCCGGCGCCACTGGTCACAATCATGGCCAGCAGGAGCGAGTAGTGTGCGCTTTCCGTGCGGCTCAGGCCCAACATACGGCCCGCCGTCATGGTTATGCCCGAGCGGCTGGTTCCGGGAATGAGGGAGATGACCTGCGCCAGTCCGATCAAGAGGGCATCGCGCCTTGTTATCTGTGCGACCTTGCGGTCCGAAGGGTATTTTTTATCAGCCCACCAAAGCAAAATTCCGAAGACGATGGTAGTGAAGCAGATCACGTTCAGGTCACGCAAAATGGCCGGCTCCAGCACGTTTGCGATGCCGCCGACTATGATTACGGGTATAGAGCCGATGAGGACGTTCACCAGAAGTCTTGATTTTTCGCTGTTGCTGTCGCCTGTCGCGATATCGCGCAGTCCCAAAAACATTTTGAGGACGTCTTTGCGGAAGTACAACAACACAGAGAGCAGCGTACCGACATGGACGGCGAGGTCCATGATGAGGTCTTCACTCCATGCGTCTTTGAGTCCGCCATCGTTGAAGGCTGCGTGAACAAACAGCAGATGGGCGCTGGAACTGATCGGCAGGAATTCGGTGATTCCCTGAACGAGGGCGAGGACTATGATGTAGTATAAAGGCATGGATTTTTGCGCTAAGCTGGTCTTCCGTATGATTGGCGAACACAGCTATACAGGAAAAAAGTTTTATGGTCTATCTTGTCGGAATTTTCGGCTTTATCGGCGGGTTTGCGCTGGGGCAGATGGTGCTTTATTTCTTACTGCGGGACGTTCCCGCCGATAAACTTCTCAACGATCCGTACATCAAGTGGAAGTATGGGCTTCTGAACTGGGTTATTGCGGTATTCGGGGCTTATTGTATTGTCGTTACATACCAAGAATATTTTCCGTAGAATCGTTGCGCCGTGCGGGTTTTTCCGTTCTAATCACTTTTGTTTTGCCATTGTCTTAAAGGAATCACAGTCATGAAAAATATCCTGCGCACCGCGCTGTTTACCAGTTGCCTGTTTGCCGTTCAACCGGCCCACGCCGAGGTCGAGAAGTACACGTTCGACAAGGCGCATACCCAGATCATCTTTTTCGTCAATCATCTTGGCTTCTCGAATTCCGAAGGCGAGTTTCTGGATTTCGACGGGCATTATCTCTTCGACCGGGCCGATCCGGCCAAGTCGAGCGTGGAGGTGACGATCAAGACCGCCGGGATCGACATGGACGACCAGCCTTGGGACGACCATATGAAGAACGAGGATTTCTTCAATGTGGAGAAGTTCCCGACCATGACGTTCAAGAGCACGGCGATTGAGGTCACAGGCGAGAATACCGCGAACATTACCGGTGATCTGACGATTTTGGGCGTGACCAAGCCTGTTACGCTGGCCACCACGCATAACAAATCCGGCAAACATCCTTTCGGCGACAAGTATGTCAGCGGCTTTTCCGCGACGGCCAAGGTGAAGCGCTCGGAGTTTGGGATGAATTACGGCCTTCCCATGATCGGCGACGAGGTCGATATCCGGATTGAGGTCGAAGGCGTCCGCGAGGAGCCTACGGCTTCGGATCCTGCTTCCGAGAACAAGTGATAACGGGCGGCCTTTTGCGCCGTATCTCTAGATGAAACAAGAAACAGACTCATACCCGTTTGTTCTCAAGTTCATACACTGGACGACAGCCCTCTTGATTTTGGGGCTGTTGTTCGTTGGTTTTACAATGACGGCGATGCCGTTCAGCGACGACAAGCTGAAGCTTTACATGCTGCATAAATCATTTGGACTGCTGGTCCTTGCGCTTGTGTTTGTAAGGGTTGTCGCGAAGTTGCTTTCGCCCAAGGTCAAGCCGCTCGATACCCACAAGCCGTGGGAGACGTTCCTGGCCAAGATCACGCATGTTTTGCTGTATTTTGCTCTTTTTGCGCTGCCTATCTCCGGTTTGATCATGTCATGGGCGGGGGAGTTTCCTGTTTCGTTCTTCGGGCTTCCCGTTCCCTCCCTTATGCCCAAGAATCACGATGTCTTTGAGCGCAGCCGGGATTTTCATGAATTTCTGGCTCTGGGTGTTCTGGTTCTGGTTTTCCTGCACATGGCCGGAGCCGCCAAGCACCACATCATCGATCGCGATCTGACGATGATGCGCATGATGAACTCAGAGAATTATAACTTTCTCGGCGCTTTTGCGGTCTTAGCGCTTCTGGGCTCTGTCTGGTTGGCGTCTGCGGCGCTTGTGGCGCTTGATCTGGCTGACGATAAGGGGATTTCCGAGCAGGTGGAGCGTGCCGATGAGGGCGCCGACGATCATGAGGATACTGTGAAAAAGCTGGATAGCGATGAATGGGCGATCGTTGCTGACCAGAGCAGTCTTGCGTTCGAGGCTACGCAATACGGGCAGGCTTTCAAGGGTGGCTTTGCGTTCGACGGGCGCATCGTGTTCGATCCCGACCATCTGGACCGCAGCCTTGCCGATATTTCCATCGACATCGCCAGTATCAAGACGGGCAGCGATGACCGCGATAAGCAGGCCGTTTCGGCGGAGTGGTTCGACGTCAAGGCTTTTCCCAAAGCACGTTTCGTCACAGAGAAATTCGAGAGCACTGGCGCGAATCAGTTCACCGCGCATGGAGAGCTGACGATTCGCGACGTGACGTTGCCGGTTTCGTTTCCGTTTACGCTCACGATCGAGAAGGCGCACGGCGAACGTACGGCGCGGATGAGCGCTGAGCTTACGCTCAACCGCCTTGATTTCGGCGTCGGCAGCGGCCAGTGGAAAAGCACGGAAACCATAGGCGATGCCGTGAAAATCTCTTTGTCTGTTCATGCTGTTCGCAAGAAAGATTAGAATGTTTTTTTCCTCGTGAGTATTTTTCTGTCTTCTTCGTTCTCTTTTTCTCCATTGAATATTTCCGACGCTGCTTTAGAGTAATTTTTCATGAGGATCCTTTTTCATTTCTGGCTTCATCCGTTTTCCCGCAAGGTCAGGATCGCTCTGGCCGAAAAAAATCTTGATTTTGAGTTGAAGGTCGAAAAAATCTGGGAGCGCCGAACGGAGTTTCTGGCCATGAACCCGGCGGGAGACGTTCCGGTTATGATTGAGCCGGACGGCACCATTCTCTCGAATTCGCAAGTGATCTGCGAATACCTCGATGAAGTTTATCCTGAATACAATCTCATGGGCCGTGATCCGGTGGAGCGCGCAGAAACGCGCCGTCTTGTGAACTGGTTCGATCGGAAATTCAACAAGGAAGTGACCGACAACCTATTCGGGGAGCGCCTGATGAAGACGTTTCTCAAACTCGGGGAGCCGCACGGCCCCTCGATCCGCGCGGGACGCGCGAATATATACTACCATCTGGATTATATCGGCTTCCTGACCGAGCGGCGGGAATGGCTGGCCGGGGATTTCTTTTCGCTTGCAGATATCTCTGCGGCGGCGCATCTGTCCTCCATCGACTATATCGGAGACGTGCCCTGGGAGCAGCATCCTGCGGCGTACAAGTGGTATAGCGCCATTAAGTCACGCCCCAGCTTCCAACCTCTTCTGGAGGAACGTATCCCGGGCTTTGAGCCTGTGGCCGAGTACGCCCGGACCGGAACCTGAGGTAAACGGGGGACTTCGATGACGGTGGATAAGCAACAGGCGGTCGAAAAGCATCTTTTTTGTTTCGGGCACGGTTATTGCTGCGATTATCTGGGGCGGGCCCTGATGTCTTTGGGGGCGTGGCGTGTTTCCGGTACAACGCGCGACACCGATAAGAAGGAACTCCTGCGTGCGCGCGGCGTGCGGCCCTTTACATTCAGCGAGACGCATCCTCTGGCCGATCCGCTTTATATTCTTCGTGATGCCACGCATATTCTTATTTCCACGCCGCCTATGGAAGAGGGCGATCCGACCTTCCTGATGCATGCGCAGGATATCTGTGCGCTTAAGCAGCTGGAATGGGTTGGTTATCTCTCTACGACCGGCGCGTATGGTGACCGGGCTGGCGGATGGGTTGATGAAACCTCGGAAGTCCGGCCCTCGACCATTCGCGGCACACGGAGGGCTAAGGCCGAGGAACAGTGGCTTTCCCTCTATAAATCTAATCAACTTCCTGTTCATGTATTTCGTCTTGCGGGCATATACGGGCCGGGGCGTAGTGCGCTTGATTCCGTACGTGCGGGTGTTGCGCGGCGGATCGACAAGCCGGGCCACGCGTTCAGCCGTATTCATGTCGATGATATCGTTCAGGTTTTGCAAGCCTCCATCGCCCAGCCTGCGCCGGGGCAGATCTATAATCTGTGCGACGACGAGCCGGTGCCCAGCCATGTCGTAATCGATTATGCCTGCCAGCTTCTGGGGATTCCGTCCCCGCCACTTATTCCTTACGATAAAGCCGATCTGGCGCCGATTACGCGCAGTTTTTACGATGACAACAAGCGGGTGAGTAACCAGAAGATCAAGACAGTTCTGGGCGTACAGCTTAAATATCCGAGTTACAGAGAGGGTCTTGAGGCCTGCCTTGCCGAAGAAAAGGGCGCGATCGGGCCCTTGCGCGATTATACCCAGCCTATATAAGGCTGTGCCTGCGAGTCTATTCCTTGCTTAGAAAGAGGTCTCTTCGCGGGCTGTCTGTCGTGTTCCAGCCAGTTTGCTGGCATCGTAGGGCAGACGTACGGTTACGGCTGTTCCGATTCCCACAGTCGAATCGATATGTATGCTGCCGCCGTGGAGTTCAACAAGCTCCTTGGTGATGGAAAGGCCAAGGCCGGTCCCCTCGTAATCTTTGGTGTAGTGTGAAGAGACTTGCTCGAACGGGCGCAGCACGGAGGCGAGCTTGTTGGCCGGGATGCCAATTCCAGTGTCGCATATTTTGACGACCAGATGCTCTTCACGGGGCGTACACTCCATCCAGACGGATCCGCCTTCCTTTGTGAATTTCACAGCGTTGGTCAGCAGATTCAGGATAATCTGTTTCACGGCGCGCGCATCGGCGACGAGCGTGATGTCCTGTGCGAGATTCTGGGCAATTTCGAGATTGATTCGTCCTTCTACGGCGCGGCCGTGAACCATTTTGACGGCGGCCTTGATGATTTCGTTCATTTTGACGGTTGAGAGGTCCAGCGCGTACTTCCCCGCCTCAATCTTAGACATGTCCAGTATGTCGCTGATGAGGTCGAGCAGATGCTCGCCACTCTCACGGATTCCGGTCGCGTACTCTGCGTACTTCTTGTTTTGAATCGGGCCGAGCAGCTGATGCTCGATCATTTCCGAGAAACCGATAATCGCGTTGAGCGGGGTCCGCAATTCGTGGCTCATATTCGCAAGAAAGCGGGTTTTTGCCGCGTACGCCTGTTCGGAGGCGTCCTTGGCCGCGCGCAGCTCGCGTTCGTAGAGTATGCGCTCGGTCATGTCCTGCAGAATACCATACAGGGCGACGACCTCGCCTTCGGCATCTTTTTCGCAACGCCCTTCGCAGAATATATAGCGGATTTCGCCGGTCGGGCGCGTGACGCGGAACTCCATACCATAATTCTTTTTCTCGATTATGGCTCTCTGGAAGCCCTGTATCATGCGCGCGATATCTTGTCGGTGGACCATTTCATTGACGCGGCGGAGTGTTGGATGAAAGTGGTTGGGGTCTACACCGAAGATTCGGAAAATTTCCTGTGACCAGGTAATATCGTCACCGTTAACGCTCCAGCGCCAATGGCCCATCCGGCCGATCGCCTCAGCTTCCGAAAGCTGTTTTTCGCGCTTCTGCAGGTCGTTCTGACGATCTTTGATATTCGTGATGTCGCGCCCGGTGACGTAGATGTTGTTGCGGAAGCTGCGGGCTGTCCATTCGCACCAGATGGCCTGACCGTCACGGGCGACAATCCGGGCCTCGAATTCCGTTGTTTCGGTGAGGTTGCGCTCCATCGCTCTTTTGAGGCGTACGAGGTGCGTGCGTAGATTCTGGCGGTCGTCCGGCGGCACCATATCCATGAAGTTCAAGCCGCTGATTTCCTGCGCCCTGTATCCGATCCGGTCGAAAAAGATATTGTTTGTGCGTACAACGTTGGCGCTGCGGTCGAGCACCAGCATGATGTCCTGCGACATGCTCAGGAGCAGGAGCAATTCGCTCTGCTGGCGGATGAGGCCTGCAGATTCTTCCTGAGTTTCCGGTTCGCGGGCGATTTGCTTGTTGATTCGGCTGAGGAGTACGCCTGCATCTTCATCCGAGATTTTACGGCGCGTTTTGTCCATCTGGGAAGCGATCAGGAAGCGCTGGCGGTCCGGGGTTTCCAGCCAGTCGAGCTGAAAACGTACGATGGATCGGTCGGCGCGGATTCGAAGGGCCTGTTCGCCCGTCTCAAGGGTTTTGAGATCAGGATAGGTTTCGCCTTGATCGTTCTCAAACATAAAGATGTCGTAGATCGTTGTGGCCAGCGTGCTCTGCTGTCCTGAGGGACGTACGCCGACAAGGTCATAGAAAGCCTCACTGGCGAAGAGCAGGTCACCCCTTTCTGAAAAGGCGCAGCGCGCCGCTTCCGTTTCCGCATTGCGGAGGGTTAGGCCCTGAGGCTTGTCGTTGGTGTGTATGCTGGCGGCCATCGGCTTTAGGACGTTTTAAGCAGTCAGAGAAATGGGAAGGACAGAAGCGGATCGAGAATCAGACTATAAGACCCTATGACTCTAATGTATAAGCGGCAAGTCTGGCAAGAGTCCTATGTAAATTGCCTGTGGGTATTCCTCATCATTCGCAACGAAAAAACCGGCGCGGTCGTGGCAACCAGCGCCGGTTCTCTCTCAGGGAGGCTCAAGTAAACTTAGTTGGACGCCTTGTATTTCACGCCGCAGCCGTAGGGTGTCGTGGAGGCGGTCGTCACCGGCTTGCCGGCTTTGATTTCATCAAGAGCGGCCAGAACATAGTTCGTAGCGCCTTCGATGCTTTCGGCCTTGGTGTCCGGCACGCTGTCGATCGCGCCCGCGTAGGCGACGTTGCCTTCGGCGTTAATCACGAACATGTGCGGGGTGGTTTTCGCGCCGTAAAGCTGGCCGATTTCGCCGCTTTCATCGAGGATGCGGTGGGAGGAGGCTACGCCGGCTGCCGTTTCAATTTCAGCGGCTTGCTCGGGCGTTGTGCTGCCTTGCATTCCCGGCGCGGAGGAGTTAATCGCGATCCAGACCGCGCCGCCTTCGGTGGCGGTTTTTTGAGCGGCCTGCATGTTGCCGGATTCGTAATGTTTAACAACAAACGGGCACTCATGGTTCGTCCATTCGAGCACGACGTTTTTGCCCTTGAGGTCGCTCAGCTTGACCGGGTTGCCCTTGATGTCGGTGGCGGTGAAGTCCGGCGCGGGCTTGCCCACTTCGGCGGCGGCAAAGGCCGGGGTCACGCCGAAAGCCAGCGGGATGAAGGCGAGCGCCATGATGAATTTTCTGGGGGATTTGAACAGCATCATTGTTTCTCCTCAAGAGATTTGAGTTGGGGTTTTCTGAATGACCGTTCGGGGGCTGGCGCGGAAAGTTACAAAAAAGTATCGAAAAAGTTTACTGCTCGTGTATCGACATCATTTCGCGGGTGGGCCCGTCAGTCAAAATTGTTTTTTCTGCTTGTCTCATGACGGTTGCGTGCATGATGCCGGGGGTCAGAATCTGTGGGAGCAGCACGGGGTCCGGGCGTTTTCCCGTCGCTTGATCGGGGGCGCCATAGAAGACATAGACGGGGACGCCGTTGCGGCCGAATTGTTCGAGATAGGTGGTTATGTCTTTGTCATAATTCGTCCAATCGCCGATCAGGTATTGTACGTTGGCGTCCTTAAAGGCTTTGCGGGTGGAATCGATATCGATGGCCAGCCTGTGGTTGACCTTGCAGGTAATGCACCAGGCGGCGGTCATTTCCACGAAGACGGGGTCTTTTCCTTCCAGCAAGGACGTGAGTTTTTTGGGGCTGTATGTTTCGCCGAAAGCGCCTTCGGCGGTCTGAACCGCGCCAGCGGTGGGGATGTGCGCGACGGCGTACAGAGAGAGCAGCGATAAAAACAGGCAGATCAGGAGCGGCGTACGCGCCATAATCCCGCAGGAGCAGAGTTTCTTGAAATGGCTCAGCCACACCGCCATGGAGAGGAACAACATGCCGAGCAGGACCATGAACACGCCCTCGGGGCCTGCTTGTTGCGCGAGGATGCTCACGAGCCAGATCGCAAAGGCGAACATCGGGAAGGCGAGGAATTGTTTGAACGTGTTCATCCAGGCGCCGGGTTTGGGCAGGAATTTACGCGCTGCGGGGATGTAGCAGAGCAGCAAGTACGGGAAAGCCAGACCGAAGCCCAGAGCGATGAAAATGCTGAGGGCGACGGCTGCGCTTTGCACGAGTGCGTAGCCCAGCGCGGCGGCCATGAAGGGGGCCATGCAGGGCGTGGCGACGATGGTCGCCAGCGTTCCGGTGAAGAAGGAGCCGGCGAGGGAATGTTTGTTGGTCAGCTTGCTGCCGATATTGCCGAGGCCGCTGCCGATCTCGAAGAAGCCCATCAGGTTGAGGCCAACGAGGAACAGGACGTACGCCAGCGTTGCCACGACGACGGGGTTTTGAAGCTGGAAGCCCCAGCCGATGGCGGAGCCTGCGCTTTTCAGGAAGACCAGCATCATGCCGATGATCATGAAGCTGAGGATCACGCCCGCTGTGTAGGACAGACCGTGGGCGCGGGCTTCCTTTTTTTCCTTGCCGGAGAGTTTGGCGAGGCTCAGCGCCTTCATGGAGATGACCGGGAAGACGCAGGGCATCAGGTTGAGGATCAGACCGCCCAGAAACGCAAAGAGCAGAGCCGCCGCGTAGGTTGTTAACTCGGGCTTTTGGATCGGTGGCGCCTGTTCGGATGGGGTTGCGGTGTTTATGCTTTGTACGTTTGTTTGCGATTGCGCCGGGGTTATGCCGATGGGTGCGGCTTCGATAGCGTATCCCTTGTATGTTCCTTGCGCATCCTTCCATGTGAGGACGCCCCCCAAAATCTTGATGGTTTCCAGCTTGGTGTCGGAGCGTTCCTGTTTGACTGTCAGGATGCCATCGGGCGTCAGCGCGTTTTCGGGGGCTGGGAAGTGGTTGATCACGCCCCATTCGACGGGGAAAAATTCGGCGGTTTCGATCTGTATGTCTTTAAGGATATAAGCGTTCTCAGGTTTGAACGTCGTGACCAGCTTGCCGTCTTCCTGCGTGAAGGTGTGCGTGCCGGGCAGGGGGGCGGGCATGAGCGCCCGTGCGGCGTCGATCACGGCGCGGTTGTCAGAGGCTTCCGTTCCACCGCCGTTCAGGGTGGTTTGTACGTTTGCCGTTTCGGGGATGCAGACATCGTTGCAGACCAGCATATCGACCTTGGCGCTTAAGGTCAGCGGACCGCCGGGCAGCGTCTCGGGAAGCTTCAGGGTCTGAAGAAGCGTGACCTTGTCTTTATATCCGTAATTGGCCAGAGGCTCGACAAGGATTTTTTCGGGTAGGGGCCATTGAATGTCCCCGATTTCAGCGCCTTCAGGCATAGTCCATGTGTTTTTGATTGGAATTCCCGAATCGCCAGGATTTTTCCAGTAGAGGTGCCAGTGCGGATAGATGACATATTCAATCGCGAGGTCGATCGTTTCCCCCGGTTTAACCGTGTCGGTTTGCGGGATGACACGTACATCGACATAATGCTCCGGCTCGGTTTCCTGCGCACGGGCGTGCGTTGCTATCGACGCGATACAAAGGGTTACTAACAACAGAGCTGTTTTAAGAGAAGGGACATGGCGCTTTGCTGTGTGTATTTTCATAACTTTGTCTTTGTCTGTCTGATTGGTCGTGACACTGCGGGTTACCCTTGATACCCTTGTTTTACAGCAGTTTATTCGCCAAGTCTTGACCAAGTGTTACCACGTGTATGAAAATCCCCCTAGCGAACCTTTTTTTAATGTTTATTCCCTAGACTGCCCTTTAATATTCTTCAGGATTTTTCCATGAACAGCCCTTTGACCGACCTTAAAACTTCCTCGCCCGCGCCGCTCTGGATTCCTTCGGCCAAAAAAGTCGAATCGACGATTATTTCAGACTTTATGGGCAAGGTTTCTGCTAAAACAGGTCAAAAAATCGAAAATTATGCCGATTTGTGGCGTTGGTCGGTCGAAAACAACGAAAATTTCTGGAACTTCCTGTGGGATTATTGCGATGTACGTGGTGAAAAGGGGACAAGAGTTCTCGATTCCAACGGCGGACAGATGCTTGGTGCGCGTTTTTTCCCTGATGCGCGGATCAATTATGCCGAAAATGTTTTACGGCAACGCGACGATCAAACCGCGCTCATTTTCCGCGACGAGCGCGGCAGTGAGCGCAATCTCAGTTTCAAAGCGCTCTCTGATCAGGTGAGCCTCTGGCAGCAGGCGCTCATGGGTATGGGCGTACGCGAAGGCGACCGGGTGGCCGGGTATCTGCCGAACATGCCGGAGGCGATTATCGCTTGTCTGGCGGCGAGTTCGCTCGGCGCGATCTGGTCTTCAGCCTCGCCCGATTTCGGCGTGCAGGGCGTGATCGACCGGTTCGGACAGATTGAGCCGAAAATTCTGATCACTGTGGACGGGTATTATTATGGTGGCAAGGTTATCGATTGTTTGCCGAAGGTGCGGGACGTACAGCCTGCGCTCAAGGGGCTGGAAAAGACGATTGTGATTCCGTTCGCCGGGTCTTCGCTTAAGATTGAGGATTTGAAGGATGCCGTTTCCTCGGACGATTTCACAGGCGCATACAGTCCGAAGGAAGTTGCGTTCACGCGGGTTTCGTTCAACCATCCGCTTTTTATTCTGTTTTCCTCCGGCACCACGGGCATTCCCAAATGTATCGTCCACGGGCACGGGGGGACGCTGCTCCAGCATCTCAAGGAGCACCGCCTGCAGTGCGACATCAGGCCGGGGGACAAGGTTTTTTATTTCACAACCTGTGGCTGGATGATGTGGAACTGGCTGGTCACAGCGCTGGCGTCCGGCGCGACGCTGCTGCTGTTCGACGGCTCGCCGTTCCATCCCGACGGGAATGTGCTGTGGGATTACACGTGCGAACATGGCTGTACGCTGTTTGGAACATCCGCGAAATATATCGACGCGCTGAAATCCGCCAAGCTGGCGCCCGGTAAGACGCACGATCTTTCGGCGCTGCGTACGCTGACCTCCACCGGCTCGCCGCTCGTGCATGAGAGTTTCGATTATGTCTACCGGGCGATCAAGTCCGACCTGCACCTGGCCTCCATTTCCGGCGGCACCGACATTGTTTCGTGTTTCATGCTGGGCAATCCGATTTCCCCCGTCTGGCGCGGGGAGATTCAGGGGGCGGGGCTGGGCATGGCGGTGGACGTGTTCGACGAGGAGGCCAAGCCTGCGACGATCGGCGCGGGGGAGTTGGTCTGCACGAAGCCTTTCCCCTGTATGCCTGTTTCGTTCTGGAACGATCCCGACCGGGTGAAGTACAAGGCGGCCTATTTCGAGCGGTTCGAGAATATCTGGGTGCATGGCGACTGGGTGGAGAAGACCGCGCATGGTGGGCTGATCATTCACGGGCGCAGTGATGCCACCCTGAATCCGGGGGGCGTACGCATCGGCACCGCCGAGATTTATCGGCAGGTCGAGCAGGTCGAAGCCGTGCGGGAGTCGATCGCCGTGGGGCAGGATTGGGAGGACGACGTGCGCGTCATCCTTTTCGTCATTCTTCAGAAGGGCTGGGCGCTGGATGAGAATCTCATCAAGGAAATCAAAACGAAAATCCGCAACGGGGCCTCGCCGCGCCACGTTCCGGCCAAGATCATACAGGTCACCGATATTCCGCGCACAAAGAGCGGGAAAATCACGGAGCTGGCCGTACGTGATGTGATCCACGGGCGGAAAATCAAGAATGTCGAGGCGCTGGCCAACCCGGAAAGCCTCGATCTTTATAAAAATCTGGAAGAATTGAAGAGTTAGGCCAAAAAAGCTCTTGCGCGGCATGGGTTAACCATGCTTTTCTCATATTATGAATATTTTGAACGCATACAGTGTCGATCTGATCAGCGGGGCCGCAACGGCCATCGCGGCAGCAGCGTTCGCAGCGGCAGCAGCGGCGGCCTAGCCGCACATATTCAGCACATAGCGCAAGAGCGCGTTTAGACAATCTCCCGAACCACCGGAACAAGTAAAAAAACATAGGTTCTTTGCGCCTTTTGAATGGCGGAGGGCCAAAAATTGAATTTTTAGGGTTATGAAATGCCACAGACCAATGTAAAAGACATCGTGAAACTGCCCTTGAGCGCCCGCATGACGCCATACAAGACCACGATTGAGAATTTGACCTCTAATCCGGGTACGGACCTTCTGCGCTACGCGCGTACGAAAGAGGGTGTACTCTCGCTGGCGCAGGGCGAAGGCAGCCTGCCGACGCCGGATTTCATCTGCGATGCGGCGATGAAGGCGCTGAAAGAGGAGAGCAAGACGTTCTACGCCCCCACTTTGGGGCATCCCGAGCTGCGGCAGGAGCTTTCGACGTACTATAAAAATATCTACGGCCTTGATATTCCTGGGAGCCGTTTTTTCGTGACCAGTTCCGGCACCACGGCCGTGCATCTTTCGCTGGCCGCCATTATCAACAAGGGTGACGAGGTTGTGGCCCTTACGCCGATCTGGAAAAACCTTTTGAGCGCGGTGGAGATCGCCGAGGCCCGCATCAAGCAGGTCGGCATGGATTATGTCGATGGAAAAGGCTGGCAGCTTGATCTCAACCGCCTGTTTGCGGCCTGTACGCCTCAAACCAAAGCGATTTTGATCGTGACGCCCTCGAACCCGACAGGCTGGACGATGTCTACGCCCGAGATGCGCCGGGTGATGGATTTCGCGCGGGAGCGCGGGATTTGGGTGATCGCCGACGAGGTTTACACGCGTACGGTTTACGGCCAGGTGCGTGCGCCGAGTTTTCTTGATGTTTCCGAGCCGGATGATCTGCTGCTGGTGATCAACAGCTTCTCCAAGACGTGGGCGATGACAGGTTGGCGGCTGGGCTGGATCGTCGGGCCGCCCTCGGCGGAGCTGAAGATCTGCGATCTTGCGGTCTATAACAACATGGGGCCGCCGAGCTTCACGCAATACGGCGCGCTGGCCGCGCTGCGGCAGGGCGAGGGGTTCCTGAACGAGCAGATGACGCTCTGGCGCTCGAACCTCGATCTGCTGATGGACCGTTTTGCGCAGATGCCGAAAATCTCCATGGTGAGGCCGGATGCGAGCTTTTATGCGTTCTTCAAGGTCGAGGGCGAGGAGGACTGCATCGCGTTCTGCAAGCGACTGATCGACGAAGTGGGGCTGTCCCTTGCGCCGGGCTGCGCGTTCGGGGATTGCGGGCGCGGGTTCATCCGCTTGGCCTTCGCGTGCTCGGAAACCAAGCTTCTGGACGCGCTGGACCGGCTGGAGCGGGTCGTACGTTAAAGGTTTTCCTTACCGGCCTTATGGGCTAGAGTTTTCGGGGTTTTAACACTTCGGAGCTTTCGCGCGTGAAAACAGTCGGGATCGTCGGCGGGCTCAGCCCGGAATCCACCATTTTGTATTACCGTGGCCTGAACGCGGCCGTGCAGGCGCGGCTGGGCGGGCATCACAACGCGCGGATTTTGCTCAATTCGCTCGATTTCGGGGAGTTCGTCGCGCTCAAGGAGCGTGGCGATTGGGACACGCAGGGGCGCCTTATTGTAGACGCCGCGTTGCGTTTAGAGCGTGCGGGCGCAGATTTCGTTCTGCTGGCGACGAATACGATGCACCGTTTTGCCGACGATCTTAAGGCGCGGCTAACGGTCCCGTTCCTGCATCTTGCGGATGCGACGGCCGAGAGAATCCGCGCCTTTGGGCTTCATCGCGTCGCGCTTCTGGGAACCGCCTACACGATGGAGCAGGATTTTTATAAGAAACGCCTGAGTGTGCACGGAATCGAGCCGTTGGTCCCAAACCCGCAGAAACGTGCTGAGATCCACCGGATCATCTATGACGAGTTGTGTCATGGAATCGTCAAGGACGAGTCGCGCGAGGTCTACCGGGCCATCATTTCCGGCTTAATTGAAGAGGGGGCGCAGGGCGTCATACTCGGCTGCACGGAAATTACGATGCTGATCGGTCCGCAGGATGTTTCCTGCCCGGTGTTCGACACCACGCAGATCCATATCGAGGCGGCGGCGCAGCTTATTTTTGGCGAGGAGGCGCTGGCGGCATGAGTGGGATACGCGGATATTTCGGGGTGGGCGTGGAAAGCATCAGCAAGGAGCAGAATGCGGGGACCATCGTGCGCACGACGCACGCGTTCGGGGGCAGTTTCTTTTTCGCCATCCGGCCCTCGCTGGATATCAACGAGTTGCGCGTCTCGGATACGTCGGGGGCGTTCGATCATCTGCCGTATTACCAATACAAGACGCCCGCCGATCTGGCGTTACCCAAGGATTGCGTGCTGGTGGGGGTTGAATTGACGGACGATGCGGTGGATTTGCCGAGCTTTCGGCATCCGCTCCGCGCGGCTTATGTTCTGGGGCCTGAGATGGGCAGTCTTTCGCCCGAAACTGTCGCGCGGTGCGATCACGTCGTCAAAATTCCGATGAAATTCTGCGTCAATGTCGGCGTGGCGGCGGCGATCGTGATCTATGACCGCATGCTGTGCCTTGGCCGATTTGCCGAGCGTCCCGTGCGCCCCGGCGGACCGTTGATCGAGGCGGCCCACCTTCCGCCCAAAAAGCACAGGCGGAAGGTGCGCACGAAAGACTAGTCGCCGATTTTAAGAATCTTGTTAAGTTCGGGCGTTTTTTCGATTTCGGCGGCGAATTTTGCGGCGGCCGGGTGCGTGAGAACATCTTCGTATGTCGCCAAAATTAGAAGTGGTTTGAGGCTTTTTGAAATGTCCTGCTGCGCGGCAATTTGTTTTCTAAGAGTTTCCAGCCATTCTTGCTCTTGGAGGGATATTTCAAGTTTAAATTTTTTTCTCATGGCTTGAGCGGCCAGCGCAGCGAACAGTTCCATGAAATTTTTACCGAAGAGCACACTTTTTTCCTCAACATGGTCCTTGAGGATCAGCATGCGCAGATGATTCAAAAAGGTTTGCGCTTGCGGTTCGCTTATGTCCAGTCTGGCCAGCCCGAGTATGAAATCACGCGAGAGCAGCGCCTTGTATTCGGGCAGATCGTGGAACGCGTTTTCAAATTCGATGAAGTGCTTTGGCTTCCATAGAGGCGCTAGTTCCGGATCGGCGGCGATCAGGTTGAGCCAGACGAGCGGGAGTTTTTCATTCGTAAGCCCTTCGTCCTGAAGGCAGAATGCCATCATTCTTTTGATATCCGGCGTGGTGTCCTCGAGTTTGATCGTGCTGAGTATCGTTATAAACTCTTCTTTATGTGCGCGTTTATCCGGCGCGGCGGTCATGGCCATGGCGCTGTATTCGATGGCTTTGGCGATCTCTCCCTTCTGATGGAATATGCGCATCAGGTTGGCGTAGGCGGCGTCATAATGCGGGTCGAGGGTGACGGCCTGATGGAAAAGTTCGACGGCCTTGTCGATCTGGCCTTGCATGAAGCGGAGCGTGCCGAGATTATGCGCGGCGTCGGCGGTGGGGGCGATTCCGAGGGATTCCGTGAGGTATTTTTCGGCCCCGGCGAAATCCTGCTTCTTGATGCAGTCCACGGCCTGCGCGTAGACCGCTTTGGCTTGTTCTTCCGCTTCGGCTGCCGGGTTGCTCTGGCTCACGTCTAAACCCCCTGATCTTCAAAAGGCCGCATATTAGCGCGATTTCCGGCGCAGGAGAACAAATTCCTCCGCCGCCGTGGGGTGGATGGCGACGGTTGCATCGAACTCGGCCTTGGTGGCGCCCGCTGTAATCGCGGCGGCGAAGCCCTGCGTAATTTCCGGCGCGTCCTGCCCCACCATATGAAGGCCCAGAACCCTGCCGGTTTCGCGGTGAACGACCAGCTTGACCAGCGTGCGTTCGTCGCGTTCGGCCAAGATGTTGCGCATGGGCAGAAAGTCCGAGCGGTAGATATCGACCGCGCCGGGGAATTTCGCAAGCGCCTGTTCTTCGGTCAGACCGACCTGCCCCAGCGGCGGGTTACAGAAGACGGCGTGGGGCACGTTTTCGTATGAGATATAGCGCTGTTTCCCGCCATAAAGACGGTCAGCCAGCGCGTGGCCCTCGGCGATCGCCACGGGGGTCAGGGCGATGCGCCCGGTCACGTCGCCGATGGCGTAGATGGAGGGGATGCTGGTTTGTTCGTCGCGGTTTACCTTCACCGCGCCTGCTTGTGTTAGTTCCACGCCGATGTCTTTCAGGCCCAGCGGCTCGATGTTCGGGGTGCGGCCGGTGGCGAACAGGATCGCGTCGGCCTCGATTTTTTTGCCGTCTGAGAACGTGACTTCCAGCACGTTTGCGCCGTTTTTTGAGACTTTCGATAGGGTTGTTTTCGGATGAAGGGCGATGTTTTTCTTGCCTATTTCCTTTTGCAGGAAGGTGCGGACCTCGCCGTCGAAATCGTCGTTTAAAACTGTATCGCGGCGGAAGACGAGATGCACCTCTGAGCCCAGCTGGTTGAAGATTCCGGCGAATTCCAGCGCGATGAAGCCCGCGCCGAAGATCACGAGGCGCCGGGGCCGTTCGGGCAGGGAGAATACATCGTCGGAGGTGATGCCGTATTCCTTGGCGCCCGGAATATCGGCGGGGATATGGGGTTTCGCGCCGGTGGCGATCAGGATGCGCTCGGCGGTGATGGTCTTACCCCCGACCTCCACGCTGTGCGGGCCGGTGATTTTCGCGGTGGCGTTGAAGACGGGCTGGCCGTCGCCTGCGATGCCCTTGCTGATCATCGTGTTGAGGAATTCGACTTCCTTCTGCTGTGCGGCGATATATTTTTTCCAGTCGTGCGTAGACGGGCCGATGGTCCAGCCGTATCCGGCGGCATCCGCGATATGGGAGGCGTAGGACGCGGCGTAGGTCATGATTTTTTTAGGGACGCAGCCCAGATTGACGCAAGTGCCGCCGATATGGCGGTTTTCGGCGTAGGCAACCTTTTTGCCGTATTCCGCCGCCACGCGCCCGGCCCGGCCCCCGCCGGAGCCGCTGCCGATGATGAAGAGGTCGAAGTCGTATTCGCTCATTGTCTTTCTCCCGCGCGGCGTTTGTGGCAAGCTTGCGGGGCATGATAGCCGGGACGTTCGGGTTTGGGTATGCTAAATTATATTGGTTAGCCAAGCTAAGGCGCTGTTTTTGTTTCGGGGTTTGTATGAAGGAAAAATTTTTTCAATTGGCCTCTCTCATTTGCTTATTGTCTTTTCTAATTATTTCGTTTGCTCCTGCACAAGCAGCCGATACAGGGAGCGCTCAATGCTCCAGCATTTCACAAAGTGAGCAACCGGAAGAAGAGGGGCGCGCTTGTGGCGAAGAGGGCGACCGCGATGAGGGGGATTTAGATGTCCAGTCGAGATGGGAAAAGTTGGAAAAAGATAAAACTCAGCAGGATATTAAGAAGAAGTGCGGGTGTGAAAATGACCCTAAAGTCTTGAAGGATGATGGAGAAACCTCATATTTTTATCGTTTGATGAAGTGTCGAAGCGAGTGCAAGATTTAACTTAATAGGCATCCTTAAAAGTATATCGAGCGCGGATGTGAATGAAACAGAAGCAAAAAGCGAAGCTTTTTCCGATTATCTATCACAAGACATGCTTGGATTGCGGGCAAACTCTGCTTGTTGACGACACTCAGTGCAAATCTTGCCAATCCAACAAGATTTCCCAGACGAAGATCCATTTTTGGCGCTGGCTTTTACTGAGCTTAATTTTTTCTTTCGCCTGTTTTTGGTATTTTGGTCATGGATAATCTTGCATCGGGCTTTAAGAATATCACCGAGAGTCTGCATGTTTTGGCGGCGGATTTTGTTCTGCAGGCTGAATTTTTGAGCGATTTGTTTGAGTCGGATCATTTTTTGGCCGATGAGTTGGCGCTAGAATTCCACGATGATTTGGTTTTTCTCCGCCCGCTTATTCAAAGCCTCACGCAATACGCCTCTTTATGCGCCGCCTTGTCGGCGCTTGACCAAAAGCTTGACGCGATGAGCGGGCCGGAGAATGCGGCGTTGTGGTCCGTGGAGGGGTTGCGGTCGGCTCCGGCATGGGCGGAGGTCCGCGCTCTGGCGCGTTCGTGCCTTTCTTACCTGCCGTAAAATCATGGTTTTCTGCCTTTTTCCTGTGGTTAGCCCCATGCTGCGGCGCAAGGGAAAAACCCTTGAAAAGGGCTGGACCTTCGGGGGGTATGACACTATTATGCGGCCAGAAAAATACACACGGGTGCCCCGGAATGAGCAAGTCCAAAAAAGACTCCGCCAAAGAGTCCAAACCAGAATCCAAATCCGATATTAAGACCCATCGCGAGCGTTTGCTTAAAGAAGCCACAAAGCTTCTGCCCGCGTCAGCCTCTCCGGGCCTCAAGCAGATGCTTGAGGTCTTGTTTCATGAGGTGAACGAGGAAGATCAGGTCTTCTTCGAGCCGCAGATTCTGGCCGAGATGGCGGAGACGCACTGGGCGCTGGCGCGTGAGCGCAATGCGGGGCAGGTGAAGATCAAGATCTATGTTCCCGAAGTTCCCGGCCTTGAGCATCGCCGGACGGTCGTGGACATGGTCTGCGACGACATGGCTTTTCTGGTCGATTCCACGGCGGCGGAGATCAACCGCCGCGATTATTTGATCAACATCCTCATTCACCCGAGCGCGGTGCCGGAGTACGATTCCAAAAAGGGTTTCACGGGCCTGCGGACCAACTGGACAAAGGGCGAGGCGCGGCAATCGCACATCCACGTGCAGATCAACAAGGTTCTTTCCAAGGCCGAATCCAAGGCTCTTGAGGAGGGGCTGCAGAAGGTTCTGGTGGATGTCAGCGTGGCCAACAAACAGTGGCTTTTGATGCTTCAGAAGATGAAGGAAACCTCGACCGCGCTTTCGGTGGCGACGACACCGTATCCGGCGAGCGAAATTCAGAAAAGCTGCGCCTTTCTAGATTACCTTGCGGATAATAATTTTACGTTTCTGGGCTACCGCGAATATGAATTCGTCGATGGCAAGGGCGGCGTGAACAGCCGGACCGTCAAGGGTTCCAGCCTCGGGCTTTTGCATGACGAGGTCGCGCCGGCTTATGTCAGCGAGACAGATGAGGGGTTGCCGCGCAATCTTCAGGAATTGAGGCGCGGGCTTCCTCCGGTGTCGATTTCCAAGACCAACCGCGTTTCCACCGTTCACCGCCGCGTGCCGATGGATGCGATTGCGGTCAAGACCTATGACGATAAGGGCCGCGTTAAAGGCGAACGGCTGTTTCTGGGCCTTTTCACCTCAGTCACTTATTCGCGCAGCGTGCGCGATGTGCCTTATTTGCGTGACAAGGTCGAGGAGGTTGTGCAGCTCTCGAAACTGATCGAAGGCAGCCACGACCGAAGAGCTTTGCGCCATATTCTTGAAAAATATCCGCGCGATGAATTGTTCCAGATCGGGAACGAAGAACTGCTCAAGATCTGTATGAATATCATTCGCTTGCAGGAGCGCCAGAGGATTTCCCTGTTCCTGCGGCGCGATCCGTTCGGGCGGTATATTTCCTGTCTGGTTTACGTTCCGCGCGACCGTTTCGGTACGACGCTGCGTCTGGGGATGCAGGCGATCCTCGAAGAGCAGATGGATGGGGTGTGCGCGAATTTTTACACAACGCTGGACGACTCCGTCTTTGCGCGTGTGATGTATATTATCAATATCAGCCAGAAAAGCCCGCCCAAGATCAACGTCAAGCAGCTTGAGAAGATGCTGCGCGAATGCGGGGAGACGTGGCCGGAGAAGCTGGCTTACGCCATCGCCGAGGAGTTTGAGGACCCCAAGACGGTTACCGATCTCACGATCAAATACCGCGATGCGTTCCCGGTGGCCTATACCGACAAGCACCGGGCGCGGCAGGCCGTGTTCGATATCGAAAAGATCGAACAGGCGCTGGAGAAGAACCGGATCATTCTCGATCTTTACCGCCCGAACGAGATGGACCGCAGCCAGCTGCGGCTGAAAGTCTATCATCCTGCATCGCCGATCACGCTGTCGGATGTGCTGCCGATCCTTGAGAATATGGGGCTGCGCGCGATTGCCGAGCTGCCGTTCGAGATTACGCCGGCGGGCGCCGCGCAATCTCTGTGGGTGCACGATTTCCTGCTGGAAACGCCTGAGTTCAAGAACACGGTTGTCGTCAAGGACGTGAAGGAGCAATTCGAAAAGGCGTTCACGAAAATCTGGTACAACGAAATGGAAAGCGACGGTTTGAACCGTCTTGTTTTGCTTGCAGGCGCGAACTGGCGTGAGATCACGATCCTGCGCGCCTATGTTCATTACATGCAGCAGATCCGCTCGCCTTACAGCCGCAACTACATCCATAAGGCGCTGACCGAGAATCCGGCGATCAGCCGTTTGCTGATCGACCTGTTCAAGGCTTATCACGATCCTGCCAACAGCGTGGCGAAGGCCAAAAGCCTGACCGAGGCGTGTGCCGCGAAGATCGAGTCCGCGCTTGAGGCTGTGGTTTCCAGCGATCAGGACCGGATTTTGCGCCATGTTCATTCGCTGGTCGAATCCACGATGCGCACAAATTATTACCAGCGCGGGACGGAAGAGGGGCGCAAACCTTACCTCTCTCTGAAAATTCGCAGCGCGCTTGTGCCCGATCTGCCCGATCCCAAGCCGTTCATGGAGATTTTCGTTTACTCGCCGCGCGTGGAAGCCATCCACCTTCGGGGCGACAAGATCGCGCGGGGCGGTTTGCGCTGGTCCGATCGTCACGAGGATTACCGCACGGAAGTGCTGGGCCTGATGAAGGCGCAGATGGTCAAGAACGCCGTCATCGTGCCGATGGGCGCGAAGGGCGGCTTTGTCGTTAAGACGCCGACTGCCAGCCGGGAGGAATTTCAGCGTGAGGGCGTGGAGTGCTACAAGATTTTCATTCGCGGGCTTCTGGACGTGACCGATAATCTCTCGGGCGCGACCGTGATTCCGCCCAAGGATGTCGTGCGGCGCGATGGGGATGACCCCTATCTTGTCGTTGCGGCGGACAAGGGAACGGCCACGTTTTCGGATACCGCGAACGGCATTTCGCTTGAATACGGGTTCTGGATGGGCGATGCGTTCGCGTCCGGCGGCTCGGCTGGATACGACCACAAGAAAATGGCGATCACGGCGCGGGGCGGCTGGGAATCCGTCAAGGCGCATTTCCGCCTGTTCCATCACGATATCCAGAAAAAGCCTTTCGATGCTGTCGGGATCGGCGACATGGCCGGGGACGTGTTTGGCAATGGGATGCTGCTTTCTGAGCAGATGCGCCTCGTGGGCGCGTTCAACCACGTTCATATTTTCTGCGACCCTGACCCGGATGCGAAGACGAGCTATGCCGAGCGCAAGCGCCTGTTTGACGAGGTCAAAGGGTGGGATCACTACAACACCAAGCTTTTGTCCAAGGGCGGACGAATTTTCAACCGCAGCGAAAAGATGCTGACCCTGACGCCGGAAATCCAGAAGCGCTTTGAACTGACCAAGGACAAGGTCACGCCAGCGGATCTGATTAAGGCCATTCTTAAGGCGCGCACAGATTTGCTCTGGTTTGGCGGTATTGGCACGTATGTCAAGGCGACAAAGGAAACGCATCTTGATGTTGGCGACAAGAGCAACGATGCGCTGCGCGTGAATGCCAGCGACATTCGTGCCCGCGTCATCGGGGAGGGGGCCAACCTCGCCCTAACGCAACTTGGGCGGATCGAGCTTTCCGAGCGCGGCGTGCGCCTGAATACCGACTTCGTGGATAATTCCGGGGGGGTCGATTCCTCCGACCATGAGGTCAATATCAAGATTTTGCTGACTGACATGATGAACAGCAAGAAGCACAAGATGGACCTCAAGGCCCGGAACGTGCTGCTCAAGAAGATGACCGAAGAGGTCGCGGCGCACGTCCTGCGGCATAATTACCAGCAGGCGCAGGCTGTGAGTCTGGCCGAATTGCAGGCCCGCGAGAACCTTCAGATCCATGAAGATTTCATCGAGGATCTGGAGCGGGAGCGCGGCCTCAGCCGCCGGAACGAGGGGTTGCCGGACAAGGAGACGATCGAAAGCCGTCTGCGGGCGGGCAAAGGGCTGACGCGGCCGGAGCTGTGTATTCTCATTTCCTACGCCAAGATCGCGCTGACCAGCGATTTGCTGGCGTCGAACATTCCTGATAATCCGCGCATGGAAAACTGGCTGGTCGATTATTTCCCCGATATTCTTGGCGAAAAATACAAGACGGAAATCCTGCGTCACCGCCTGAAGCGCGAAATCATCTCGACCATGATGGCGAACTCGCTGGTCAACCGGATGGGGCCGACCTTTACGAAATCCCGTATGAACAAGACCGGGGCGCGTATCAATCAGGTCGTCGAGGCGTACATCGTGACCCGCGATGCCTTCAAATTGCGCCCGCTTTGGGACGACATTGAATCGCTTGATACCAAGGTTCCGGCAGAGGTTCAGCTTAAGGCCATGCGGGAAATCGCGCAAATGGCCGAGCATACGATTACGTGGTTCCTGACCCGTCTGGGCCGCGATCTGGACCTGGATAAGGATACGCGCCAGTTTAGCGAGAGCATCGAGGCGCTGCGCAAGAATATCGACGGGCTTCTAACCGAAGAGCTGCGGGCGTCGATCGAGGCGCGTACGGCTATAGGCGTACGGGACGGTCTGCCTCAGGCTCTGGCGCATCAGATCGCGCTGATGCCCGTTTTGTCGTCGGCTTGCGATATTATTCGGATCAGCCTTGAGCAGAAGACGAACATGATGAATACGACCCGTACGTATTTCGAGGTCGGGGAAGCATTCCATCTGGACTGGCTCCGCCAGCAGGCACGGTTCCTGCCGCACGACAATAGCTGGCAGAGTGAGGCGTCTTCGGGCCTGATCGAGAGCCTTTACGGCTGTCAGGCGGGTCTGACCGTACGTGTTCTGCGCGATCTGAACGGGCGGGCTGCAAAAGCCAACCGCAAGGAGAGCATGCTGGAGGAGTGGCTTAAGGACCACGATCACCTGCTCAAACAGTTCGAGCCGCTTTTCGCCGAACTGCGCCGGGCCGGGACCGTGGACCTCACGATGCTGGCGGTGGCGGAGCAGCGGTTGCGGCAACTCTTTGGCGGATAAGGGGTTTAGGCCAAGTTTGACAGAACCGGGCCTTTTCCCTAAAATCATACCCCATAAAGAGAATTTATAAATTTTAGGGGTTTTCGATGTTTCTCAAGGCGCGCGGTTATCTGCAAAATGTGTCGGGTTTGGGCAAACCCGTCGATGAGGTTTTGGCCGAGCAACAAGCCAAGATTGAGGCGGCCGCTCCTGCTTTCAAGCAGTGGGCCACTCAGGCCGAGGTTATCCGCGAGCGGGCGCAATCCTTATCCGACACCGAGGGTTTTACGTATGATGCTGACCGCGCCTCCGAACTGGCGGGGAGCGTTCGCAAGACCCTTACGAGCAAGGGCACGCATTTCAATTTGAATCTGAGGAAAGAGGCGATCCTGTTCCCCAAGGGGGCGGAGGTGCCCGAGATCAGCCTCAATACGCTGAATGACATTTCGGGCGCTTTGGAGATGGCGTCCGTGCGACTCGGCATGAGCGAGGCGACTGACGAACAGAAAGAGGCCCTCGGTAAGGCCCGCGCCGCGTTCGCGGATGTTTTGAAGGATTTTCAAACCGTGGTGGATCACGGCCAAGCGACGCTTGAGCTGCCCGCCGTTTCCGGTACACCGGGCGATGAATCTCTGACGGCGAAGTCGCGGGACGCTATGGTGCGCGACCTGCGCTACACGATTCGGGCTCATAACAGCCTGATCGGCCGGATGGGCAGCCGTGCAGGGATTCACAACACGCCATCGGGGCCGGAGCCGGACACAGCGCTGGAAGCCGAGCACGCGACCTAGAATTTCTTTTTTTGTGTTAGCTAAACGCAACGGCCAGCAAGACCAGCAGGCCGAAATCCCTGTTCGCGCGGAAGATCAGCAGCGATGAGGCCGGGTCCTGCGGTTGCCATTCCGTCATCTGCCAGAGCAGGTGCGAACAGGCCATGAGGATCGCGATCGCGCCCCACAAACCGCTGCCTTGAAGAAGAACGGCAAAGACCAGAAATCCCGCGCAGAGATCATAGAAGCTTTTGACCCAGCGGGGGCTATCCTCGCCGAACAGGCGGGCGGTCGATTTTATTCCGGCGATGGCATCGTCCTCGCGGTCCTGATGCGCGTAGATCGTGTCATAGCCCAGAGTCCAGCAGATTCCGGCGGCATAGAGCAAGAGCGCCGAAAAGCCGAGCGTTCCCGTTACGGCGCTGTAGCCCATGAGCGCGCCGAAATTAAAGGTGATTCCCAAAAAGGCCTGCGGCCACCATGTGATGCGCTTCATGTAGGGGTAGGCGACGATCAGCGGAATGCTGAGCACGCCCAGAATGATCGTTGTCCAGTTCATCGTGAGCAGGATTAAAAGCCCCACCGTCAAAAGCCCGGCCAGAAAGACCATGGCTTGCTTCTCGTTCAGCGTTCCGGCGGCCAGAGGACGAGATTTCGTTCGTTCGACTTGTTTGTCGAGATCGCGGTCCCAGAGGTCGTTGATGACGCATCCGGCCGCGCGCATGATGATCGCGCCGATTCCAAAGAGAACAATCAGAGTCCAGCTTTTCAGGCCCATGTGGAACAATCCGCCGGAGGCGAGCACGATTCCCCACCAGCCGGGCAGCAGCAACAGCCAGATGCCGATGGGCCGGTCGAGCCGCGCGAGCGTGGCGTAGGGATGCAAATATGAGGGCAGGAATCGCTCAAACCACTGCGGGGGGTTGATATCGGTATGCGTGTTGGTGTTGAGTATCTCTGTCATGACCTTATCTTTATACAAGCTTGCGCGGCTTTACCTCAATGAGGAGTTTACATCCGGGGGCGAAGTTCCGCTTTCGGAGGATCAGGTTCATTACCTGCGTAACGTGCTGCGGGCCGAATCCGGCCTTCAGGTGCGCGTTTTCAACGGGCGGGACGGGGAGTGGCTGGCGGAGATCGCGGCGCTTGATAAAAAGCGCGGGGCGGTTCGTTTGCGGGAGCAGATCAAGGTGCAGAGGCCGCAAACCATGCGCGTGCGGCTTTTGTTCGCGCCGATCCGCAAGCAGAGGCTGGATATTCTGATCGAGAAGGCTGTCGAGCTGGGTGTTACCGACCTCTATCCCGTTCTGACCGCCCGGACGGAGAACCGGGTCCTCAAGCCGGACCGGGTTGCCGCGCAGATCATCGAGGCGGCGGAGCAGTGCGAGCGCCTGGATCTGCCGGTTCTTCACCCTTTGAGGGGTCTGGACGATATACTGCGCCGCTGGGACGGACCAGCGATTCTCGCCTGCGTCGAGCGGAGGGATCTTCCGGTTCTTGCGCCGCTGAAGGGCGGTGCGGATTGCGCCTTCCTGATCGGGCCGGAGGGCGGGTTCGACTCACGCGAGGTCGAGCTTTTGTGCGGATCGCCGAAGGTTTCACCCGTGGGGCTGGGGGATACGATTTTGCGGGCCGAAACGGCGGCTCTTTATTGTTTAAGCCTTGCCCGGGCCGGGGCGCCGGACGTTTCTGAACTTAAAAAAGAGGATGGAAGGGATTGAGGCTCTTGAATTTCCTTTCTTATGGGCGTATTCCTTGTAAAATTCTTCTCCGGGCCTATGGGCGGAGCGGTTTATCAGTGGAATGCCAGATATGAAAAAAAGCTTTTTTGTCAGGGTTTTAAGCGGCGGCCTTCCCGCGCTGGGCTTCGCGTTTTTCGCGATGACGGGTCCGGCCATGGCCGAGACTTTCGGGATCGGGCTTCCTGTTTCCGCGACCGATTCGGCGCAACGCATCAACGATTTCCACGACATGCTGCTTGTGATTATCACCGGGATCGTGATTTTCGTTCTGGCCCTCCTGCTCTATGTTATCGCCCGCTTTAACGCCAAGGCCAACCCGGTTCCCTCGAAGACCACACATAACGTGATGCTGGAAATCGTCTGGACGATCATTCCGGTTGTCATCCTGATCATCATCGCCGTGCCGTCGTTCCAGCTTCTCTACAAGAACGAGCGGATCGAGAACCCCGAGATGACGCTCAAGATTACCGGGGCGCAGTGGTACTGGATCTACGATTATCCCGATCACGGTGATATTAATTTCACATCGTATATGATCCCGAACGACAAGATTGATACGGCTAAGGGTGAAAAGCGTCTGCTTTCGACGGATAATAAGGTCGTTTTGCCTGTCGGGGTGACCATTCAGGCTCTCGTCACGTCCGGCCCTACGGATGTTATCCACTCTTGGGCGATGCCGCGTTTTGGAATCAAGACCGATGCGGTGCCCGGGCGGATCAACCATACATGGTTCCGAATCAACAAACCCGGCGCCTATTACGGCCAGTGTTCCGAGCTTTGCGGCAAGGATCATTCCTATATGCCGATCGAGGTTTGGGCGGTCGAGAAGCCCGTGTTCGAGGAATGGGCGGCTATGGCTAAGGAAGACGCAGATAAAGCGCAAGCTTGGATTCAGGCCAATCACAATCCGGCAGCGAAGGTCGCGGGCGTTGCGGTTCCGCCTGCTCCTGCTTCGGAGGTTGCGGAGCCATCCGTTCCTGAGGAACCTGCTGGTGCGGAACCCGAAACACAGACTATGCCTGAGGGCGAGACTTCAAAAGGGAGCGACGAATAATGGGCGACCACGGACACGATCACAAACCCGGTTTCTTTGCCCGGTGGTTCTGTTCGACGAACCACAAGGATATCGGGACGCTTTATATCATCTTCTCGATCATCGCCGGCCTGATCGGCGGGCTTTTCTCCATGATCATGCGGCTGGAACTGCAGGAGCCGGGCGTTCAGTATCTCCTGACGAGCGCGGGCGATCCGAACGGGCATCTTTGGAACGTCATTATCTCGGCGCACGGGCTGATCATGGTGTTTTTCGTGGTCATGCCGGGCCTGATCGGTGGATTCGGAAACTGGTTCGTGCCGCTGATGATCGGTGCGCCCGACATGGCGTTTCCGCGCCTGAACAATATTTCCTTCTGGCTGATCGTTCCGGCGTTCTTCCTGCTGATCGCTTCGGCCTTCATCGGCGTGACCGAGACGACGACCGGGGCGGGGACAGGGTGGACGGTCTATCCGCCCCTCAGCACGTCCGGGCATCCGGGCATGTCGGTTGATCTGGCGATTTTTGCGCTTCACCTTGCGGGGGCCAGCTCCATTCTGGGCGCGGCGAATTTCATCACCACGATCTTCAACATGCGTGCGCCCGGCATGACTTTGCATAAAATGCCGCTCTTCGTCTGGGCGATGCTGGTGACCTCGTTCCTTCTGGTGCTGGCCGTGCCGGTTCTGGGGGGCGCGATCACGATGCTGCTGACCGACCGGAATTTCGGGACGAGTTTCTTTGTGCCCGAGGGCGGCGGCGACCCGATCCTCTACCAGCATTTGTTCTGGTTCTTCGGGCATCCCGAGGTCTATATCATGATCCTGCCTGCGTTCGGGATCGTGAGCCATATCGTCTCCACCTTCTCCAAGAAGCCGATCTTCGGCTATCTCGGTATGGCGTATGCGATGGTTTCCATCGGCGTCGTCGGCTTCGTCGTGTGGGCGCACCACATGTACACGGCGGGGATGAGCGTGGACACCGAGGCCTATTTCACGGCGGCCACATTGATTATCGCCGTGCCCACGGGGATCAAGATTTTCTCGTGGATTGCCACAATGTGGGGCGGGACGATCGATTTCAAGACGCCGATGCTCTGGGCGATCGGGTTCATCTTCCTTTTCACCGTCGGCGGGGTCACGGGCGTGGTTCTGGCGAATTCCGGCGTGGATACGGTCTTGCACGATACCTATTATGTCGTGGCGCACTTCCACTATGTTCTTTCGCTTGGGGCCGTGTTCGCGCTGTTCGCCGGGTTCTATTACTGGATCGGCAAGATTTCCGGGCGGATGTATCCCGAATGGATGGGCAAGCTGCATTTCTGGATGACCTTCATCGGCGTTAACGTCACCTTCTTCCCCCAGCATTTCCTCGGGCTGAACGGTATGCCGCGCCGGATCGTGGATTATCCGAGCGACGCGGAGTACGCTTCATGGGCTGACTGGAACCTGATTTCGTCTTACGGCGCCTATCTGGCCGGTCTTTCGACGATCTGGTTTGTGTTCGTGGTGTTCTACACGCTGCTCGCCGGAAAGAAGGCGAGCGCCAATTACTGGGACGTGCAGCCGCAGAGCTTCACGCTTGAATGGTCGGTGTCTTCGCCGCCACCGTTCCACCAGTTCGACATCCAGCCGATGGTCAAATAATAAGGTGGGCTTGGGGTTGCCTACAGCGCGTTAACCGGACCTTCGGTTTCGCGGTCTTCGAGCTTGTCCCAGTAGGGTTTAACCATTTTCTCGACGGCTTCCCAGCCACGCCAATCCTCAAAAAGCTCTGACGCACGGTCATTAATCAGATGGCTGGCTTCGGCCCGGCTGATCTGGCCCTTTTCGGCGGCCAGAACGTGGATTTCCGCATAGGCCTTAAAGGCCTCGTCCAGAACATTGTCCGGCGTATCGAGCGCATAAGCGCCCAAAAGCTCGCTGGTGGCGAGGTCGAGCTGTACGTTGGCCCCCAGGTAAGATTGATGCCCGCCGCTCAGGCCCTCGCTGATTTCTCGGACGGATTGCTTGAATTCCGCTATTGTGTCCATGTTAACCTCCCTTAATTTTTATCTTTATTGGGGCCGATTATACCGATTTATGGCTCAAAACCCGAGAAAAAACGTGACCTTTTTCCCCCGCATGATAAATAAGGGGCTATGAGTCATACCGTCTCAACATCCATGCCGGACGTTTTCGATTCGCGGGTCAGCGATTATTTCGCGCTTCTTAAGCCCCGCGTGATGAGCCTTGTGGTCTTTACCGGGTTCGGCGGGTTGTGGCTGGCGCCGGGGGCGGAGAATCTCAACCCCGTGCTGGCGTTTATCGCCATGCTGTGCCTTGCGGTCAATGCCGGGGCGGCGGGGGCGATCAATATGTGGTACGACCGCGACATCGACGCGGTGATGAAGCGCACGCAGGCGCGGCCCATTCCGATGGGGCGGGTGGCTGAATCCGAGGCGCTGGCGTTTGGCCTGACCCTCTCGATTTTGTCCGTCATGATCATGGGGCTGGCGCTGAACTGGGTCGCCGCTGCGATTCTGGCCTTTGCCAATTTCTTTTATGTCGCCGTCTATACGATGTGGCTCAAGCGCCGGACGCCGCAGAATATCGTGATCGGCGGCGCTGCGGGCGCGTTTCCGCCGATGATCGGCTGGGCGGCGGTGACGGGCGATGTCGGGATCGAGGCGCTTGTGCTGTTCCTGATTATCTTTTTCTGGACGCCGCCGCATTTCTGGGCGCTCTCGCTTTACGCCAATGCCGATTACAAACGGGCGCGGATTCCGATGATGGCGGCCGTCTATGGCGAGCGCGCCACGAAGCGGCAGATGCTGGCCTATACGCTTATCCTTTTTCCCCTCACGCTGGCGCCCAGTTTTCTGGGTATGACGGGGGTTCTTTATGCCGTTGTCGCTTCGGTCTTAAGCGGGTTTTTCGTGGTCGCCGCGCTGCGCGTCCTGTTTTCCGAGGATCTGCGGATGGCGCGGGTCATGTTCGGCTATTCCGTTTTTTACCTTTTTGCCCTCTTTCTGGCGATGATGATCGATGCCGCATAGCGAACTGCACAAGAAAAAGAAAGCTAAAAACTTCGCGGTTCTGGCCGGGCTTCTGGGCTTGTGCGCGTTGATCTGGGTCATTACGATGATCAAGATGGGTGTTTGGTAATCTTTGCTCTTGAGTTTTTAAGGGAGAGTTTCATGGACCAAAAGGATCTCGACAAGCTCTGGGAAGACGAAAAGAACTGGGGCGGCGGTTTGTGCGGCTGGTATTTCTGTAAAGAAGACCCGCGCCTCTGGGTTCCCAAGAAAATCAAAAGCATGGGGATTACCGTCAATCTCGGGCACCCGAAGGGCGGAGCCACGCTTGTGGCGCTTTTCCTGCTGCCGACGGTCATTCTCGCCGTCACGCTGGTGGCCGTCATTTTCACGTCTTTGTAGAGATTTTTTTATGACTTATGAGAAACCTTATTCCTATGTACCCCAGATCGTTCTGATTACCGGGGCAACGGGGGATTTCGGGCGCGCCTTTGCCGAACGGTTCGCAGCTTTGGGGTCCCGGATCATTCTCGTCGGGCGCAGCGCCGATAAGGTTTCAAAGCTCGCTGAGGCTCTTGTTAAGACTTACAGCGTCCCCGTTCATACGTGTGTGTTCGACATGACGGATAAACGGGCGATGGCCGAGGCGATCAACGGGTTGCCGCAGGATTTCGCTTCTGTCGATTTGCTGATTAACAATGCTGGCCTGGCGCTGGGCCTCGATCCTGCGCCGAGCTGTGATCTTGAGGATTGGGAGACGATGATTGCGGTCAATAATACCGCGCTCGTGCAGATGACGCGGTTGGTCCTGCCCGGCATGGCGGCGCGAAAGCGCGGGCATATCATCAATATCGGTTCCACCGCAGGCACTTATCCCTATCCGGGCGGGAACGTCTATTGCGCAACCAAGGCCTTCGTGAAGCAATTTTCGCTTTCGTTAAGATCTGACCTGAAAGGCACGAAAATCAGGGTCAGCAATATCGAGCCGGGGATGATCGAGACCCAGTTTTCACAGGTCCGGTTCAAAGGAGACGCCGAAAAGGCGCGCCAAGTCTATGAAAACACAGAAAATTTAGGGGCGGAGGACGTTGCCGAGGCGGTGGTCTGGTGCGCCACTTTGCCCCCCAAGTTCAACGTTAACCGGATCGAATTGATGCCGACAACACAGTCTTTTGGGTCCTTGGTCGTAGAACGCTTTGATTAAACTGGAAAAATGATGTAATCTATAGCGGGTTTTTATTTTTGGAGTTTTCTATGTTCAAGATTTTGCGCGTTCTCGCTCTCCTTCTCTCCGCCGCCGTTTATCTTTCTTCGGGTCCCGTGTTTGCTCAGGATGCGGCTGACGCGGCTGAACCGGCAAAAGTAGCGGTTACGCCGGGGTCTACGGCTCCTTGCCCGACCTGCCAGAAGTGCGGCGATGCCGAGAAGGGCACGGTTCCGACCGTTTCGGGATATTGCGATATTTATGCGCGGCAGATTGATTACATGAGATCCGCCAAAGAGTTTCGTGCCTCTATAGCGGCGCGGCAGGAGTCATACGAAGCGCCCCGCCGTCAGGCTCTGGAGCTTTACCGCCAGAATCTTGAGGCAATCTACAAGGAAGAGTCCCGTTTGTATCAGGAGCAGCTTGCCCAGGAAGCCACGAAGGCCGCTGCGGCCCTCGATGCAGATAAGGCTGAGTCTGACGAGGCTGCGGCTGAGACTGCCTCTACCGAGGGCATTCCTGCGCCCGAGATGTCCGAGGACGGGGTCGATCAAACGGCTGCCTCGGATGACACTGCGTCTGCTGAGGGCAATCAAGTCAAGCCGGGTGTTAAGAAAAAGGTCATTGAGCCCTCCGAGGACGGTGAAACCAAGGTCAAGAAAACCATTATCGTGCCCGAGGATGCTCCGGAGTTTGATCCGTCCCCGCTCTGACTGCACGTCCTCAGAGTCCTACGATATCAATTGCGCCCCTTGTGAAAGGGGCGTAATGTTTTTTCGCCATTGAACGGGTGAGGAACGGATGGATCGTTCACCACAGGAAAAAAATCAGTCAGAACAAAACGATGCTGCAGTTCTGGCTTCTAAAAACCGGCGGGTTGGGCTTGCCGTGCTAGGTGTCGTTGTCGCGATGCTTGGGCTGGCCTTCGCCTCTGTCCCTCTTTACCGGCTATTTTGTCAGGTCACAGGATACGGGGGGACGACGCAGACGGCCGAGGTGCTGCCGGACCGGATTCTTGAACGCCGGGTGACCGTTCGGTTCGATGCGAATGTCTCACCCACACTGGAATGGGATTTTACGCCCGAACTCCGCCATGTCTCGGTCCGCCTGGGCGAGAAGGGGGTCATCGCCTATCATGCCCGCAACCGCGCGGATCATCCGGTCACAGGTACGGCGGTTTACAATGTCACGCCCCCGAAAGCCGGTCCCTATTTCCACAAAATTCAGTGTTTTTGCTTCGGGGAGCAGGTTCTGGCCGCTGGCGAGGATGTTTCAATGCCTGTCCTTTTCTTTGTCGATCCGGCGATGGACGATGACCCGAATCTTGCCGATGTGACGGAAATCACACTGTCCTATACTTTTTTCAAGGCAGAGACCTCGGAGCTTGAAGATGCGCTCGACAAATTTTACAATTCAGTTCCGGAAACCGGGCTTGACAGGCCCGCGCCTTAGGGTATTTGAATGAACTCAAAACATGCGCGTTAGCGAACGGAATTAAAATTATGGCCGATCACGTCGAATATACAACCAGCGGAAAACCCCACCCTTATCATCTGGTCAATCCCAGCCCGTGGCCTTTTTTGGGCTCTCTGGCGGGCGGCCTGCTGGCGGTGGGCGCGGTCATGTATATGCACAAGGTGCGGCTGTTCGTCGATCCGAATATCGAAGGCTCCGGCCTTGAGGTGGGCCTAAACGGGGTTTATCTCGGGCTGGCGGCCGTCCTTCTCGTCATGTTCTTCTGGTGGCGCGACGTCATCCGTGAAGCCGTTGAAGAAAAGGCGCATACGCCGATTGCCAAGGTCGGTTTCCGTTACGGCATGTCCCTGTTCATCGCGTCCGAAGTCATGTTTTTCGTGGCGTTTTTCTGGGCGTTTTTCAGCTCAGCCTTTTATCCGAGCGAGTTTATCGGTTCCGTCTGGCCGCCCGAGGGTATACACGTCATCGACCCGTTCGATCTGCCGTTGATGATGACCATGATTCTTTTGCTCTCTGGCTGTTGCGTTACCTGGGCGCATCACGCGATTATGGAGGGCGACCAGAAGGCTTTTGCGCAAGGCTTGCTGTTTTCGGCGCTGCTCGGGTTTTTCTTCATGGGCTTTCAGGTATACGAATATGCCTATGCGCATTTCGCGTTCACCGACACGATCTATGCTTCCACATTCTTCATGGCGACCGGGTTTCACGGTTTTCACGTTGTGATCGGGGCGATCTTCCTGTTTGTGTGCTGGTTGCGCGCGCTGAAGAATCATTTCACCACGGAGAGTCATTTCGGATTCGAGGCGGCGGCCTGGTACTGGCACTTCGTTGACGTGGTGTGGTTGTTCCTGTTCATCGCCATTTATATCTGGGGCAACGAATTCGGGATGGATCTGCGGCCTCAGTAAGAATTAGGGGCGGGCCGTGGATACCGATCTTTTTCGCTTTGCGATCCGCTGTAAATGCCCGCGCTGCCGCGAGGGCGGGTTGTTCCGCGGCCGCTACGATCTTGCTTTGGCGGAGCGCTGCGGGGTTTGCGGGCTCGATCTCGCTAAGAACGACAGCGCGGACGGTCCTGCGGTGTTCCTCATTTTTATTCTCGGGTTCCTTCTGGTGCCGCTGGCCTTGATGCTGGATGCTGCCGTTTCACCCCCGCTCTGGGTTCACGGGGTTTTGTGGACGGTGGTGGCTCTCATTATCACGGTCGGGCTTCTCAAGCCGATCAAAGCCTATGTCATTGCGCTTCAGTTCAAGCACAGGCCCGGGGACTGGTCGTGAAATTTCCCCTGTGGGCGACGCTGTTTACTCTTGCGGGCGCGGCGCTTTTGTTCAAGCTCGGCTGGTGGCAGTTGGAGCGCATGGCGTGGAAGGCCGATCTGATTACCAAGCTTGAGGCCGCTTATGCGTCCGCTCCGTCTTCTCTGCTGCCGGAAGGGCGGGCGCTCTCTGATCTCAAGGCGTTCGAGCGCGGTTTCATCGAAGGCGAATATCTGCCCGTGCCCACGATTTTTGTGGGGCCGCAGACTTATGAGAAGGCTCCGGGCTTTCATCTTTATTCACCCTTGCGCACCGAGGGGGGTGTTGTGTTCGTCAACCGGGGATGGGTTCCGCTGGCGTACAAGAGCCGTGCGGCGAGCGAATCGCCCGATTCCGGGCGCGTGCGTGTAACGGGTCTGCTGCGTTCGCCCGAGCGGGCAGGGCTGTTCGTTGCGGGCAACGAGCCGAAAAAGTCGCTCTGGCGGCGGGCGGATCCGGCGCAGTTTTCCATAACTCTTGGTCTTTCGGAGCCTGTTTCGCCGCTGATCCTCTTTGCCGAAGGGGGCGCCGATGCCGGCGGCGGCGGGCCTATTGCCGCCCCGATAAGGGCCGACCTGCCCAATAATCACTTTCAATATGCCCTGTTCTGGTTTGCCATGGGCGGGTTGTTAATCGTTTTTTATGGCCTTAGATTCCATAATATAGTGTTGCGCAAGCCTTAAGCGTTTGCATTTATATTGGTCCTTATGCCTATTGGTGCTTCTTTCCGGTTTTTTTCCGATGTTCCATAACACTCACAGGGTGTGGATTAATTAGGCTCTGAAGGCAATTTCGATTTTGCGGTTGCGAAACGATTTTGTAGACTTTCACAGATTAAAAGTTCAGAGGGATCGCGAAGCCTTTTGCCCTGTTCGTTTTCGGGAAGGGTTCGCGGAGAGTTCTAAAGGTAAAACGATGCTCAGAAAAATCCGAGGTACTGTTTTCTTGTTTGTTCTGGCGCTTGCTTTCAGCGGCCCGGCCCACGCTAAGAACGTTAAACCCCGGCTTCTTATAGAGGATGGCGACTGGAAGGCTTTTGTTCTGGTCGAGAGCGGCCAGAAGGTCTGCTATATGGTTAGCCAGCCCAAGAAAGAAGAAGGCAAGTATTCATCGCGCGGCGATATTTACGCGCTGGTTACCCATAGGCCTGCCGAGGGAACCAACGACGTGTTCAGCTATATCGCCGGTTATAGTTATAAAGACGGGGCCGAGGTCAAGCTGACCATCGACGGGCGCGCGTTCAAGCTTTTCACACAGGGCGACACGGCATGGGCCGAGGATGCGGCGACAGACAAGAAAATCTCAGCCTCTATCCGTTCCGGGTCGAAGATGATTGTTCAGGGTACGTCTTCGCGCGGGACTGCGACAACCGATACATTCAGCCTCAAAGGTTCCGGCGGGGCTTACAGAGCTATCTCCAAGGAGTGTGGAGTATAGTTTCATCTTTTTCGGGGTATTTTTCGTGCTTAGGACAATATTCCCGCTTTATTTTTCGTTTTTATGTCAATTAGGGCATTTGAGAACTTGGAAAGTTGTTAATCTTATGCTAACAGGATTCAAACTCTTCATCGAATGTGCTAGTGTGCGGGAGCGGTATTCTCTGCGCTCTTCCTTTTTCGATGAGTTTTTACTGAGATTGGAGTAGGCTTTTGCGGTTGTTTAACGCGCTTGCAGTACGGGTTGCTTTCTACCGGATCTTTCCCGTTCGGCGGCGGTACGTCCTTACACGTCATAATCGTCTGCGTTTGCGGTACGTGACCGCATCCGTTGCGATTGCGGCTCTTGGATCGGCCGGGTTTGTAGGTTCCGTCAGCCCTTCTGTGGCTTATGTCGCGCAAGGGCCTGCGGAGTTGATTGCGGAAACCCCTGTCAAGACCGCTTCTGCCTCACCCATCGCGCTGCCCAGTTTTTCCTCGCTCTTTGACGGTCCCTATGACTTCACGGGGCCTCTTGATGGTGCTGTGAAACAGGCCGAGCAGATCGAGGCCGATGCGCTGGCCGCTATTGAGCCGGCTGGCGGTGCCCTGACGCCATTGCATGCCGAGCAGGATGTTCCTGGACTGGCGCCTCTTCCTGATTTGAATGAATCGCTTGAAGTCGAGCATGTTGCTCATATGCCCGAGGGGCCTCGTGAGGAGCTGATTAAGATCGGCACCGGGGAGACCGTCGCCGGGGTTCTTCAGAATGTCGGGATCAGTGGCACCGATGCGTTCGGCATTGTCAAGGCGATGAGCGAGCATCTGGACCCGCGTGAGGTCAAAGCCGGACAAACTTTGTCTGTTCGTTTGGAGCCGGGCGAGGCGGGGCTGGAATTTGAATCGCTCAATATGAAGATTGATCCCGTCAAAGAGGTTGTCGTCAGCAAGAAATCGCCCAACGACTTTGAGGCTGAGCTGGTCGAGAAACAGGTTTACCTTCAGGTCAACGCCGTGAACGCCAGCATTGACAGCTCGCTCTATGGCTCTGCCGCACATGCGGGTATTCCCGCCTCCGTCGTTTCGGAGATGATCCGCATCTATTCCTATCAGGTGGATTTCCAGCGCGATATCCAGCAGGGTGACAAGTTCGAAATTCTGTATGAAACCTATAAGACCGCCGACGGCGATTTTGCGCGCTATGGCGATGTGCTTTATGCGAATCTGGCTGTGAACGGCAAGAAGTTTCCGGTTTACCGCTACAAAGACCGTGAAGGCCGTATCGATTATTACGGCGAGAATGGTTCCAGCATCAAGAAGACCCTGATGCGTACGCCTGTTGACGGGGCCCGCATGTCCTCGGGTTTTGGTATGCGCCGCCATCCGATCAGCGGTTTTACAAAGATGCATAAAGGCGTTGATTTCGCCGTGGCTCTGGGGACGCCTGTCTATGCGGCAGGGGACGGGACGGTGGAGATCGCCGGACGCAAGGGGGCCTATGGTAACTACATTCGCGTCAAGCACAACAACAACATGAAGACGGCCTATGCCCATCTTCACAAGATTGCCAAGGGCATTAAGCCCGGACAAAAGGTCAAGCAAGGTCAAGTGATCGGCTATGTCGGCTCGACCGGGCGTTCCACGGGGCCGCACCTGCATTACGAAGTCATCGTTGCCAACAAGCAGGTTAACCCCAACAGCGTCAATCTGCCGATGGGCCAGCAACTGGCCGGTCGTGACCTCAAGCATTTCAAAGACCATGTTTCGTCCGTGAAGCAGCAATATGCGGCACTGACCGAAGGTTTGAAGTACGCGCAGGTTGATTCCAGCCGCTAGTCTGATGAGTCGCGGTTCCCCGCTCTTTTTCCATCAATACGGTCCGGATCGTGATTTAACGAGCCGTGTTTTTTCTTGGGCCGATTATCCGATACTCAGTATTTCGGATGGGGCGCATTTATAGGTTT
>JAANMX010000104.1_pt1 | contig 98607 bp, 95 predicted proteins | sample 7279681 | NCBI WGS metagenome assembly JAANMX01 (sample SAMN14094542, study PRJNA606508) | bioreactor metagenome | isolation source: A lab-scale SPAN reactor treating ammonium-rich wastewater day 351 | place: Ireland: Galway | collected 2018-01-01
GCCTCCTCGCGAATCGCGTGCGCCTCGGCCTGCGTGGACAGCAGGTAGCCGGGCATGTCGCGCGGGTTGAGCGGCTCGATCAGCACGGTCACTCCGAACGCGGCGGCCTCCTCGCAGGCGAACTTCAGGTGACGCACGTAGAGGCGTCGCCGCTGCTCCCGCTCGCGCGCGTCCGCGCCGTCGGGCATCACGCCGGCGAGCACGTGCAACCGACGACAGCGGAGTTCCTTCGCGTAGCGCAGCGCCATCGCGATCGACGCGGCGAACTCGTGTTCGCGTCCGGGCAGGCTCGCGAGCCCGCGGTCGCCGGAGGCGACGTCGCCCGGCGGCGCGTTGAAGAGCGCGATCTCGAGCCCGTGCTCCGCCGCGGCGGCCGCGATGTCGGCCGCCTGCCACTCGTACGGATAGGTGAACTCGACCGCGCGGAAGCCGGCGTGCGCCGCCTCGGCGAACCGTTCGAGGAACGGGACTTCGCCGAACAGGAACGACAGGTTCGCCGAGAATCGGGGCATCGATCGGTGTATCCGGGAAAGGGCCATGCCGGCGATCGCGGATGCTCGGGCGACCCGAGGCCGTCGACACCGCCGGCGCATGCGGCGGTGCCGCCACGCCATCGCAAAGCGCCGACGCCTGCGCTACAGTCCGGCAGCGCCCGTCCCGCATCGGGACGCCGCACCCACGCCCCAGTGTGCACGGCGCGTTCGCCGCGCGCAATGCCGAAGTGCCGTGCCGGGGCGCCTTCCCGCGTTCGATGACATCGCCTCCCCCAGCCGGCCGCCACGCCGGCCGCTACGCGACGAACGTCGGCGGCGAAGCGGTGGAACTCTTCGCCGACCGCGCGCTCCACTGGACCCGCGCGCGCACGCTGTTCGTCGCGGACGTGCATCTCGGCAAGGCCGCGGCGTTCCGCGCGGGCGGCGTCCCGGTGCCGCGCGGTTCGACCGCGAACGATCTCGCGCGCCTGGCCGCATTGATCGAAGCGAGCGGCGCCACGCGGCTCGTCGTGCTCGGCGACTTCCTGCACGCGAAGTCGGGCGTCGTGCCCGCGCTCGACACGGCGTTTCGCGCCTGGCGCGACGCGCATCGGTCGCTCGCGGTGACGCTCGTGCGCGGGAACCACGACGCGAACGCCGGCGATCCGCCCGCTGCGTGGGGTGTCGACGTCGTCGGCGAGCCCCACGCGCTGCCGCCGTTCCTCGCCTGCCACGCCCCCGTGTCCCCGCGCACCGGTTATGCGCTGTGCGGCCACGTCCATCCGGGCGTCCGCCTCGCCGGCCGCGCCGGTGGATCGGTGCGGCTGCCCTGCTTCGTGCTCGGCCGCCATCGCGCGATCCTGCCGGCCTTCGGACGGATGACCGGGCTCGCCATCGTCGCGCCCGCGCCCGACGAGACCATCGTCGCGATCGCGGGCAGCGAACTCTTCCGGTTGCCCCCCTGAGCCGATCCGTCCCGTGAGCCCCGCAGCGGCAGCACCATCGCATCGGCGCCCAATGCACAAGATCGCGCGTATCGTCGTCGCCAATCGTCGCCCCGCAGCGGCAACGCCATCGCATCGGCGCCCAATGCGCCGCCACCGGAAGCTCCGCCGCCTCTGTCCTCTGACTTCTGACTCCTGACTCCTGAATGCTGCGCCGCAGCGCGCCATGCACCATGCCGATGCTGTCGCATCGGCGCAACGTCGCACGCCTCCCGACGAACGGTCGGGCCGTGGGACAACCCGGTGGACAACGCCGGGAAAAGTCCGGGACACGCCCTCCGGCACCCCTGCAATGGCCTGAATCGCTTGTCGTTTCGCGCGACTCCGATTGTGGACGATATTCGCCTTGCGAAATCGCCGCTCCCCCACTAAGCTTGGTGTTGATCCGCCACTTGAACACAAGATATGGTAGATTCTGATTCATAAGCGGAATCCCGGGCGCTCCCGGCGCCGGCCGTGACCGACCGGGAAACGCGAGCGGGGCAAACGGCGGGACCCCTCGGAATGCCGCGACGGGCGCGGGTTGACGGGAATGCCCCCGGTCCGAGCCGACGGCCGTCCGCCCAACGACAACGACGAGTTTCACAGGAGAGGCACCCATGTCCATCGCTGCCCCGGCACCCGTCCCCGCAGCACAGCATCCGATTCCGACGCGTGACCTGATCGTGGGCGAAGCAGGCAGTTCGATGGCGACCGGCAGCGACCCCCGCTTCTCGCAGTACAAGGTGATCCGCCGCAACGGCGCGGTCGTGGGCTTCGAGCCGTCGAAGATCTCGATCGCGATGACCAAGGCGTTCCTCGCGGTGAACGGCGGGCAGAGCGCGGCGTCGGCGCGCGTGCGCGAGCAGGTCGCGAACCTCACCGAGTCGGTCGTCGCCGCGCTCGTGAAGCGCAAGCCCGAAGGCGGCGCGATCCACATCGAGGAGATCCAGGACCAGGTCGAACTCGCGCTGATGCGCGGCGGCGAGCACGAGGCCGCCCGTGCCTACGTCCTCTACCGCGAGAAGCGCGCGCAGGAGCGCGCCGCGAAGCACGATGTGCAGGCCAGGACGCACGACGCCGACCTCCACGTGGTCGAGAACGGTCAGCGGCGCAAGCTCGACCTCGCGCGCCTGACCGCGCTCGTCAAGTCGTCCTGCGAGGGACTGCCCGACGCCGACCCGGAACGCATCCTGAAGGCGACGCTCAAGGACCTCTACGACGGCGTGCCGATCGAGGAGGTCCGCAAGTCGGTCGTGCTCGCCGCGCGGACGCTGATCGAGAAGGACCCGGCGTACTCGTACGTCACCGCGCGCCTCCTGCTCGACTCGCTGCGCCACGAGGCGCTCGGCGAGGAGGCGACGCAGGCCGACATGGCGGCGCGCTACCCCGAGGCGTTCCCGCAGTTCGTCAAGCACGGCGTGAAGATCGGGCTCCTGAACGAGGCGCTGCTGCAGTTCGATCTGAAGAAGGTGGGCGCGGCGCTCAAGCCGGAGCGCGATCTCCAGTTCGGCTACCTCGGCCTGCAGACGCTCTACGACCGCTACTTCCTCGTCGACCAGTACGCGGAGTACGGGAATGCGGGCCGCCGCTTCGAACTGCCGCAGTGGTTCTTCATGCGCGTCGCCATGGGCCTCGCGCTGAACGAAGTCCAGCGCGAGGCGCGCGCGATCGAGTTCTACGACGTGCTGTCGACCTTCGATTTCATGTCGAGCACGCCGACGCTCTTCAACTCGGGCACGCACCGCTCGCAGCTCTCGTCGTGCTACCTGACGACCGTCTCCGACGACCTGGACGGCATCTACGAGGCGATCAAGGAGAACGCGCTGCTCTCCAAGTTCGCCGGCGGGCTCGGCAACGACTGGACCAACGTCCGGGCGATGGGCTCGCACATCAAGGGCACCAACGGCAAGAGCCAGGGCGTGGTGCCGTTCCTCAAGGTCGTGAACGACACCGCGGTCGCCGTCAACCAGGGCGGCAAGCGCAAGGGCGCGGTCTGCACCTACCTCGAGAGCTGGCACCTCGACATCGAGGAGTTCCTCGAACTGCGCAAGAACACCGGCGACGACCGCCGCCGCACGCACGACATGAACACGGCGAACTGGATTCCCGACCTGTTCATGAAACGCGTGATGGAGGGCGGCGACTGGACGCTCTTCTCGCCCTCGGACTGCCCCGACCTCCACGACAAGTTCGGCCACGCGTTCGAGGAAGCGTACAAGCGTCACGAGGACCGCGCGGCGCGCGGCGAACTGAAGCTCCACAAGAAGATCCCCGCGGTCCAGCTCTGGCGCAAGATGCTCTCGATGCTCTTCGAGACCGGGCACCCCTGGATCACGTTCAAGGACGCCTGCAACGTTCGCTCGCCGCAGCAGCACGTCGGCACGGTCCACTCGAGCAACCTCTGCACCGAGATCACGCTCAACACGAGCGAGACGGAGATCGCGGTGTGCAACCTGGGCTCGGTGAACCTGTTCGCCCACATGGTCCGCCAGGGCGATCGCTACGTCCTCGACCAGGCGAAGCTCGCGAAGACGATCGCGACCGCGATGCGCATGCTCGACAACGTGATCGACATCAACTACTACGCGGTCGCGAAGGCGCGCAACTCGAACCTCAAGCACCGGCCGGTGGGGCTCGGCATCATGGGTTTCCAGGACTGCCTGCACCTCTTGCGCGTTCCCTACGCGTCGCAGGAGGCGCTCGCCTTCGCCGATTCCTCGATGGAGGCGGTCTGCTACCACGCCTATTGGGCCTCCACCGCGCTCGCCGAAGAGCGCGGCCGCTACAGCTCGTACGCGGGGAGCCTCTGGGACCGCGGCATCCTGCCGCAGGACTCGCTCAAGCTCCTGCGCGAGGAACGCGGCGGCTACGTGGACATCGACGAGAGTTCGTCGATGGACTGGACCGCGCTGCGCGGGCGCATCAAGGCGCACGGGATGCGCAACAGCAACTGCGTGGCGATCGCGCCGACCGCGACGATCTCCAACGTCGTCGGCGTCGCGGCGTCGATCGAGCCCGAGTACCAGAACATCTACGTCAAGAGCAACCTGTCGGGCGAGTTCACCGTCGTCAACGAGCAGCTCGTCGCCGACCTGAAGGCGCTCGACCTGTGGGACGACGTGATGGTCGCCGACCTCAAGTACTTCGACGGCTCGCTCGCGAAGATCGACCGCGTGCCCGCGGATCTCCGCACGCTGTACGCGACGGCCTTCGAGATCGAGCCGGCGTGGATCGTCGAGGCCGGCGCGCGCCGGCAGAAGTGGATCGACCAGGCGCAGAGCCTCAACATCTACATGGCGGGCGCGTCGGGCAAGAAGCTCGACGAGACCTACAAGCTCGCGTGGGTGCGCGGGCTCAAGACGACGTACTACCTGCGCTCGCTCGCGGCCACCTCGGCCGAGAAGTCGACCGGCAAGGGCGGCGAACTGAACGCGGTGCCCGCGTCGGGAGGCATGCCCGCCGCGTCCGCGTCCTCGTCGATCCGGGCGAGCGCGGCCGCGAATTCGAAGCAGCCGGTGGCCGAGATCGACGCGCCGAAGTTCTGCGCGATCGACGATCCCGGCTGCGAGGCATGCCAGTGATTCCCCGTCGCGGACCCGGTGCGTGTCCGGGCCCGCGGATCGAGGAGCAGCATCGGTGATCCGCCGAAGCGACCCGGCGACCGACAGCACCGTCGCCGGGCGCGCGTGCGGAGAAGGTGGCGCGGAACCTGGGCACGAAGGACCGCGCGAGGCAGGCACCGAGGACCACGAGGGCGCGAACCCGGACAGGAAACCGTGAAGGACGACGCGCACGACAGGACCTCCCCGAGGGGGACCGACGGCGAGAACGCCGCGGCGCCCCTGTCGCAGCACCGGAAGCGCGCGGAACGCCGCGCCGCGCGACGGTGGGCTCCGGAAGCGTCCGCCCGGCCAGGCGGACGCGCGGTGCGTTCGTCAACTTCACGAAAGGAGTCCCCCTTGGCGCGCTACGAACACGTGCAGCGACAGGTCGTCGACGCACGCTATCTTGGCGATTACAAGGTGTATCTGGAGTTCAACGACGGGCGCAAGGGTGTCGTCGATCTCTCCGACGAGCTGTACGGCGAGGAGATGACGCCCCTGCGCGATCGGCACCGGTTCTCGCAGGTGTACCTGGACAAGGGTCTCGCGACGCTCGCGTGGCACGATGGCCAGGACTTCGCCCCCGAGTTCCTGTACGAGCGACTGAAGGCGATGCACTGACCGCTCGCCTGCCCCGCCCCGCCTCCCGCCTCACCCCGGGAGGCGGGAACGGGTTCAAGCACCACCCAGGAGCCATCACGACATGCAAACCCTCTCCTTCGACGACGACCTGCCCCCGCCCACCGTGCCGGAGCCGAAGCCGCGCACGGCGGAGACGATCCGCGCACAAGTCGCCGGCGGCATCCTCGCCCGCGGCGAACCGGTGCAGGACTTCGACGTCGAGCATCAGGTCGCGCACGGCAGCACCGCGCGCGTGCGCGTCGAGGACAAGCGCGTCATCAACGGCACGGCCGACGTCAACCAGCTCGTGCCGTTCAAGTACCGCTGGGCCTGGGAGAAGTACCTCGCCGGCTGCGCGAACCACTGGATGCCGCAAGAGATCAACATGCAGCGCGACATCGAGCTGTGGAAGAACCCGCAGGGGCTGACCGACGACGAGCGCCTGATCGTCAAGCGCAACCTCGGCTTCTTCGTCACCGCCGACAGCCTCGCCGCGAACAACATCGTGCTCGGCACCTACCGCCACATCACCGCGCCCGAGTGCCGCCAGTACCTCCTGCGCCAGGCGTTCGAGGAGGCGATCCACACGCACGCCTACCAGTACATCGTCGAGAGCCTGGGCCTGGACGAGGGCGAGATCTTCAACGCCTACCACGAGATCGCGTCGATCCGCGACAAGGACGAGTTCCTGATCCCGTTCATCGAGACCTTGACCAACCCGGCATTTCGCACCGGCACCCCCGAGGCCGACCAGCAACTGCTGCGCAGCCTCATCGTCTTCGCCTGCATCATGGAGGGGCTGTTCTTCTACGTCGGCTTCGTGCAGATCCTCGCGATGGGCCGCCAGAACAAGATGACCGGCAGCTCCGAGCAGTACCAGTACATCCTGCGCGACGAGTCGATGCACTGCAACTTCGGCATCGACCTCATCAACACGATCAAGCTCGAGAATCCGCACCTGTGGACGCCCGAGTTCCGCGACGAGATCGCGGAGCTGATGAAGAAGGGCGTCGAACTCGAGTACCGCTACGCCGAGGACACGATGCCGCGCGGCGTGCTGGGATTGAACGCGCCGATGTTCAAGGAGTACCTGCGCTTCATCGCGAACCGCCGCTGCCAGCAGATCGGCCTCGACCCGCTGTTCCCGAAGGCCGACAACCCGTTCCCGTGGATGGCCGAGATGATCGACTTGAAGAAGGAGAAGAACTTCTTCGAGACGCGGGTCACCGAGTACCAGACCGGCGGGGCGTTGAGCTGGGACTAGGCAGGGTCGGAGCCGTCGTTGCCGCAGCGGCTCCGATCGGCTTCCCGAAGCGCATCGCGCAGCGGGAGGCCCTCACCGAAACGACTCGTTCGAACGTCGCAAGGATCTCCGCACGCCCGTGCGGAGTCGCACTACGGCGTCGGCCCCACCCGCCGCACCCGTCGCCGCATCGCGAAGATTCCCCCGAGGCCGAGGAGCCCCGACAGCGCGAACGCCGCCCATTCGGACAGGGTCGGCACCGGCTGGTGGCTGATCGGCATCACCGTCACCGGACAGCCGCCCTCGTAGGGAGTCGGGTCGGTCCACGCATCGACGGCCATCTGCACCCCGCCGGCGGCGTCGCCGAAACTCCTGGCGTCGTCGTAAAAGACGTTATTGATGTCGTTGAGGAACCACTCGATCGGAGGCACGGGAGCGAAGCCCACGGTCGAGTACGTGCCTACATTCGGGAATGTGGACACCAACGAACTGAAGTTGGAGGCGAGCGCCCCTCCGGCGTCGGTCGTGATCGCGCCGGCGGCAGAAAGCGTCCCCTGCGTCATCGAGAGGTCCTGCACGAACCTGACGTTCTCGAGATAGTTCATCGTCCAGATGATGCATGTCAGGTGCGATTGGTCCCAGGTCTGGTTCGCTGCCGAGACGCCGCCGTTGTCGAACACGAGTCGCACCGTGTACCCTTGCCCAGTCTGGATCTCGGGGAAGGCGCTCAAGGATACTTGCCCGAGGTACTCGATCGAGTACGGCGCCGCGATCGCGGAGACGGAGATTGCGGACGACACGATCGCGATCGCGACACGCATCGCGATCGTGGGCGACTTGCGATGACGCATGACTCCCTCCCTTACCGTTTCGACGACCCGGTTTCCACCAACTGTACACATTGCCCACTCGCCTGACAATGACGCCAGTGTCGCCGCACGTCCAGGGGGCGACCGGCGGCTGGACGGGAACTCCGAACCCACCGCGAAGCTGCGGGTCCGCGTACCATGGCCCACCGACCCGATGGACCGACCATGCCGCGCCTTCGAACGCTCGCCCTGCCCTTCGCCGTCCTCCTGCTGTTGGCCATCGCCACGGGCTGCGCCGGACCCGGACCCTCGCCCGCTTCGCTGCCGAACGAGAGCCTGCTGGCCGCGGCGGGATTCAAGACGATCGCCGCCGACACGCCGGAGCGCAAGCGCCATCTGGAAACACTGCAGCCGGACTACGTCACCGCGGTGCAGCTGACCGGCGAGCACTACTACGTGTACCCGGACATGGCGAAGAGCCTGCTCTACGTCGGCACGCCGAAGGAGTACCAGGCCTACCTCGCCCTTCGGACCAGGGACGGCCTTCCCAGCCCGCAGCCGCAGAACTGGGATGCCGCGCAGGCGAGCCGGTACATGGCCGCGCAGGACCAGAAGATGGCGAAGATCAACACCCAGGATGCGTCGATCCCGTCGTGGGCGATCTGGCCTCCGTTCGGCGGATTGGGGTGGGTGCCCTGAGTGGGCCCTGACCCCAGGCGTCTCCCGGTCCAGCGCGCCAGGCCCTCCCCGCCCCGACCGCCCTCGCGCTGCGCCTCGCCTCGTTGCCGGATGATCGCGCCATCGAACCCGGGGGTGGCTCCGGCCGCCCGGAGACCGCGATGATCAAGGTGAACTTCGGCTCAGGACCGTTCCCGCACGAGGGGTGGATCAACGTCGACCTCGACGCCGCGTGTCGGCCCGACGTCGTGGCGGACCTCGGGCGCGGACTGCCGTTCGGAAGCGCGACCGTCGACTTCGTGCTGTGCGACCACGCGATCTCGTGCATCGGGCTCGAAGCGACGCGCTCGTTCCTGGCGGAGTGCCGGCGGATCCTGAAGCCGGACGGCGCGATGCGGCTGCTCACGCCTGACCTCACGGAACTCGCGCGCCTCTACCTCGAGCGGCCGAACCGTCTCGTCGACCTGTGGAACGCGACCGTCGGTGTGCCGCTCGCCACCGGAAGCGCGTGCGAGGTCTTCAACCTCGCGCTCGAGATCCAGTGCCGATTCCAGTTCGACGGGCCGACGCTGGCCGCGCTCGCGGGCGAGGCCGGCTTCGACATCGCGCCGGTCGAATTCCGCCGCAGCCGCCACCCGGAACTCGCCGGTCTCGACGTGCGGCCGCCCGACCAGAGCGTGACGATGAGCTATGAGCTCCACCCGTCCGGCCGGACAGTTCAATGGGGTCAGACTCCCATGGATCCCGACGACGCCCCCGTCACGGCCTCGTCCCCGCGCTCAGCTCCTCGATCACCGCGAGCCTGATGTCGCGCCGCTCGACGATGTCGCGCACGCCCGGATTCTTGCGCGTGAGGTACGCCATGTTCGTCTCCCCGCCGGTGAGCAGGAAATCGTTCAGCGCGACCGTGTAGCGCCGCGCGGGATCGATGGGCGTGCCGCCGACGATCCAGGTCGCGCCCGCGCGCTTCGCACCGAGTACCTGAAGGAAACCGCCGGTGCCCTCGTTGTTGATGCCGGTGTCGAGGACGCGCGCGAGCAGCGCGCCGTCGAAGCTCGCGCGCACGACCTTCCCGCCGAACGGCAGGATGCGGATCACGTCGTACTCGGTGACCGGGCCCGGCGGAACCACGTCGTCGATACGCACCGACCCGGCGTTGAAGAACGCGACGTCGACCGGACCGGCCTCGCGCGCGATCGCCGCGGCGATCAGGTCGGTGAGCTTGCCGGGCCGGTTGCGCACCGTGGCCTCGCGTCCGTCGAGCGGCACGCCGATCGTCGCGACGACGGCCTCCGGCTTGAAACCTTCGCGGCGGAAGCCCTCGAAGCCGCGCTCGACCCACGCCTTCGCGAGCGCGTCGACCGCCGGATCGGAGGGAATGGTGTCGTCGATCACCTCGAGGCGCGTCGACACCGACGGCCGCGCGCCGCTCGCGCCGAAGGCGAGCGTCACGACCGCGAGCGAGCGCACGTTGGCGTCCGCCTTCACGATCGGCACGAAACGCGGGCCCCGGTGGAGCACGAAGTTCTCGTGCTCGTGTCCGCCCAGCACGAGGTCGATGCCGGGGACGGCCTCGACGAACTCGGCGTCCTGTTCGAGCGAGAGGTGCGTCAGCGCGACGATCGCGTCGACCTCGCCGGCGAGCTTCGCCACTTCCTCCTTCGCGGCGACGATCCCGTCGCGGTAGGCGACCCAGTCCTTCCTCGTCGAGTCGATCGTGACGCCGATGAGCCCGATCCGCACGGTCCGTCCGTCGACGGTCACCGGCACGATCGCGGAGGTCGGCACGCCGGGAAACGGCTGCCCCGCGGCGTCGGTGACATTGGTCGAGACGATGCGGAACTTCGCCTGCGTGAGGTGCGCGCGAAACTGCGCGGCCGACACGTCGAACTCGTGATTGCCCAACGTCGCCCATTCGACCCCGGTCGCGTTCAGCACGTCGACCATCTGCCGCCCGGCGAGCCGCTCGCCGTCGACCCTCGCGGTGCCGAGCGCGGAGGGCGACAGGTAGTCGCCGCCGAGCGTCACGAGCACCGGCGCCCCGCCTGCCTTCAGCCGCTTGATCACGGTCGCGACACGTGCGGGGCCGCCGGACTTGCCGCCTTCCACCGGCACGATCTCGTAGATGTCGTTCAGGTGGACGAACGTGACTGCGAGCGGCTTTCCCGGCGCCTCGGGCGCCGAGGACATCGGCGCGCAGGCGGACAGCGCCCAAAGGAGGATGATCGCGCCCGCCCGCAGCGTCCGTCGAATTCGTCGCATCGCCGCCTCTCCCCATGACCGCGCCGTTCGCGCGCCGAACAGTGTACGGGCATGGGCGCGGCAGGGCCGCTCACGGGAATCGCGGCCGGGGATCGGTTCGGGACCACTCCCCCTCCCGATCCCGACGGGAAAGCGTAAGTCCGACCACCCGTGCGCCGACCCATCCGGCAACGGCACGACGACCGCCCGGTGGCGGCATCCGACGACGATGAAAGACCGGAAGCTGCGGGCACGGGTGTTCCTGCAGCGGCTCGCGCAACCGACCTGCGCCTGCATGCTCGGCATGTCGGCGCCGACGTTCGTCGCGCTCGCGAGTCTGCCGCACTGGAAGATCGCGCTGCAGACCGGCGTGGGCACCGGCGTGCTCGCGCTCGTCCTGACGTTCACGCCCGCTGCCCGGCTGTTCGGGAACCGCTACGGCAATGCGGGCGTCATGGGCGTACTGACTGCGCTCGCCGACGCGTGGTCGCATCCGGGGCATTTCGGCTTCCCTTACGCGGAAGCGATCGTGACCGGCATCGTGTCGGGCCTCCTCGTGCTGGCGACCTCGTACCTCGCCGAGGACCGCGCGCGTCGCGTGCGCGCCGCGTGGGCGTGGATTTGGGGAGCGAAGGCGCCATCCTGACACCGCCCACGATCGCTCCCTCGGCGCGTTGCCCCCGCTATGCGGCCAGGGCAAAGCGAACCCGGACGAGGAGCGCCGCCGCCACCACGAACATCGCCGCCGCCGCGCCGGCGAGCGAGGCGTGGATGCCGACCGCCGCGCCTGCCACGCCGACGGAGATGCCGCTGAACGTGCGCATCCCGAGCGACGCCGTGTTGTAGAGGCCGATCACCCGGCCGCGCGCGGCGAGCGGCGCGTGGATCTGGACCAGCGCCTGCGCCATGCTGGCGAACGCGAGCTCGAAGAACCCGGCCACGAAGAGCGCCGCCACGGCGAAGGTGAAGTGCGTCGCCAGCGCGAACGCGGCGAGCGAACCGCACCAGGCGATCGCCAGCACCAGCGCGGTCGCAGGTCCCATGCGCAAGAGCGAGCCGCTCTCCAGCACGACGCCGGCGACGAGCGCTCCGGCGGCGTCCGCCGCGAGCAGCATGCTGTAGCGCCATCCCGCGTCGCCCTGCCCGAGGTCGTGCGCGAACTCCGGCATCTGCGCCTGGTAGCTGTTGCCGACGAGGAACGACGCGGCCGCGGCGAGCAGGATCATCGGGACGAGAACGCGGTGGCCGCGGATCTCCCGGATCGTCAGCACGATGTCCGCGAAACCGCGCACCGCGCGCGGCGGCGCGGAAGGCTCCTTGCGAAAGCGCGGGCCGTAGCGCGCACGGGCGAGCCACACGATCGCCGGCAGGTAGAAGAGCGCGTTGACGAAGATGCCGTTGGCCGGTCCGAGCGCGAGCATCAGGACGCCGCCGATCGCGGGGCCCACCAGGAAGCCCAGGTAGCGCGCCGTCGCGTTCAAGCGCACCGCGCTCGGCAGCTCGTCGCGCGAGACGATGTCGTAGAGCAGGAGCTGGCTCGCCGTCTGCCAGAACACGCCCGCTGCGCCGTGGAGCACGAGGAGCAGCACCGCGTGCCACAGTTCGAGCGTGTCGGTCGCGAAAAACCAGCCCCAACCCACCGACGCCGCGATGAACATGACCATGCCGAGCTGGATCATCCGGCGCGGGTCGACGCGCTCGGCGATCGCCCCCACCGGCACCGAGAACAGCAGGTACGGCGCCCAGTGCGAGATCACCGCGAAGCCGCCGAGCGCCGGGGATTGGAACTTCTGGAAGATCACCCAGTAGCTGATGACGTGCTCGACGTTGTCCGCCATCATCGCCAGCGCGTAGGTGCCGACGAAGGCGCGAAACCCGGGGTGGCGCAGCGCCGCGAACGAACGCGACGCGCCCGCCGCCTGCCCGGTCGTGCCCGAGGTCATCGTGCGGCGGAACGGAACGGAGACGGATGCCGCGGCGCGACTGGCGCGGCGCGATGCGCGCAGCGCCCCGGGCCGCCGACCGCCGGGCGGCCCTTCGCCGGCGCTGCCGTCACGACCCGAACTTCCCCGCCTGGAAGTCGTTGACCGCCGCGATGATCTCGTCCTTCGTGTTCATCACGAAGGGGCCGTACTGCGCGATCGGCTCGTGCAGCGGCTTGCCTGCCACGAGGATCGCGCGCGAGGCCGCGACCGCCCGGAACTGCACGCCGTCGCTGCCCGCGTCGTTCGCGAAGATCGCCATCCGCTCGGAGGGCACGTCCGCGCCGAGCACCTGCAGCGCGCCGCGGTAGACGTAGACGAAGGCGTTGTGCGTGGACGGCAGCGACTGCGCGAACACCGCGCCCGACGGCAGGTCGAGGTCGAGGTAGAGGGGTTCGGTCACCTCGCGCGTCATCGCGCCGGCGACGCCGTGGCTCGCGCCTGCGATGACCCGCACCGTCACGCCTTCCTCCGTGGTGAACGCGGGAATCTCGTCCTTCGCGATGTCGCGGTACCACGGCGCGCGCATCTTGTCCTTCGCCGGCAGGTTCAACCACAACTGGAAGCCCTCCAGCCGGCCGCGCTCCTGCTCGGGCAGTTCGGAATGCACGATGCCGCGCCCCGCGGTCATCCACTGCACGCCCCCCTCGGAGAGCAGGCCCTCGTGGCCCGCGTTGTCGCGGTGGCGCATCCGGCCGGCGAGCATCGTGGTGATCGTCTCGAAGCCTCGGTGCGGGTGGTCGGGAAAACCGGCGACGTAATCGTCCGGGTTGTCGGTCCCGAACGCGTCGAGCAGCAGGAACGGGTCGAGGCGCCGCTGCAGCGGCTGCGCGAGCACGCGCGTGAGCTTCACGCCCGCGCCGTCGCTCGTCGCCTGGCCGGCGACGATGCGCTCGACCGCGCGCGGGACCGCGACGGATTCAGGCTCGATCGGGTGCGTCTTCATGGCGTCGTTCGCGAGCGAAAGACTATCACGACCGCACCAACGCCGGCCGATGCCTCCGCCCCGCTCGATCAACGCATCGCGCCCCCGAAACCCCACCGCACGCATGGACAAGCGGCGGCGGCGTGCGAAGAGCGCGCGCCGGAGCCGGAGCATTCACCCGTCGCGCCGGTCGGCCCGCCGTCGCTACTTGCACTTGCCGGCGCGAAACTCGTCCAGCTTGCAGAACCGCACGTCCCGCTCGCCCGCGTCGCAGGCCTTGCGCGCGCGGGCGCCTTCAGGCGATCGCGTCGCGGCCCCGCCCGCGGCGATCGGCGCCACCGTCTTGATGAGTTCCGCGACCGCCTTGATCTCGTCCGCGCCTGAGGGCTCGGTGTTGAGCGTGACCTCGGACAGGTTGCCCGACGCGTTGAACTTGACGACGAACCCGGTCTTGGTGAACGGCATCGCCTCGACGTTCAGGTAGTGCCGGTCGCCGGTCGGCAGCAGCACCGTCTCGAAGAACTGCGCATCGTCGCAGCCCGCGTCGTCGGCCTTCGCCGAGCGGTCGTGCCAGCCGGTCTTCACGTAGACCTCCGGCACGCTGAACGGCAGGCCCTTCTCCGGTTCGACGTAGCCCTCCCGGTAGACCGACAGCCGCGACGCGCAGCCGCCGAGGATCGCCGGTAGGAGGACCGCGAGTGCAAGGGCCGCGCAGGTTCTCATCGTGCCTCCGTCGTCATCGGCGTCAGGCGCCCAGCGCCCGGTGGTAGGTGTCGAGGAAGGCGTCCCACCCGCCCTGCTTCGCGAAGTCGAGCTTCGCGTAGAGCGGCGAGACGCGCGCCTCGGGGAAATGGATCGACAGCCCGGTGGAGTTCGCGACCGAGGCGCCCTTCGATCCCGATGCGATCACGGCGCCGTCGACCGCGGCGCGCACGATGCCGCAGGCGTCCGCGACGGCGACGCCCGTGTCATGCGCCTCGAGACGCTCGCACAGGTGCGCGAGGTCGACGTAGTCCTTCGTGTCGTAGTGCTGCGTCGAGCGCCGCGCCCGCACGATCGCGACGAGCGTCGCGGGATGCGCGCAGCCCGCGGAGAGCGCGCGGGCGAGCCCGTCCACCGCGTGGCGCAGGTCGGACATGCGCGAGAGGTCGAGCGCGGACTGGGTGACGACGTCGCGCGCGCGGTACGACGCGAGGTAGGCCTCGACGATCGCCGCACCCAGCTCACGCGCGGTCATCGACGGCTTCGCCGCGAGTCTCGCGAGGATCGCGGCGTAGGGCCACCCGTCCCCGGGCTCGAGTTCCTCGGAGCCGACCTGCACGTCGACCGCGGCGCGCACCTGGTAGGCGACCTCGACCATCGCCATCAGGCAGGCATCCATGCCGAGGACGTCGATGCGCCGCCCGAGCTTCGCCTTCACCTTCGCGACGACGCGCTTCAGTTCCAGGCTGTCGAGGAAGTCGCGCGCGCTGTCGTCGAACAGGATCGCACGCGCGTCGGCCGCCTTCGCGACGCTGGTCGCGAAGACCGTGCGCCGCCAACGGCCACCGGCACGCGCGATGTCGGCGGCGAGCACCCGGCCCGCACGCCTCGATCGGCCCGGCGTCGATCCGGATCCACGCCGTCGGAGCGCCCTGCGGTAGAGGTCGGTGTCGTCCCAGCCTGCGCCGTGGTTCCACAGCACGACGAGCGTGCGCTCGGAGGGGAAGGTTCCGGCGCCCCACAGCAGGAAATCCTCGAGGACCGCGGGATCGCCGGTGTTGGTTTCGCCGAGCGAGCCGACGCGATCCTGCGCGAGCGTCGTCCCGTTGCGCAGGTGGTAGCGATGGGTTCGGCCGGTTTCGCCCGCACGGTCGAACTGCGCGACGACGTCGACGTCGTCGGTGGACCCGACCGACTTCATCTCGTCCAGGTCATCCGCCCCCGCGGCGTCGAGGTCGTTGTCGCCGCCGAGGTAGACGAGGACCGTCCACGCCTTCTTCGACCCTCGCGCACGCGCGCGGCCGGGCGCGGAGTCTCTCGTCGTGCGGCTGGCGGTCATCGTGCCTCCCCTGTGCGCGCGGCCAGCGCGACCTCGCGCCGTTCGAAGGCGGCGCGTACTGTACTGCACAACATGTACGACGGTAGGCGCCCGGCCCGGGGAAGTCAAGGGCGCGCCGACACGCGGACGAGGTTCAAGGAGCCCGCGTATCGCGACGCTCATGCATGTGGCGCATGGGTATGGCCTCCGCGAATTCGCTCAGCGCATCTCCTCCCAGGCGAAACCCTCGCGCGCAACGAGCGCGTTCGCCGCCTCCGGGCCCATCGTGCCCGCGGCGTAACGCAGCGGGCCGCGCGCCGCCGCGTCCTCGCGCGCCCAGGCAACGAGCACGGGCTCGACCCAGCGCCACGCCTCCTCCTGCTCGTCGCTGCGCACGAACAGGTTGCGCCGACCGGCGATCGCGTCGAGCAGCAGGCGCTCGTAGGCGCCGACGCGCGCCTGGCCGAACGCCTTGTCGAAGTCGAGGTCGAGGAACACCGGGGCGAGTTCCTCGCCCACCGACGAGCCCCTGGCCGCCGAAAGGTGCAGTTCGAGCCCGTCCTCCGGTTGCAGCTTGATCACCAGTTTGTTGGGACGATTCGCGCCGGGGAAGATCGCGTGCGGGGCCGGGCGGAACGCCACGACGATCTCGGCGCTGCGCGCGGCGAGCCGCTTGCCGGTGCGCAGGAAGAACGGCACCCCCGCCCAACGCCAGTTCCGCACCTCGGCCCGCAGCGCCACGAAGGTCTCCGTGCGGCTCTCGCGCGGCACCTTGCGTTCGTCCGTGTAGCCCGGCACGCGGACGCCGTCGACGACGCCCGCACCGTACTGTCCCCGCACGACATCGCGCACTGCGGATGCCTCGTCGAACGGCGCGAGCGCGCGCAGCACCTCGAGCTTCCTCGCGTGGAGATCGTCGGGCGTGAGCCGCGACGGAGGCTCCATCGCGATCATCGACAGCAGTTGCAGCGCGTGGTTCTGGATCATGTCGCGCAACGCGCCGGCGCCGTCGTAGAAGTCGCCGCGCGTGCCGACGCCGATCGACTCGGCGATCGTGATCTGGACGTTGGCGACGCACTCGCGCCGCCACAGCGGCTCGAACAGGACGTTGCCGAAGCGCAGCGCGAGGAGGTTCTGCACCGCGGGCTTGCCGAGATAGTGGTCGATGCGCAGCGCCTGCGCCTCGTCGAACACGCTGCCCACGACCCGGTTGATCGCGCGCGCGCTCGCGAGGTCGTGGCCGAGCGGCTTCTCGAGCACCACGCGCGCGTTCGGGCCGTTCAGTCCGGCGCGGCCGACTTCGCCGCAGACGATCGGGAACAGGTGCGGACCGGTCGCGAGGTAGAACACGACCGCGTCCGCGGCCCCGCCGCGCCCGGCCGTACCGGACGCGAGCCACGCCGCGAGCCGCGCGTAGTCGCCGGGCCGCGCGAGGTCGAGTTCGAGGAAATGGACGAGGGCGGCGAAGCGCTCGAACTCGCCGTCGACCGGGCGCTTGCCCTCGTCGACGTCGCGGAAGCGTTCCCACAGCCACCGGCGGTAGTCGTCGTCGCGCCACGCGCTGCGCCCGACGGCGAGGATCCGCCCGCCCGGGGGCAGCGTGCCGTGCCGGTGCGCCTGGAAGAGCGCCGGCATGAGCTTCCGCCACGCGAGATCGCCGGTGCCGCCGAAGAGGACGAGATCGAAGGACATGACGCCCGGACCCGCCATGAGCCAGCGGGTCCGGGAGCGCGCATTCTTCCACACGCAGGCGCGTTCGCGCCTCCGGCCGGCTCGGCGCCGGTTGGCAGCGTCCCGTCGCGCGGGGCGTCAGAGCGCGACTTCGATCACGGCGCGCCGGTCCTTTTCGAGGCAGTCGACGAGCTTCGCGTTCTTCGCGTCCTCGGCCCCGAGGTCCTTGCAGGTGTCGCCGGTGACCGGCTCGCTCTCGCCCTTCGCCTCGACACGGCTGCGCTTCGCGTCCACGCCTTTCGAGGTGAGGTAGGCCACGGCGGCTTCGGCGCGCTTCTTCGACAGCGCGTCGTTGTGCAAAGCCTCGCCGATCCGGTCGGCGTAGCCCTTCACGACCACGCTCGTGTAGTCGCGCGCCTGGAGCTTCGCGACGAACGCGTCGAGCGCGGCCGCGTCGTCGGGACGAAGCGCCGAACGGTCGAACGCGAAGTACACGGTCGCCCTCGGCGGTGGCTCGACCACCGGCGCCGGTGCAGGCGCAGGAGGCGGAGCTTCAGCGCTCGCCGGCGGCGCGGCGGGCGCTGTCGAGGCGACCGGGGCCTTCGAAGCGTCCGCCACCGGGGGCGGCGGCGCCTTGTCGCGCGGCCAGAACCACCAGAGCAACGCCAGCAGCACCGCGACGGCAATGGCGACAGGCAGTGGCTTCATGCGATCCTCCCGATCGAACGTCGGACGGCAAGCGCTCGCACGCGGCGAGCAGGATCAGGTGCGCCGAGGCCGCACGCAGCCGAGGGCGGCATCCTCCGTGCGCGAGTCTGAACCGACCGGCGCCCGACGTCCACGCATGATTGCGCCCGCCCGCGGGTGAGGATCCCAGGTGCCGGAAGCAGGCGCTCGATGGCCCGGGTCAGGAGTCTGGCCGGGGTTCCTGCCGCGCGAGCCGCCCGAGCAAGGTGCGGATCAGCCCCGCGCCGCCGATCGTCGCGCCGAGCGCCGTCACGACCAGCATCGCGACGAACGCGACCTCCGCGCTGCCGAAGCCCGCGAGGTACGCCGCTCCGCCGTCGGCGGGCAGGGTCGGGGACGCCATCGTGCAACACCAGGCGGAGAGGGTGGTGCCGGTCGATCCGCGGCGGTCCCGAGCGGCCCCTCCCCCGGGCCGGGGAGCACGCAGCACCCGGGCAGGCACCGGCGGTCTCAACCCCCGGGAGACCGCGCATGCGTTACAGCCCGAGTACGCCAGGCATTCGAGAGGCGAGGATCGATGAAACGCACACTGTTCACGCCCTCGGCCATGGGGGTCGGCCCGATCGTCGTGGCACTCGCAGCGGCCGTGCTGCTCGCCGTCGCCGTCGTGTCGCAGATGACGTCGGCGAGCCCCCCGTTCCACGGCACGCGGTGGACGCTCGTGCAACTCGGCAGCGAACCGGTCACGGTCGCGCCCGCGCGTACGCCTTCGATCAGGTTCGGAGGGGACCGCGTCGCCGGCTTCGACGGCTGCACGACGTTCTTCATGGAGGGCAGCACCGACCCCAACAACATGCGGTTCGACCCGGCGAAGGGGGCGCTCGCGCCGGTCCCCTGCCCACCGGACTTCATGCTTGCCGGCGCGCTCCACGTGGCGCTCCTTCATGCGGTGCGCGCGACGGTCGACGGCGATCGCATGACGCTCCACGCCGCCGACGGGCGGGTGCTCGCGACCTTTCGCGCGGAGCGATAGGCCGGCCCCGGCGAGCGGGGCGCGTTCAACGTACGGCCGGCAGGTCGAGCACCACCCGCGCGCCGCCGAGAGGCGAGTCCTCGAACCGGACCTCGCCGCCGTAGAGGCGGGCCAGTTCGTCGACGATGGCGAGGCCGAGCCCCGAACCTTCCACCCGCTCATCGGCCCGGACACCTCGGCGCATGAGGTTCGCCCGCGCTTCGCGCGCGATGCCCGGGCCGTCGTCGTCGATCGCGATGGTCAACCTGCCACCGTCGCCACCGGCTGAGAGCGCTACGCGATGCCGCGCCCACTTGCACGCGTTGTCGACGAGGTTGCCGAGCAGCTCCTGCAAATCCTGCTCCTCGCCGCGGAAGGCGAGCGCGCCGTCGATCGGCTGGACGTCGATCTCGAGCCGGCGATCGGCGTGGATGCGCTCGATCGCGCGCACGAGACCGTCCACGACCGGGGCGACCGGTGTCCGGGCTCCAGGGACGCGCGTTGCCGCAGCGCTGCGCGCACGCTTCAGGTGGTAGTCGACCTGGCGGCGCGCGACCTCCACCTGATCGCCGACCAGCCTTGCGAACTCGCCGCCGCGCTGCGCATGCGCGGCGTTCGCGAGCACGCTCAACGGCGTCTTCAGCGCGTGGGCCAGATTGCCGGCGAGCGTGCGTGCACGAACGACGATCTCGGCGTTCTGCCCGAGCACGGCGTTGAACTCGTCGACGAGCGGCGTGACTTCGGAGGGGAACGAGCCCTCCATCCGGGTCGCCTTGCCTTCCCGCACGGCGCCGAGCGCACGCTGCAGCCGGGCGAGCGGCGCGAGGCCGACGACCACCTGCATGACCGCGGCAACGACGAGGCCGATCGCAAGCAGCGCGAGTGCAGCCCAGAGCATCCCTCGAAACCGCTGCACCGGCTCGGTCATCGCGCGCTCGTCGGCGGCGACCATCAGCCGGAACGTGAGCCCCGGTCGGTCCGCCGGATGGATCGTGCGTTCGATCACCTGGAGCGTCACGCCGGCCGGACCGCGCCCGCGATGCAGATGCACCTGCCCGTCCAGCCCCGTACCGGTCGGCACCTCGAGCACGGCGTCCCAGAGCGATCGTGAGCGCAGGACGCCGATCGCAGCGGGTCCGGCGGGGCCCGCGGCCCGGTCCACCTGCCAGTAGAGTCCGGAATACGGTCGCGCGAGGCGCGGGTCGCTCAGCGGCGTCGAGAGCTCCGGCGCGTCGGCTTCGTCGAGCACCAGATTGGCGGTGAGCTGGTCGAGGTGGGTGCGCAACTCGGCGTGGAACCGGGCCTCGACATGGTCGCGTACGAGCGTCCCCAGGCCCCAACCCGCGATCGCGATCGACGCTGCGATCCACGCGAGCGTTCCCGCCAGCAGGCGGACGCGCAGCGACTCACGCATCCGGACGCGAACGCTCATTCCCCGCAGGCGATGCGGTAGCCCATCCCGCGCACGGTCTCGATGAGCTTCGCGGGCAGCTTCTTCCGCAGGCGCGCGATGAACACCTCGATCGTGTTGGAGTCGCGGTCGAAGTCCTGGGCGTAGATGTGCTCGATCAGGTCGCTGCGCGACACGACCTCGTTGCGGTGGTGCATCAGGTAGTCGAGCACCCGGAACTCGTGACCGGTGAGCGCGACGGCCTGCCCGTCGACGCTGACCCGTCCGCTGCGCGTGTCGAGCACGACCGGGCCGCAGCGGAGTTCCGCCCGCGCGTGCCCGCCGGCCCGGCGGATCAGGGCCCGCACGCGTGCGAGCAATTCCTCCATGTGGAACGGCTTGGCCAGATAGTCGTCCGCCCCCGCGTCGATCCCCGCGACCTTGTCGTGCCAGTTGTCGCGCGCGGTGAGGATCAGGACGGGCATGCCGCGCCCGCACTCGCGCCACCGCTTGAGGACGGTGACGCCGTCGAGCCCCGGCAGTCCCAGATCGAGAATGACGGCATCGAACTCGCCGGTCTCTCCCGCGTGCAGCGCATCGACGCCGTTGTGCGTCACATCGACGGCGTAGGAGGCCTCCGACAGCGCGTGCGCCAACTGCGAAGCGAGCGTCGTTTCGTCTTCGACTACCAGAACCCGCATCTCGTGGTGCCCCGGCCGGCTCGCCTCATCTCATCCCGCCCCTGCGCTTCAGGACGGACCCGTCGCGGGCATCGACCTCGAGCTTGACGATCGATCCGTCCGGACCCAGCAGCTTGATCTCGTAGACCCAGCGGTCGCGTTCCCGTTCGAGTTCGACCGCGATCACCTGCCCCGGGACATCTCGCCCCACCCGCGCGAGGATGTCCTGCAACGGCAGGATCTCGCCCGCTTCGAGCGCGCGGCGGGCCCGGTCCTGGTCGTGATGACCGCCCGCGTGAACGGGAAGCACGGCGGCTGCCGCCAACACTACCGCAGCGGTCCATTGCCGCAAAGTCCTGCGTTTCATCGGGCGTTCCTGCTCACGGTCGACACGTCGCGTCGAAAACCCCTTGTAGACGCCGTCACCTGAACGGCAGATGAACACGCCGTTCAGCGTGGATACATGCAGCCGCGGTCAAGATCGCACCACGGTCACTCGACGACCGCGACCACCGGAGAACCGCACGATGAAAACCCCCTACGCACTTTCCGCCTTCGCCCTCGCCGCCGGACTCGCCGTCGGCTCGCTCGCCGTGACCGCGGTCCAGGCACAGGACCCCCTGGCCGGCGCCGCGCTCGAAGCCGGCGCGCGCCTGACCATCGGCCAGGTGGTCGAACGGCTGACCGCGCAAGGCTACCGCGACATCGACGAGATCGAGCGCGACGGCGGCGCCTGGGAAGTCGACGCGCGCACCAGCGCGGGTGAACGCGTGAAGCTTCGGGTCGACGCGCACAGCGGTGCGATCCTGAAGACGAAGACCGATGCGCGCAGAAGCGACCGCGACCACAAGCGCATGGGCGACGACAGCCGTCACGCGCCCACGGAATGCGGTAGCGAACCCTGCCGCACCGACCGGCGCGCGCAGGGGCTGTCGAGCGCGACGATGGGCTGGTACCTGTCGGACATCTACGCGCGCCTGCCCGCCACCGGCGGCTGACGAGCGAGGCGGGACGCGACGCTCCGGAGGCGCCGGCGGGCCGGTCGCCTTCGGCCGCGTCCCGCCCGGCGCGCCGAAAGCATTCCGTCCGATGCCCCGAATGCGTCCATCGAACTGCCACCCGCGAAAGCCACCGCCATGCCCATATCAACGACGACACGCCGCGAGGCGTACCACCCGTGGTCCATCGCCGCCCATTGGCTGACCCTGCTCCTCCTCCTCGCCGTGTACGCGGCGATCGAACTTCGAGGCGTCTTTCCGAAAGGAAGCGAGGCCTACGTCGCGATGAAGTCCTGGCATTTCACGCTCGGGATGCTGCTGTTCGTCCTGGTCCTCGGGCGCCTCGTCCTGCGCCAGGTCGTGCGGGCTCCGGCGCTCGAGCCTCCTCCGGCCGACTGGGAGCGGTGGCTGGCGGGCTCGATGCACGTGGCGCTGTACGCATTCCTCGTGGCGATGCCCCTCCTGGGCTGGCTCGCGGTGAGCGCCAAGGGCAGGCCGGTACCCTTCTTCGGCGCGGAGCTGCCGCCGCTGATCGCGCCGGACAAGGCGCTCGCGAAGAACCTCGAGGACCTCCACGAAGCGCTCGGCACGATCGGCTATTTCCTGATCGGCGTGCACGCGGCGGCGGCGCTGTTCCACCACCATGTGCGAGGCGACGATACGCTGCGGCGCATGCTGCCACGACCGTTGCGCGGATCTGCCGCGGCCGGATCGCTGCGCCTGCCGCCCGGATAGACGGAAAGCAGGTTCGCGCCGTCCCGGAGTAGGATCGACGCGGGGGGGCTCGCGGCTCGTCGCCGCGAGCGCGAGACATGGCGTCGACATCCAACGCACGTGAGGGCGCGCGCCCGAACGCCGACCGGGCGTACGTCGCGCGGGCGCGAGTCGATCACGCGCGCGCCGGCCTCGCGATCGCGGTCGCGGCGCTCGCATGCATCGCCGTTGTCTGGCTCGGCTACGAGGCGTGGCGATTCCTCGCGCGCCCGCAGCGCCTCGGGCCCATCGCGATTCATCCGGGCGCGATCGACCTCGTGATCCTGCACGACATGGTCGTCGACTGGTGGCGGGGGGCCCCGGTCTATGCCGGCCCCCGCGGACCGGTCAACAACTACCCGCCGGCGAGCATGATCGCGCTCGCGCCGATCTACGGCTGGTCCTCGGAGCCGCTCACGGTCGTCGTGTGGCTCGCCAGCTTCGCCGCCGCGCTGGTGGCGCTCGCGATCCTCCTCGCACGCGAATCCGGCGCACGCACCGGCGTCGAGCGCGCGATCGCCGCGCTCGTCGTCGTCGCGACCTACCCGGCCGGCGCGACCTTGGGCAACGGACAGATCGGTGTCCACATCGTGCTCGCATCGGTGATCGCGCTGCTGCTGTTGCGCGATCGTCCTCCATCCTGGCCGCGAGACGTCCTGGCCGCCGCGCTCCTGCTGTTCGCGCTGGCCAAGCCGACGCTCGCCGGGCCGCTCGCGCTGGTCGCGGCGGTGCTGCCGGGCGGCGTACGGGTCGTCGCGCTCGTCGCGGTCGGCTACCTCGGCCTGACATGCGCCGCGTCCGCCGTGCGGGACGAGGGCCTCGCCTCGCTATTGGGCCAGTTCCTCGCGCGCGGCTGGTCGCAGGCGATGCGCGGCGGCGAGTCCAATCTGCACCGGTTGCTCGCCGATGCGGGGCTCGCCGGCTGGATGCCTTTCGCATCGCTCGGTGCGATCGCGCTCCTCGCGCCGTTCCTCATGCGCTGCCGCCGGGCCGATCCGTGGCTGCTGATCGGCGTCGCTGCGATCGTCACGCGGTTCTGGGCCTACCACCGCTGGTACGACGACCTGCTGATCCTGTTGCCGCTGGTCGCGCTGTCGCGCATCGCGCTCGACACTTCATCGCCCAGCCGCGATCGCAGCGGCGCATGCGCGCTCGGCGTCGCCGTCGTGCTCCTGTTGCTCGCTCCAGGCGGCCTCTACCTCCTTCCCGAACCGTGGAACACAGGCTACCGGATGGCCCAGGTCGGCACGTGGCTCCTCGCGGCCGCCCTCCTCGCGCGATTCGCCTGGCGCGAAGCGTCGTCCGCAGGGCCGATCGGCAGGGCACCGCGCGCCTGAGTCGGCGCAGCGAACCTCGCGCGGCGTCCGCCGACGCGCCGAAGCGACCGTGTGGCATGCTCTGACGACGGCCGACACCCGCGGCCGCGCACCCGACCGACGCTCGCCGCCGCGACACCGATGACCTCCCTGCCCGCGCCCTCGCTTCCACCGGTTCGCCGCGTCGCCGTCGTCGGCGCCGGCGCCGTCGGAGGCTACTACGGCGGCATGCTCGCGCTCGCCGGCGTCCCGGTCACGCTCATCGCGCGCGCGGCGCACGTCGATGCGATCGCGCGCGACGGCCTCGCGATCGTCCGCGCCGACCGCCGCGACGTCGCGCGCGTCGAGGCCACGACGCAGATGACCGCGATCCGGACGGCCGACGTCGTGCTCGTCTGCGTGAAGTCCCCCGACACGCGCGCCGTGGCGCTCGAGATGGCGCCGCACCTCGCGCCCGGCGCGACCGTGGTGAGCCTTCAGAACGGCGTCGCTAACGCAGACGTCCTCGCCGAAACGCTTCCCGCTGTCGTGCTCGCGTCGGTCGTGTGGGTGGGCGTGTCGATGGACGCGCCCGGTGTCGTGCGGCACGCCGGACGCGGCGACCTGGAACTGGGCGTGGCGCGAAGCGGCGCCGGCCGACCGGGCGCGAAGGCGCGGGCCGCCGACATCGCGGCGATGTTCGAGCGCGCGGGCGTGCCCTGCCCGGTCGTGGACGACATCGACGCCGCGCTGTGGCGCAAACTCATCACCAACTGCGCGTTCAACGCGATCTCGGCGCTCGGCCGCGCGCGCTACGGACGCATGGCCGCGGAGCCCGCGATCCGCGAACTCATGGAGACCGCGATCCGCGAAGCGGTCGCCGTCGCCCGCGCCTCGGGCGTCGCGATCGACGAGGCCGCGATGATCGCCTCGGTCTGGCGCACGGCCGCGGCGATGGCCGCGCAGCACTCGTCCACCGCGCAGGACGTCGTGCGCGGCAAGCGCACCGAGATCGACATGCTGAACGGATTCGTCGTCTCGCGCGGAGACGCGCTGGGCGTCCCGGTGCCGGTCAACCGCACGCTCCACGCGCTCGTCCGCCTGCGCGAGGCCGGCGACGATCTCGCGTGACCGGCGCATCGCCCGTCTGACCGGCGGGCCGCCGTCCTGCCTCGTTGCGCCGACCCCCTCGCCCGCGGCGCCGGCCGCCGTCAGTTCGCGAGCGGCTTCGCCGCCACCATCGACGGGAACTGGCGCTTGAGCGCGTCGAGCTTCGGCAGGTCGTTGTAGACGATGTACGGTTGCGTCGGATGGCGCGCCACGTAATCCTGGTGGTAGGCCTCCGCCGGATGGAAATTCGCGAGCGGCGCGAGTTCGGTCACGATCTTCGACCGGAACGCCTTCGCGCCGTCGAGTTGCGCGATGTACGCTGCCGCGATCCGCTGCTGCTCGTCGTTGGTCGTGTAGATCGCCGAACGGTACTGCGTGCCGACGTCGGGTCCCTGGCGGTTCAATTCGGTCGGATCGTGCGCGACCGAGAAGAACACGCGCAGCAGCGTGCCGTAGCTCACGACCTTCGGGTCGAAGGTGATCTCGACCGACTCCGCGTGGCCGGTGCGTCCCGACGACACCGCTTCGTAGGTCGGGTTGGGCGCCGTGCCGCCGGCGTAGCCGGAGACCGCCCGCGTGACGCCGTTCAGGTGCCGGTAGACGGCTTCAACGCCCCAGAAGCAACCGCCGGCGAACACCGCGGTCTGCAATCCCCCGGATGGGGACGCCTTCATGTCGAGCGCGGGCGCGGGCACGGGCGCGGCCGCCATCGCGGACGAGGCGAGACCCAGCAGAAGTGCGAATGCGGAATGGCGCATCGTGGGCTCCGGAACCAGCGGGCAATGTGCGATTGTCGCCCGGATCGGGTCCAACCTTTCACGCTCGGGTATACCGCCCAACGCGGCCGGTTCGTCACACCACCTCTCGCGTCGACGTTCGCGGGAGCGCCGTGTTCCCGCCCGGCGAAACTGTCGCGGACGACAGGAACGACGTCGTCGCAGCCTGCCGCCGCGGACGCCGCCATCTTCGACGCAGGCCAGCCGATTGCGCCTATGATGCGCACCCGATGGCCATGCGCTACCCGCTGAAGGAAGTCCCGGCGATGCTCCGCACGGCGGGCGGCCGGCGTCAGGTCATCGACGGCGCGAACTACCGGCTGTGGCCGGTCTGGTCGCGACTCGCGATCGCGTATCGCCGCACCCTCGCCTCGCGCACGCGCGTGGTCGCGGTCACCGGAAGCTTCGGCAAATCGACCACGGTTCGCGCCATCGCCGCGGCGCTCGATGCGCCCGCAACGGACGCGAGCCTGCGCAACGCCTGGACCTCGGTCGCGCGCGCGGTCCTGCGCATCGTGCCGGGCCAGCGCCACGCGGTCATCGAGACCGGTATCTCGGGACCGGGCGAACTCGCACGCTACGGACACGTCGTGCATCCCGACATCGCGATCGTCACGTCGATCGGCAGCGAGCACCACGCGAAGCTGCCGACGCTCGAGGACAAGCGCGGCGAGAAGGTCCTCCTCGTGCGCGCGCTGCGTCGCGGCGGCGTGACGGTCCTGAACGGCGACGACCCGCACACGCTGTGGATGGCGTCATCGGCGCCGGGCCGCGTTCTGACCTACGGGACCGGGACGCACGTCGATGTCCGCGCGAGCGACGTGCGCCTCGACTGGCCGCGCGGCATGCGCTTCCGGCTGCACGCGTTCGGCGAGGAGCGCGTGGTGGCCACCCGCCTGATCGGGAGGCACATGGTCTACCCGATCCTCGCCGCGATCACCGTCGCGTGTCTCGAAGGCATTCCGCTCGATGCCGCGCTCGAACGGCTGCGCGCGCTTGAACCCACCCCCGGGCGCATGCAACCGGTCTTGCTCCCCAACGGCGCGATCCTGCTGCGCGACGACTACAAGATGACGCGCGAGACGATCCACGCCGCGCTCGACGTGCTGGACGAGATTCCCGCCGCGCGCAAGATCGTGCTGTTCGGCGACATGTCGTTCGTCCAGGGACGCGAATGGCCGGTCTACCTGGCGGTCGGGATGCACGTCGCGCGCGTCGCGGACCGGTTCTCGACCGTCGGGCGCGCGTTCAAGCGCTACTCGCGCGGCGCACGCAAGGCCGGCATGCCGCGCGAGGCGATCGCGGACGCCGGCCGGACCGTGCAGGAGGCCGCGGCGCACCTCGCGCGGGTGCTCCGCCCCGGCGACGTCGTGCTGATCAAGGGCCGGCGCGGGCAGAAGCTCGACCGCGTGCGCCTGATCCTCGAAGGACACTCCGTAGGCTGCGCGATCAAGCTGTGCGAGATCCGTTCGACCGAATGCCTGGTGTGCCCGATGTGCGAGAGTGGCTGGGGCGGCCACCGGGTGTTCGTGCCGGATTGGATCCCGCCCCGGTCCGATCGCCGGACTCGGCCGCCCGAGGGGCGATCGACCTACGCGACGATCTCGATCGCGTCGGCGACGAGCGTCGAGGCCAGCAGCACGCCATCGCAGCGCACCGTGCATCCGACGTAGCGGTCGAGCGCGCGGTCACCCATCGCTGGTCCGCCGTGGCGCCGCAGGACGTAGCGCCCCTGCGGTGTGTCGATCCAGGTGGCGACGTGCTCGCTCTTGCTGAGGGTGCCGAACGGTCCGCGCGACACGCGTCCGGTGACGCCACGCACCCGCCGCCCTTCATCGCCGGTGACCTTCGGTTTCATCAGCGCTGCCGGCAGGTCCTCACGCCGACGACACGGCCACCCACGATCTTCACGACGACCGCGACCGCGTGCGGACCGCCCGGTGCCCCCGACGGCTTGCGCACCGCGAGGAAGTAGCGGCATCGTTCCGCCGCGCCCCGCGCATCCCCCAATGCGCGCGCGCCGGTCGGCGCCGCGGCCGCGAACGCGCGGAACGGCTTCGTGTCGACGCCTTCGCGCCTCGCGATGCTCGCGAGGTCGCGGCGGAGCCTCGGCGAGAGCGTATCGGTCGCCGCGCGGACCGCGGGAGCGCGCGTCCGCTGCAGGAAGCGCCCTTGTGCCGCGAGGTCGCCACGCCGCTCACGCCGGCGTTCGCGACGAGCCTTCACGAGCGACTCCTCGCCGTCCTTGCGCGCGCGCGCGCCGGGACGACGGGAACGCGAATCGGGCCGTGCGAACTCGGAGGCCACGGGATGGATCGACGGATCTCCCAGCAGGATGAACTGCGCGAGGGTCTTGAGATCGATCGGGTCGATGTCGATGCGCCCGCCGACGAACGCCTGTCGCGCTTCGAGCGCCGCACGCCCGAGCGACATCCCCGAGAGCGCGCGCAGCAGGAACTCCTTCACCATCAGGTCGGCGGCCGTGGTGTCGCTGCGGTCGTCGCCGTAGGCGATCGTCGTGCTGCCGAAGAATCCGCACGCGCCCTGCGCGAGATAGCTCTGGCAGATCGGCCGGTCGGCGCCGATCAGGTCGGGCGAATAGAGCTGCGCGCCGTAGCAGCACTCTGCCGCGGCGACGGTGCCCGGCCTGACCTTCTTCGCGAGGCCGCGCGTGCTTAACGCGATCGGGTAGCGGGCGTTGCGCCTGCGGTCCTGTCCCTGGAACTCGGGCGAGCCCTCGCTGCCGTGGCAGTTGATGAAGTGCGCGAGCGCCGCGAGGGCGGAGGCGGAGAACCGCGGTCCGGCCGGCGGCGAGGTCCGCACCGTGCCGCGCACGCCGAAGACGTCGAAGGCGTTGCGCTCGCTCGAGGCCTTCCAGACCTTCGCGCTGAGCGCGAACGGCAGGCCGTAGGCTTCCGGCGGTCGACGCGCATGGCGCGCGGCGAGGTCGAGCAGCCGCACGAGGCTGGATGCCTGCGCGCTTCGGTACGCGCCGCGGAGGTCCGGCAGGCGGCCGACGACGCGGGTGGGACCGAGGAACGCCGCGACGTCGGTGCCGTAGCGGCCGTCGCAGGCGTACGGCAGGTCGCTCCACGCTACGCTGTCGGGGTCGTCGGGCGGATCGAACGCCGGATTCGCGATCGGCTGGTGCGGAACGACGTCGGGGGCGCCGAGGATCATCAGGTAATCCGGCGCCGCCCTGCGATACGCCGCGTCGACCGCCCGCTTCGCGCCTCGGTAGTCGAGCGCGTCGCGCATCGGGCGGCAACGGTACGCGCGCATCGAGCGGCCGTCGTCGAGCAGGACGAGCCGCGTGACGAGTCCGCGGGCGCGGTCCGCGGCGACGAGCCGTCCGATCGCCGCGCGGATGCGCCGCCACCCCGCGGATCCGTACTTCGCCCGCAGCGCGCCGCGGTGAGTGACGATCAGCTTGTCGGTCATGCGCCCCTCGCCGCGAGGCGGACCCTCGCGCGGCCGCGCTCCGCGCTACGGCGACAGCGTGTTGCCCAGGAAATCGCCCTTGCCGATCTCGAGCCCGTTGTGACGCAGGATGGCGTACGCGGTCGTCACGTGGAAGTAGAAGTTCGGGATCGCGCGCGCGAGCAGGTACTGCAGGCCCGCGTAGGTGACGTCCTTGCCGCCGACCTTGACGACGGTCTCCTTCTTCTCGGCGCCATCGATGTCCGCCGCGGCGACCGTCTTCAGGAACGCGATCGACGTCTCGATGCGCGCCTTCAGGTCCGCGATCGTCTTGTCGTCGCCGAAGGTCGGCGCCGCGGCGCCCGCAAGCCGTGTGGCCACGCCGTTGGCCGTGTCGCAGGCGATCCTGACCTGGGCCGCCAACGGAAGCATGTCGGGGTAGAGCCGCGCGGTCGGCAGCACCGACGGATCGAGCTTCTTCGCGTCCGCGTAGGCCTGCGCCCGGTCGAGGATCGCCGCGAGGTTGTGCAGCATGTGGGTGAACCGGGGAATGCTCACCTGATACATCGAGATCGACACGCGAGTCTCCTTCCTGTGGGGAACCCGGTCCGGACGCGAGGACTCCAAGGGAGCGCGCCCACCGGAGGGACCGAGCATAGCGCAGCGGGGGGCCGTCACCGCGCGCGGTATCCTCGCGGGTTGTCCCCCGCGCCAGGCATCTGGCAGCGGCGACCTGACCGACGATGCACTTCACGCGACCGTGGTACGACCTTCGCGCCGGTGAGGAAGGCCACCGGCGCTTCGACATCGCGATCGCGATGTCGGTGCTGCTGCACGCCGCGGCGCTGTTCCTCGTGGCGCCGACGGTGCTGAAGCACGCGCTGACGCCCGGCGAAGTCGAGGGTCCGGTGTCCGCGCCGATCTCGGTCTCGCTCGCGCCGCGCCCACGGCCTCCGGTGCCCCAGGTGGAACCGGTGTCACCACCTCCGTCCCCGCCCCCGGCAACGGCGCCGACGCCGCGCCGTGAGCGACCGGCGGCCCGGCCGACGTTGCCACCGATGGCGTCGATCCCCGCCGAACCCTCGCCGGAGACACTGAAGGTGCCTCCTCCCACGCTCGTGCCGCTGCCGCCGCCCCCGCGGCCGACGCCCCGGCCACCGTCGCCGCCGGTCGAGACCGACCTCGCCGCGTACATCGCCGCGCGACGCGCCGAGCGCGGGGAGCCGAGCCCCGCGCCCGCGGCACAAGGCGAGGCGGCCCGCCGGGATCGCGCGCTCGAACGCAACCTCGCGAGCCTCAACACGCCGCGACCGTTCGTCGGCAATCCGAAGAGCGGGGGCGGCCTCTTCCAGGTCACGCTGAAGAGCTACGACTTCGCGGAGTTCCGCTTCTTCGGCTGGAGTCCCGAAGCGCGGCGCCGGGCGCCGCAGCGCTTCGAAGTCCGCAAGGGCGACAACCCGACGATCGACATCGCGATCGTCAAGCGCATGATCGAGATCATCCGCCAGACCGAGAAGGGCGACTTCGTGTGGCGCTCGGAGCGCCTCGGCCACGAGGTCACGCTCTCGGCGCGGCCCGAGGACACGCAACGCCTCGAGGAGTTCCTGCTGCGGGACATGTTCGGATGAACGCCCGCCGCGCGTTCCTCGGACGCGCGATGCGCACGCTCGCCTGGGGCCTCCTGCCGGTCACCGCGCCCGCAGCGCGGGCTGCGGACGCAGCGAAGATCCTGCGCGTGGCGGTGTTCGACATCGACACGCTCGACCCGCAGCAGTACAGCGACCAGCCGTCGTTCTCGGTCATCCAGGCGCTGTTCGAGCCCGCGTTCGAGTGGGACTACCTGTCGCGCACGCCGAAGCTCACGCCGCTCACCGCGGCCGGACCCGCCGAGATCACCGATGCCGGACGCACCTGGACGATCCGCCTGAAGCGCGGGATCCGCTTCATCGACGATCCGGCGTTTCGCGGCGAGCCGCGCGAACTCGTCGCCGACGACTACGTCTACGCGTACAAGCGCTGGCTCGACCCGAACCTGCGCCGCGGCGGGCAGCCGGTCCTCACCGACCTCATCGTCGGAGCCCGACCGGTCGTCGACGCGGCGAAGCGGAACGGCCGCCTCGACTACGACGCGCCGATCGAGGGCCTGCGCGCGGTCGACCGCTACACGATCCGGATCCGGCTTTCCGGGGCGAACTATCCGGCGTTGGAGGACATGCTGGGCTTCGTCGGCGCACTGGCGCGCGAAGTCGTCGACGCGGCCGGAGGCGACATCCGGTCACGTCCGGTGGGCACCGGACCGTACCGGCTGCGCGAGTGGAAGCCCGGCTCGAAGCTCGTGCTCGAGGCGAATCCCGTCTACCGCGAAGCTGCGTTTCCCGCGAGCGCCGATCCCGCGGATGCCGCGCTCGTCGCGTCGATGCGCGGCAAGCGCGTGCCGTTCGCCGCGACGGTCGAGGTGAACATCGTCGACGAGGATTCCACCCGCCTGCTGATGTTCGAACGCGGCGACCTGGACTTCGTCGAACTGCGCGGTGAAATCGCCACACGCCTGCTCGCGGGCGACCGGCTGCTCCCCGCGGTCGCCGCGCGCGGCATCACGCGGCAGGTGCACGCGGAGCCGTTCCTGTTCGCGTTCTACTTCAACATGAAGGACCCGACGCTCGGCGGCGACAGCCGCGAACGCGTCGCGCTGCGCCGCGCGATCGCGATGGGCTTCGACAGCGGGCGGTTCACGCGGATCGTGATGGCGGGCCAGGCGATCCCCGCGAACCAGTTCGCCCCGCCGGGCACCACCGGCCACGACCCGGCGATGCCCGCGGCGTCGATCCACGACCCGGCCACCGCGAATGCGCTCCTCGACCGTTTCGGCTACGGGGAGCGCGACCGGGACGGATACCGGCGCGGTCCCGACGGCGAACCGGTCACGATCACGCTGTCGCTGCGGACCGGCGGCATGTCGCGCGACCTGCAGACGCTGTGGCGCCGGAACCTGGACACGCTGGGCCTGCGCACCGCGTTCGAACTCGCGCCGTTCCAGGAGGTCATCCGCAACGTCGAACTCGGGAAGTTCCAGATGTACATGGGAGGCTACGGCGGATCGCCGTCCGGCTACAACGAATTCGCGCAACTGCACGGCATCGAGCCGATGCGCGTCAACAGCGTGCGTTTCGCGAACGCCGACTACGATCGCGCCGCCGCGGCGTTCCTGCGCGCCGGCACCGAGCGCGAGCGGATCGACGCGGCACGGACGATGAACGCGATCGCGCGCACGTACATGCCGATGCTGCCCGCGTACTTCCGTCTGGAATCGGCCTACGTCCAGCCGTGGCTCTCAGGCTTCCGGCCACAGCGGTTCTCGACCTACTGGAAATATCTCGACATCGACCCCGCGAAGCGACGCCGGGAATGATCGACGACTTGCAACTGTTAGCGCTGGCACAGGCGGTCGCCTCGCCCGGTCGGCACCGGCGGCGCCCCCGATCCGCAACGCGCCATCGTCAAGCTGTACGACCGGTCAGGCTGCCGGCGTGGAGCGCCCGTCGGCAGGGCACGTTGCCCGTACAACTTCGAGGAGGGTTTCGATGAAAATCACCGATCCGGTCCGGCGTTCGACGATTCGCGCACTCGCGTTCGCGGGCGCCGCGGCGGCGCTCGCCGCCTGCCAGTCGATGGAGATGCCGAAGTCCTACACGCAGACCGTCGCGCTGACCGGCGCGCAGGAGGTTCCGGCGACGGCGACCGGCGCCTCGGGCTCCGGCAGCGTCACGGTCACGCCCGAAGGCATGGTCACCGCGACGATCGTCGTCAACGGCATGAGCGCGACGGCCGCGCACATTCACATGGCGGCTGCAGGCGCCAACGGTCCGGTCATCGTCCCGTTCGTCAAGACGGCCGACAACACGTTCTCCGCGCCCGCGGGCGCGAAGATGACGAGTGAGCAGTACGCGGCCTACAAAGCCGGCCGGACCTACGTCAACGTGCACAGCGCCGCGCATCCCGCGGGAGAAGTGCGCGCCCAGCTCAAGGGCCAGTGACGCCGGCCCCGGTGCCGGACCGGCGTCCGACACCGGGAGCGTGACGCGCAGGAAGGTCAGACGCGCGGTTCGCCGCGCCCGTTGACGGTGATCGTCGCGCCCGGCGGGAACGAGAGCTGCGCCGTGTAGTTGCGCCCGCGGAAGCGGTAGACGACGTCCCAGTAGGTCGGCTGTCCCGATCCGGGGATGGTCTGGCACTTCTGCACGCCGCCCTGACCTCGACCCGCCACCGTCGAACCGGCATAGGCGCCTCCCACCGCGCCGATCGCCGTGGCGACGTCGCGTCCGGTGCCGCCGCCGATCTGGTGGCCGAGCACCCCGCCCAGGATGCCGCCGATGACCGCCCCGGCGACCTGGTCGCCGCGGTGCTGCTGCGGCTCGACCCAGCAGCGCTCTTCGGGCGGACCCACGACCGCGCGCACCGAGATGACGTCGGCCTGGTAGAGCGGCTCGCCGTAGCGCGGGTAGTACGCGTAGTTGGGTGGCGGCGCCGGCGGGTAGCTCCCCGCGACGTTGCCGCCGACGCGCCGCAACGACGAGATGCTTCCCTCGAGCCCCATCGCGTAGAGCGACGGGTACTGGCCGGGCGTGAGCACCGTGCAGCGACCGCCGAAATGGGCGTCGGCGCAGAACTCCCAGCGCCCGCGATCGATGATCACCGACCTCGTCTTGTCGTTGAAGCCGTAGGGATCGAGGTTCGGCGTATCCCAGTTGATCAGGTAGTTCGCGCCGCGGAAATGGTCCTGCGCATAGAGCGTGACCTGCGCGGCCGCGAAGGGACTCGCGAACACCGCCGCGGCGATGCATGACCGGAAGAGCGTGCGCAGCATGGGTTTTCCCCGGGGGTCGAGTTCGCAAGTGTAGCGAAGTCCGGGATCGGCCGGGCGCCGCGGCCTCCGCGGACCATCGGCGCCACGCGGGTAGACTTGCGCGTGCATGGGACGCGTCGCCATCAAGCCCGCCTGGGTGCTCCAGGGCCCCGACGGCGACCACTTCGAGCCGCGGCTCTTCGGCTTGCTGCAGGCGATCCGCGACAGCGGCAAACTCACCTCGGCGTCGCAGGCGGTCGGCCTGTCGTATCGCCACGCGTGGCAGCTCCTCTCGCGCTGGGCCGCGATGCTCGGCAGCGACCTCGTCGTCAGGGAGCAGGGCAAGGGCACGCGGCTCACCCGGCTGGGCGAACGCCTGCTGTGGGTCGAGCAGCGCACGCAGGCGAGCCTCTTCCCGCAACTCGAGAACATCGCCTCCGAGCTCAACGTCGAGATCCGCCGGGCGCGCCGCGCGCCGCAGCCGCTGGTGCGGGTGCACGCGAGCCACGGCTACGCGATCGAGCGGCTGCCCCGGCTCATGCCCGCCGACGCGCACGCCGACATCGCGCTCAAGTACGTCGGCAGCGTCGAGGCGCTCGCCTCGCTGGCGCGCGGGACCTGCGAGATCGCCGGCTTCCACGTTCCGATCGGCGACATCGCCGCGGCGTTCTGGGCCGAGTACGCACGATTCATCCGCCCGCGCCAGCAGCGCGTGATCCGGATGGTGCGGCGGACGCAGGGATTGATCGTCGCGCCGGGCAATCCGCTGCGCATCCGCGACCTCGCCGACCTCGCGCGTCCGCGCGTGAAGTTCGTCAACCGGCAGCCGGGGTCCGGCACCCGCGTGCTGTTCGACGCGCTCCTCGCGGGGCGGGGCATCGCATCGCGCGCGATCCGCGGCTACGACACGGCCGAGATCACCCATGCCGCGGTCGCGGCCGCGGTGGCGAGCGGAGTCGCGCACGCGGGACTCGGCGTCGCGCCCGCGGCGCACGCGTACAAGCTCGACTTCATCCCGATCGTCGAGGAACGCTATCTCCTCGCCTGCAAGGCCGCATCGCTGGACTCCCCTGCGGTGCAGTCGATCGTGGCGTTGCTGCGAGGTTCCGCGTTCCGTCGCTCGATCGACGCGGTGCCCGGCTACCGGCTGGACCAGCCCGGCGACGTCGCCTCGTTCGGCGAGCTCTTTCCCGACGCCTTCGACGCGCGCCACGCGCGGACTCGTCCACGTCATGACCGACAGGCTCAAGGCGCGGCTTGATCCGGGCGTGGGCCTCGGACGCGACGCGGCGCACCCGGTGCCGCGCGAACTCCTCGATCTGCTTCGCGGCATCCGCAGGCATGGCTCGCTCGCGCTCGCGAGGCGGGACGCCGGGATGTCGCATCGCTACGCATGCACGCTGATCGAACGCTGGGAGACGATCTCCGGCCGGCGGCTCGCGGTCCTGTCGCGCGGCCGCGGCAGCGCACTCACGCCGTTCGGATTGAAGCTCGCCGGCATCGACGCGTGGTTGCACGAACGTGTCGGCGCGAGGTTCGCCCGCCTGTCGGAAGAACTGGCCGACTACCTCGACGTGCCCGAGGCGCCGCCCGCCCCGCGCCTGCGGCTTCGCGCGAGCCACGACCTCGCCGTCCTGAAGCTGCACGAGCGGCTCGCCGGGCAACTCGCGATCGACCTCCGGTTCCAGGGCGGCCTCGCGAGCCTCGACGCGCTCGCGGCGGGCGAATGCGACCTCGCGGGATTCCATGTTCCGGATCCGCCGTCGCTGCTCGGCCACCTGCTGCCCGTGTACCGGTCCCGCCTCGACGAGCGCGAGTACCGGTACCTGCGGCTCCTGTCGCGTCACCAGGGCATGATCGTCGCGCACGGCAACCCGCAGCGCATGCGCTCGCTCGCCGACCTCCTCCGACCCGGCCTGCGCCTCGCGAACCGGGAGCGCGGATCGGGAACGCGACTGCTGTTCGACGCGCTGCTCGCCTCGCGGGGCATCACGCCGGAGGCCATCGAAGGCTACGAAAGCGAGGGGCTCACGCACATGGCGACCGCCGCGCGCGTGCGGTCGGGCACGGCGGACGTCGCGTTCGGCATCGAGGCCGCGGCGCGTGCGCACGACCTCGGGTTCGTGCCGGTGGCGAACGAGCACTACTACCTCGCGGCGCCGATCCGCAGTACCGCGGCGGACGCGCTCGACACGCTCGCGCGTACCGCCGACACCGTCGTGTTCCGGCGTGCCATCGCGCGCATCGGCGGCTACGACGTCGCGCACGTTCCCGCGCGGACGACGCTCGCGCGGATCCTGGGCGACCGCCCGTCGGGCGGATCCGGGCGACACCCGGATGCCGGGGCCGCCGGTCGCGTCACGCGTCGATCGCGAGTTCCTTGAGCGCCGAGAGCGGAATCACGGCGAGCGTTTCCTCGTGCGTCGCCGCGAGCACCACCGGCGGCGCCACGCCGGCCTCGTAGGCCTGCCGCCAGGTCGCGGCGCACACGCACCAGCGATCGCCGGGCGAAAGCCCCGGGAAACCGTAGCGCGGCGCGGGCGTGACGAGGTCGTTGCCCTGCTCGCGGGCGAACCGCAGGAAGTCGCGCGTCATGCGCGCGCAGACGACGTGCAGGCCGTGGTCGTCAGGACCGGTGTTGCAGCAGCCGTCGCGGAAGAAGCCGGTGCGCGGCGCCATCGAGCACGCCTCGAGCGCGCCGCCCAGCACGTTGCGGTCGGCGACCCGGTCGCGCGCGGCATCGGAAGCCATCCCGACATGATAGTCCGGATCGCGCGGCGGATGCGATCGAACCGTCGCGGCGCACCGGCCCCTTCGGGGCATGAACGCGCGCCTGCTATAATTTCGGGTTCCCTTCGTTTCGCGCGCGCACTTCGACGGTGTGCATGCGCCACCGCTCCCCCATGGCAACGAGATCGAAACACTCAAGACCCGCGCGCGCCACGTCCGTCCCGGCAGCGACTCCCGCACGCAAACGCCGCGACGGCAAGGTCCTCGTCGACCTGGCGCTCCAGGGCGGCGGAGCCCACGGCGCCTTCACCTGGGGCGTGCTCGACCGCCTGCTCGAGGAATCCTGGCTCGCGATCGACGGCATTTCCGGCACGTCGGCGGGCGCCATGAACGCCGCGATCCTCGCCGACGGCCTCGCGCACGGCGGGCACGACGCCGCGCGCGAGGGGCTCGCGAGCTTCTGGAAGCGCGTCGCCGACGCCGCCGCGATGAGCCCGCTGCAGCGCGGTCCGCTCGAGGTCATGTCGGGCGCCTGGACGCTCGACTACTCGCCGGCGTTCGTCGCGATGGAACTCGCCTCGCAGGTGCTCTCGCCCTACAGCATGTTCATGGTCGAGAACCCGCTCGGCCGCATCCTCGCGGAGTCCATCGACTTCGAGCGGCTGAACGATTCGCCGGTCAAGCTGTTCGTGACCGCGACCAACGTGCGCACCGGCAAAGGCCGCGTGTTCCGCAACAGCGAGATCACGCCGGACGTGCTGCTCGCTTCCGCCTGCCTGCCGACGCTCTTCCAGGCGGTCGAGATCGACGGCGAGTCGTACTGGGACGGCGGATACTCGGGCAATCCGTCGATGTACCCGCTGATCCGCGAATGCTCGGCGTCCGACACGATCATCGTCCAGATCAACCCGATCGAGCGGCCGGGAACACCCCGGACGGCGCGCGAGATCCAGAACCGCCTGAACGAGATCTCGTTCAACGCCACGCTGCTCAAGGACCTGCGCGCGGGCGCGCTGATGCGCAGCGTGCTCGACGCCGGGAGCGCGGAAGGCCGGATGTGGGCCAACATGCGCGTGCACCGGATCGCGTCCGACGTGATGCTGAAGCTCGGCTACTCGTCGAAGCTCCTCGCCGAGTGGCCGTTCTTCATGATGCTCCGCGACGAGGGGCGCGCGGCCGCGTCGGCGTTCCTCGACGCCCATCGAGGCGACCTCGGCGTGCGCTCGACGCTCGATTTCGACGCCATCCTCGAAGGCATCTGAGGCCGGGACGGACATGGGACTCTTCGGCATCCTCGCGGGCCTCGCCGTCCTGGTGTGGCTGTCCTTCCGCGGCTGGAGCGTGCTGGTGCTCGCGCCGCTCGGCGCGCTCGTCGCCTCGGCGTTCGCCGCCCAACCGCTCCTCGCCCACTGGACGCTCACCTTCATGGGGGCTGCGGCCGGCTTCATCGGCCAGTTCTTCCCGCTGTTCCTGCTGGGGGCGATCTTCGGCAAGCTGATGGACGACAGCGGCGCAGTGACGTCGATCGCGCGGTTCATGACCGAAAAGCTCGGCCCGAAGCGCGCGATCCTCGCGGTGGTGCTCGCGGGCGCGGTCGTCACCTACGGCGGCGTGAGTCTCTTCGTCGCGATCTTCGTCATCGTCCCGATGGGCCAGGCGCTGTTCCGCGCCGCCGACATTCCCAGCCGACTCCTGCCGGCCACCGTCGCGCTCGGCACGATGACCTTCACGATGAGCGCGCTTCCGGGCACGCCGGCGATCCAGAACGCGATTCCGATGCCGTTCTTCGGTACGACGCCGTTCGCCGCCCCCGGACTCGGGATCGTCGCCTCCGCGATCATGGCGGGCTTCGGACTGTGGTGGCTCGGCCGCGCGACCCGACGGGCGCGCGCGGCCGGCGAAGGCTTCGCGCGGCGTGACGCGACAGCGAAGGAAACCACGCCGTCGATCGACGAACCCGAACTGCGCGCCCGCGCGAGCGCCGCGAGCGGCTTCGACCCGGCGGAGATCGAGGACGCCGCTCCCGCGTTCCAGTCGCCCTCTCCGCTCGTGGCGATCCTGCCGCTGCTGGTGGTCATCGTCGTCAACCTCATCGCCTCGCTCATCGTGGTGCCGCGCCTCGACTTCGAGCGCATCGGCGCGCTGCGCTTCGACCAGGATGCGTTGTTCGCCGCCAGCGGCGTCTGGGGCGTCCTGTTCGCCCTCGCCTGCGGCATCGTCGCGGTCGTGGCGCTGAACCGCAGCCGGTTCGCGTCGGTCCGCGCGAGCGTGGACACCGGTGCCCACGCGTCGGTCCTGCCGGTCGTGAGCGTCGCGAGCCTCGTCGGCTTCGGCGCGGTGGTGGCCGCGATGCCCGCGTTCGCGGAGGTGCGGGACTGGGTGCTGCAGATCGAGGGTGGACCGCTCGTCTCGCTGGCGCTCGCCACCAACGTGCTGTCGGCACTCACCGGTTCCGCCTCCGGCGGCCTCACGATCGCGCTCGACACGCTGGGCGACACCTACCTCAAGCTCGCGACCCTGATGGGCATCGATCCGGGGCTGCTGCATCGCGTGGCCGTGATCGGCGCGGGCACGCTCGACAGCCTGCCGCACAACGGCGCGGTGGTGACGCTGCTGTCGATCTGCGGCTGCTCGCACAAGGAGAGCTACCTCGGCATCGTGATGGTGGCGATCGTCGGAGCGATCATCGCGCTCGTCGCCGTGATCGCGCTGGGTTCAACCGTGGGATCGTTCTGACGCGCTGCGCGAAGGGTAGAATCCGCGGGTTCGCGACGCATCGTCGCATCGGAGAATTGCATGAAGCTTGAAACAATCGGATGGACGTTCGCAGGCGTCCTGCTCGCCGCCGCGGCGACTCCCGCGCTCGCGCAGTCGAGCGTCACCTACGGGCGCGTGACCGCCCTGCGCAACGTCACCGTCGACAGTTCGAACGCGCAGATGGGCGGTGCGCTCGTCGGAGGCACGGTCGGACTGGTCTCGGGACGCAATCGTTCGAGCAGCAACCAGGCGCTGCGCGGTGTCGGAGGCGTGTACGCGGGCCGGCGGATCGGCGGCGCGATGGGTTCGAGCCAGGCCATCGAGTACACGGTGCTCATGGGGAACGGTACGACGACCACGATCGTCTCGGACCAGACCGGCAAGCGCATCGGCGACTGCGTCGCGATCGAACGCGGTTCGTTCAACAACATTCGTCTCGCCGACGACGCGCGTTGCGCGCCTCCGGCGCGCCAGACCGCCGCGGCGCCCGCCCCGGCTCCTGCCGCCGCGCCCGCCGCGGCGGTCCGGGAAGCCAGCGCCTGCGACCAGGCGAAGGAGCAGTTGCTGCAGGCGAACACCGACGAGGAGTTCGACCGCGCGGAGCGGCGCATGCGCCTCCTGTGCGGCGAATGATTCGCGCCGCCTGAGCACGCCGGTGACGCGCACCGGTGTGCGTTCCAGTCAGCGCGCCGGGCGACTGCGCTATGCGTGCCCCAGGTCGGGAAGGAGCTTCGCGAGGTCGGCCCCGCCGACGAGCGTGACCCGCTCCTTCGCGGCGAACGCTCGCGCGGGGCCGGAGAGTTCGCCGCCGAGCACGTAGATCGCCTCGCGCGCATCGCGGGCCTCGCGCAGCGCGACGAGTTCCTCGAGCGGCGCGAGTCCGGTGCGCGCGGCCTTCCAGCGACGGCCGCTGACGACCGATCGGCGGCCCTCCTTCGCGATCTCGAAATCCGCGGCGGCGGCGTCGATCCGGCTCACCTCGTAGCCGTCGCGCCGGAACCCCTGCTGCAGCGCGTCGGCGAACGCGCTCCACGACATCGCGCGCACCGCGTCCAGCGTGGCCCCGACCCGCTTCGCCGAGGGCGCGCGCAGTTGCCGCGAGAGGGCGATGACGGCGATCACCAGGAACGGTGCGCCCGAGAAGAGGCCGACCGCCCGCCAGGTCGCGGGCAGGACGGCGAGGGCGAGCCCGCAAAGGCCCGCGACGATCGCCGCGCTGATCCACCACGGCGAGCGCAGCAGGATCGCGAAGAGCGAGTTCTCGTTCATCTTCCACTGCATGGCGTCTCGCGGGGTCGGAACCGGTGAACGCGGATGCTACCGCGCGCCCGCCAAGAGCGCGACGGCCGCGGAGAAGGTCAGGAACGCGAACGCGGTCGACACGAGGATGATGCGCGCGATGCGCCCGTTGTCGGCGCAAAACCGCTCCGCGAGCATCGCCACGTTGGACGCCGACGGCAGCGCGGCGACCAGCACGATCACGCCGAGCGCGAAACGGTCGAGCGGCACGCCGAGGTCGATCGCGCTCGAGCCGATCGCCAGCACCAGCAGCGGATGCACGACGAGTTTCAGCAGCGCCACCGGCACGAACTCGGCCCATGGCGTGGGACGATGCACCTCCATCTGCGAGCGCGCCAGCACCGCGCCGATCGTGAACAACGCCGCCGGCGACGCCGCGTCCGCCAGCAGCGCGACGGTCTGCATGACCGGCCCGGGCAGGACGACGCCCGAGGCGTAGACCGCAACGCCGGAGAGGATCGCCCACGGCAGCGGGTTGACGACCATGCCCTTCAGCGCCGCACGCAGCGCACCTCCGGAACCGCCGTCGCCGGCGCCGCCGAGTTGCGAGAGCGCGATGCAGACCGAGCTCGTGAACAGGAGGTCGATCAGGATCGTGGCCATCGCCGGGCCAGCCGCGGCCTCGCCCAGCAACGCGACGAGCAACGGCACGCCCATGTAGCCGGTGTTGGGGAACGCGGCGACCAGCGCCCCGAACGCCGCATCGTTCCAGCCGATCCGCGGCGAAATCGTCACCGCGACGGTGAACGCGACCATCACGGCGGCGCAGCCGAGGTACACCGCCGCGAGCCCGACCGTGAGGTCGCGCAGGATCGGCGTCGTCGCGCCGAACCGGAACAGCATGCACGGCAGCGCGAAGTACAGTACGAAGCCGTTCAGGCCGGGGATCGCGGAGGGCGGCATCATGCCGCGCCGCGTCGCGAGGTAGCCGCACAGGACCAGCGCGAAGAACGGAAAGGTGATGCCGAGGATCGCGAGCACGGGCGCGATTGTCGCAAATTCGCCGCCCACCGGAGGGCGCCTCTGCCAGGCGGGAACCGCACGGCCGCAACGCGGCACGCTCCGGACCGGGCGGGCCGCGGTACGCCAGCGGTCGGATGCCGTTGCGCACGCGTCCTCCCCTCGTTTAGGCTCTCGCTCGTCCCGATCCAGCCCGCCGAAACTCCGCCGCCACGAGACCCATGATCACGATTCCCAAGCCGACCGCCGCAGTCACGTACGCAGCGACTTTCATGGCGTTCGTCGCTCTCGCCTTCGCCATGCCCGTCCGGGCGCAGGCCCCGGAAGTCATCACGAGCTTCGCGTCCGCCCAGGGCAACGGCAGCTACGCGTTCGCGAGTTCGACGCCGAAGACGCTGCTGGAACTCTTCGGCGGCAAGGCGCCGAAGGACGTGAACATCGTCGGCCACCTGTTCCTGCCTTCCGGAACGGATCGCGCGCCCGCCGTCGTCCTCGTGCACGGTTCGGGCGGCGTCTACCCGGCGTACCTCGACTACTGGCCGAAGAGGCTCAACGCCGCGGGGTTCGCGGTGTTCGCGCTCGACCTGTTCGGCCCGCGCGGCGTCTCCAGCACCGCCGACGACCAGACGCTGGTGCCCTCCTCCGCGGACCTCGCCGACGCGTTCAACGCGCTCGCACTCCTGGCGACGCACCCTCGTGTCGATCCGAAACGGATCGCGGTCATGGGATTCTCGCGCGGAGGCGCGGTCGCGTGGCGCTCGTCGCTCGAGCGGGTGATCCGCTCGCAGAAGCTTCCGGACGGGCTGCGGTTCGCCGCGCACGTCCCGGTGTACACCGGAGGGTGCACGGGCTCCCAGCGCGTCGTCGTGAAGCCGGGCGTGTTCGCGAAGGAGCCGATGCTGTTCATCCACGGCGACGCGGACGACTACACGCCGATCGAGCCCTGCAAGTCCTTCGCCGACGAAATCCGCCAGGCCGGCACGCCGGTCGAGTTCGTCGTCATACCCGGCGCCCACCACAAGTTCGACGCGGACGACCTGCGGCGCCACTACAACCGCTCGGTCGTCCGCTCCAAGGCCGACTGCCCGATCCGCGTCGACATCGACACCTTCGCCGCGTACGACAGCCGGTCGGGCGCGCGCCTGCAGGGCGACGCCTACCGCGACATGGTGAAGGAGTGTGCGGCGCAGGGCGCGAACACCGAGGGCAACCACCGCGCGCGCGACAAGGCCGCCGACGCCGCGGTCGCGTTCCTGAAGCAGACGCTGGCGCGCTGACCGGCGTCCCGATGCCGGTCCCGCGTCAGGCCGCCGGCGGGCGCGTGGCGAACATCGAGTCGCGACCGCCGAACCACGCGAACCAGGCCGCGGCGTTCGGGTGCCGGTCGCGCCATTCGAGCGACGCGAACCGGAGGTCGAGGTAGCCCAGCGCGCAGGCGAACGCGATGGTGCCGATGTCGACGCGGTCGCCGAACCCGGTGGCGCGACGCTCGAGGTCGGCCAAACCGCACGCGACCTTGTCGAGCTGGCCCTCGATCCAGGGGCCCCAGCGCATCGCCTCGGGGCGCGCGGTCGTCTCGTAGCGTGTCAGCAGCGCGGCGTCGGTCATGCCGTCCGCAATCGACTGTTCGACCAGCGCATTGAAGCGGGCCGGGGCGTCCGGCGGGAAGATCTCTCCGTCGGCGAGCAGGTTCAGGTACTCGCAGATGACGCGACTGTCGTGCAGCACGGTGCCGTCGTCGGCGACGAGCGTGGGCACCTGCGCGAGCGGATTGAGCGGAACGAGCGTGCGGTCGCGCTCCACCGGATGGGCCTTCGCCGCGACCGTTTCGATGCGATCGCGCAGCCCGAGTTCATGCGCGCAGACCAGGCACTTGCGTGCGAACGGCGACGTGGCGGCGTAGTAGAGCTTCAACGGACCCTCCCCGGAGTTCAGCCGGCAGGAATGGCGCGCACCGACAGCACGCCGCCGATCGAGGCGATCGCGCCGATCGTGGCCTCGCCCGGGGCGCTGTCGGTGTCGACCAGCGTGTAGGCCATCTCGCCGCGCGAGCGGTTGACCATGTTGTGGATGTTGAGCCCGGCGCCGGCCAGCGTCGAGCTGATCTGGCCCAGCATGTTCGGGACGTTCGCGTTGGCGATCGCGATCCGGTGCGGCGCCTCGCGCTCCATCTCGACGTTCGGGAAGTTGACCGAGTTCGCGATCGTCCCGTGCTCGAGGAACTCGCGGATCTGGTCGACGACCATCGCGGCGGAGTTGTCCTCGGCCTCCGCGGTCGATGCCCCGAGGTGCGGCAGCGCGACGACGCCCCGCTCCCCGATCAGCTTCGCGGTCGGGAAGTCGGTGAAATAGGCGCGCAGTCGCGAGGCACGCAACGCCGCGATCGCGGCGTCCTCGTCGACGATCGCGTCGCGGGAGAAGTTGAGGAGCGTCATCCCGGGCTTCGCGAGCGCGAGGCGGCGCGCGTCGACCAGGTGGCGCGTCACCGGCAACAGCGGGACGTGCAGGGTGACGAAGTCCGCCGACTTCATCACTTCGTCGATCGAGTGCGCCTTGCGCACCGACGCGGGCAGGCGCCAGGCGGCGTCGACGGTGATCTCGGGGTCGAAGCCGATGACCTTCATCCCGAGCCGGATCGCGACGTCGGCCACCAGGCCGCCGATCGCCCCCAGGCCCACGATGCCGAGCGTGCGCTGCGGCAGCTCGACGCCCGCGTACGCCTTCTTGCCTTCCTCGATGCGCGCCTCGAGGTCCGGCGCGCCGCGGTCGAGACTCTCGACGTAGCGGATCGCCGGCACCAGGTTGCGCGCCGCCATCAGGATCGCGGTCAGCACGAGTTCCTTCACCGCATTGGCGTTGGCGCCCGGCGCGTTGAACACCGGCACGCCGCGCGCCGACAGCGCCGCGACCGGGATGTTGTTGGTGCCCGCGCCCGCGCGCCCGACCGCCTTGACGCTCGGCGGAATCGCCATCGCGTGCATGTCGTGCGAGCGAACGAGGATCGCGTCGGGATGCTCGACGGCCTTGCCGACCGTGTAGCGGTCGGCGGGAAAGCGCGCGAGGCCCTGCGACGAGATCGCGTTGATCGTGAGGATCCGGTGCATCGCGCTTCAGCCGTGGCGGCGCTCGAAGTCCTTCATGTAGTCGGCCAGCGCCTGCACGCCCTCGATCGGCATCGCGTTGTAGATCGACGCCCGGATGCCCCCGACCGCGCGATGGCCCTTCAACTGGATCATGCCGCGTTCCTCCGCGCCCTTCAGGAAGGCCGCGTCGAGCTTCTCGTCGGGAAGGCGGAACGGCACGTTCATCCGCGAGCGGTCGGACTTCCGCACCGGAGTACGATAGAACCCGCTCGCGTCCAGCACGTCGTAGAGGAGCTTCGCCTTCGCGATGTTCTTGCGCTCGATCGCGGGCAAACCGCCCTGGGCGAGCAGCCACTCGAACACGAGCCCCGCGATGTAGATCGCCCAGGTCGGCGGCGTGTTGAGCATCGAGTCGGCCTCGGCCTGCTCCTTCCAGTGGAACGCGGAGGGGCAGATCGGCAGCGCGCGGTCGAGGAGGTCGTCGCGCACGATGACGATCGTCAGGCCCGCGGGCCCCATGTTCTTCTGAGCGCCGCCGTAGATGACCCCGTAGCGGGCGACGTCGACCGGGCGCGAGAGGAGGTGCGACGACATGTCGGCGACGAGCGGCACCGCGCCGGTATCCGGCGTGAACGGGTACTCGACGCCGCCGATCGTCTCGTTGGTGCATACGTGCACATAGGCGGCCGACGGATCGAGCTTCCAGGTCTCGCGCGCGGGCACGCAGGTGAAACCCTCGGCTTCCGACGAAGCGGCGATGTTGACCGTCGCGTAGCGCTTCGCCTCCTTGATCGACTTCTTCGACCACTCGCCGGTGTTCACGAAGTCGATGCTCGTGCGCCCCCCGAGGAGGTTCATCGGGACGATGGCGTTCTCGCCGATCGCGCCGCCCTGCAGGAACAGGACCTTGTAGTTCGCGGGGATCGCGAGCAGCGTGCGCAGGTCGGCTTCGGCCTTGGCGGCGATCTCGATGAACTCCTCGCCGCGGTGGCTCATCTCCATCACCGACATGCCGCTGCCGCGCCAGTCGAGCATTTCCGCGGCGGCCTGGCGCAGCACCGGTTCGGGGAGCACGGCGGGGCCGGCGCTGAAGTTGTGGATGCGCATGGGAGGCGAGCGAATTCCGGAAGCGCCGATTGTATCGGAAGGGGTCATGCCTCCCGTTCGGACACGCGAGAATCGGGCCGCCGGATGCGCCCGCCTCGACCTACCTGCGGCGGTCGCGGCCCCGGGACGAGTACCAGCGCTTCTTCGCCTCGTACATGCGTTCGTCGGCCCGGGAGAGCGTCGTCTCGATGCGCTCGCCCTCGTGCCAGACGGCTGCGCCCAGCGCGAACTCGAGTCGCGCGCCCTGGTAGTACTGGTTGTTGAGGTCCACGAGACTCGCGATGCGCTCGACCAGCGCGACCGCCTCGGCCTCGTCGCCGCCCGGCACGAGCAGCGCGAACTCGTCGCCGCCCAGGCGCGCCGCGACCATCGTGTCGGTGACGGCCTTCGCCAGCACCTCGCCCGCCCGCCGCAGCAGCGCGTCGCCCGCGGCATGGCCGTCCTGGTCGTTCACCACCTTGAGGCCGTTCAGGTCGGCCATCACGACCGCCACCGGATGGGGACCGGTGCGCTCGAGCCGCGCGAGTTCGCTCTCGAAGAACGAGCGGTTCGCGAGCTGGGTCAGAACGTCGTGCTTGCCGAGGTACTCGAGGTAGGCCTCGGCCTTCTTGCGCGCGGTGATATCGGTGAGGGAGACGAGGACGAGTTCCCAGTCGGCCTCGTGCCCGGGCATCACGGTAAACTGCATGTAGACGTTCACGCGCTCGCCGCCGAGCGTGTAGTTGACCACCTCGCGCTGCTGGACGAGCCGCCCGTCCCACAGATCGATCAACTGCTCGGCGAAATGGGTGCGCATGTCGTCGCGGAACACCTCGTCCAGCCGCGTGAGCAGCGCCTCGCGGCTCGGCGCACCGAACATCGTGAGCGTGCGGCGGTTCACGTCCATCACCCGGATCTCGCGCATGCACTGCGAGACGAAGTCCGGATGCACCGACAGGAAGGTCCGGAGATCGGTGATCCCCCGCGCGCGGAGGTCGGAGAGCCGCCGGCGAATCGCCGAGAAGTCCTCGACCCACAGCGAGACCGGAGAATCCTCGAAGAGGCCGCGCGCGTAGGCTTCGCTCCGCGCGAGATTGCGCTCGGCGCGCGCGCGGGCGGTCACGTCCTCGATCGCCACCAGCACGCGGTCCCAGCGCTCCTCGTGGCCCGGCAGCACCGTCCCGTCGAGCAGGAGGTCGAGGCGTTCCCCCGACAAGGCGTAGTTCACCGTCTCGCTCGAGAAACGACCGCCGCCCTCCCACAATTGCGCGAGTTCCCCGATGTGTCCGTCGGCCATGTCGTCGCGGAAGACCCGCGGCAGGTTCGCGACGAGATGGTCCTGGTCGCGGGCCCCGTAGAGTTCCAGTGTGCGCCGGTTGACCCGGACCAGACGGATCGCCTGCATGCAGGCGTCGATGCGCGAGCGATCGGCCCGCAGGTGCGCCACGAGATCGGTGATCCCGTCCGCGCGCCAGCGTTCGAAGAGCGCCTTGACGCCGCTGTAGTCCTCGAGCCACAGCGACACCGGCGCGAGGTCGAACATCGCCTCGTAGTCGTTCGGGAGAAAGACCGGCAGCGGGCGTCCGAGGGGCGGCATCGTGGGGCAGGTTGTGACGCGCCGTGTCCGCGGCAGGACGATGGAGCGTCGCCGCGCGGTCGCGCCCGGCGACAGGCGCAAGGGCCGTGCCCGCGGCCGAGCCGCTCAGCGAGCGCCGCGTCCCGACGCTTCGCTGCCCGCGGACTCGAGCAGGTAGGCCCGGCTGTCCTCGAGGAAGTGCGGACCGTCGTCGGAGCGGATCGCCGTACCGACGCCGTCGGCCGTGAGCACTTCGAGCAACAGCGCGCTCGGCACACCGCCGTCGATCAGGTGCACCGACCGCACGCCGGAACGCACCGCAGCCACGGCGGCGATCGCGCGCTCGCGCACCTCGGTGTCGATCCGCCCCGTGGCGACGAGGCCTTCGACCTCCTTCGCCGCCAGGATCGGCACGAGCCGGCCTTCGCTGCCCACGAGCCCGCGGGTGTTGGTCATCAGGATCAGCTTTTCGGCGCCGAGCGCACGGGCGAGTTCGCCGGCGAGCCGGTCCGACAGGATGTGGAACGCGGTCCCGTCCTCGCCGACGCCGAGCGGCATGACCACCGGAACGAACGAGCGCGACAGCAGCAGGTTCACGAGTTCGACGTCGATCGATGCGATGTCGCCGACGTGACCCAGGTCCAACTCGGGTTCGCCCGGCGCGGGAAGCTCGCGGCGCTTGACCGCGCGGATGAAGCGGCCGTCCTGGCCGTTGATTCCGACGGCGCGCCCGCCGTGCTGGTTGATGAGGCCGGTGAGTTCCTGATTCAGTTCGTCCAACGCCATCTCGACGACGGTGAGCGTCTTCGCATCGGTGACGCGCAATCCCCGCGCGCGCCGGACGGGCATCCCCATCGAGGCGAGGACCTCGTCGATGCGCCAGCCGCCGCCGTGCACGACGACCGGCTGCATCCCCACGAGCCGCAGCAGGGCGACATCGCGCGCGAAGTTGGCCTTGAGCGCCGGATCGGCCATCGCGGCCCCGCCGAAGCGGACGACGATGACCCTGCCGTGGTAGGCGCGCAGATAGGGCAGCGCCTCGGCGAGCGTGCGGGCGGTGGCGGCGGCGCTGGGCATGGTCGGACGGGGACGCAGGCCCGATGGTACCGAACCACGGACCGCCTGCGCGCATGCCGTGCGCGCGCACTACGGAGCCGAACGCGTGCGCGGCCGCGTCCCGACGGACTACTCGCGCATCTCCTCGCGCTGCTCCAGGTCGAAGCGCAGTTCGGCGAGGTCTTCGTCGAGCGCGTCGCGCACCGAGACGATACCGATCGGCCGCCCCTGCTCGACGACCGGGAGGTGCCGGAACCGGCCTTCATGCATCACGCGCAACGCGCGCAGGAACGGCTCGTCGGGAGTGAGCGTCTGCGGCTCGCGCGTCATCACCTCGGAGAGCCGCGTCGTCGAAGGATCGCGCTCGGCGGCCAGCACGCGGAACAGCGCGTCGCGTTCGGTGAAGATCCCGACGAGCCGCGTGCCATCGACGACGACCACCGAGCCGACGTTGCGCTCTTTCATCTGGCGCGCCGCCTCGACCACCGTGGCGGTCCGGGTCACGGTCACCGGCGGCCGGCCGGCGACGATCGTCCGCAGCGAGCGCATGGTCCCCCCCTGACGTCTTCCTCGAACGGACATTGGGCGCCGGCCGCCCGGTTCCGTCAAGGGGGGCTGGCACGCCGTTCCGATCGACCCGGCGGCGCAGCGTGTCGGTTCGCTGCCGACCGCGCGCCTCGCCGTCAGTAGCCGGCCGGGTTCGGGTAGCGAAGCTGCACCGCCGCGATGTCGGAGAGCGTCGCCGCGTCGAGTTCGACTTCCGCTGCCGCGATGTTCTCGTCGAGCTGCGCGAGCGTCGTGGCGCCGAGAATCGTCGCTCCGACGTACCAGCGCGAGCGCAGCCACCCGAGCGCGAGTTCGACCATCGAACGTCCATGGGCGCGAGCGACTTCGGCGTAGGCTTCGCAGGCTTCGTGCACGATCGGTTTCCGGTAGCGGGTGCCGACACCGTCGAACCGCACGTAGCGGGACCCGGACGGGGTCGCCCCGCCCCGGTACTTGCCGGTCAGGAGGCCTCCGGCGAGCGGGCCGTACGCGAGCACCGAGAGGCCTTCGCGGAACACCGCTTCGGCGAGGTCGCCCTCGACGGCACGCGACACCAGGCTGCAACTGTTCTGCACGGTAACGGGCCCCGGAACCGAGAGCTCGCGCGCGATCCGGCGCGCCTCGCACACGCCCCACGCGGTCTCGTTCGACAGGCCCCAACTGCGGATCTTCCCGGCGTCGATCATCCTCGCCATGCCCTCGACCTGCTCGCGCATCGCGGGTCCCTCCCGCTCCAGCGTCGGATCGAACCCGGCCGCGCCGAACTGCGGGACGTTCCGCTGCGGCCAGTGGATCTGGTAGAGGTCGATGCAGTCGAGACGGAGGCGCGCGAGGCTCGTGCCCACCGCCTCGGCGATGGTCTCGCGGGTGAGGTCGGTGCGGCCGTCGCGGATCCAGGGTCGCCGCCCCGGGCCCGCGACCTTGCTCGCGATCACCAGGCCCTCGCGCCCGTGTTTCTCGATCCAGGTGCCGAGGATCGATTCGGTGCGCCCCTGCGTCGCCGCGGTCGCCGGCACCGGATACATCTCGGCGGTGTCGATGAAGTTGATGCCGCGCGCGAGCGCGAAGTCGAGCTGCGCGTGCGCGTCGGCCTCGCTGTTCTGCTCGCCCCAGGTCATGGTGCCGAGGCACAACTCGGAAACGTCGAGCGGGATGCCGGGCAACGTGCGGTGACGCATCGGATGTGCTGGAGGGTCAGGCGGGCGCGGTCGCCGCACCGTGGCCGGACGCGCCCGGCTTCGACCGGCGCACGATCGCCGTTCCCGACTTGTCGGGAATGCGCACGATGCTCTCCGGCCGCGTGGCGAAGAAGGCGTCGACCGCCTGCGAGACACCCGTCCAGGCTCCGCTGCCGTAGTCGTGCATGATCAGGAAGCCGCCGGGCGCGAGGCGCGGATAGAAGAACGCGAGCGCGTCGGCGGTCGGCTGGAAGAGGTCGGCGTCGAGGTGCACGAGCGCGAAGACCTCGTCATCGGGCACGGCACCCGCGGTTTCGGGGAAGCGTCCCTTGCAGGCGCGCACGTCGCCGGTGTCGCCCACGTGGCGGAGCACCGCCTCGAGCGAGGTGTCGTCGAAGCGGAACGTCGCCGCCTTGCGCTCCTGGGCGAGGTCACGTTCGTCGAAGCCTTCGAAGGTGTCGAACAGCCACAGTCGACGCTCCGGCAGGAGTTCGTGCAGCAGCCTCGCCGTGGTGCCCTTGTAGACACCGAGTTCGGCGAGGCTCCCCGCGATGCCTTCGCGTTCGAGAACCGCGGCGTTCTCCAGGAACATCACCAGCCGCGCGAGGTCCGCCCGGTCGTTGCGCGGATTCCGTTCGACCCACATCGCGCGCCAGCGCGCGAAGTCGAACCCGTCCTTCGCCATCCATTCGGGCAGGTGCTGCACCGCGTAGCTGCCGGACGCATCGGCGGCAGACACGCCGCCGCGGCGCACGAGCGACCGGAGTTGGCGCTGCAGGAACCTCCGCGGGAGCGTGGACGTCACCGTGCGACCGGGGCCGCGGGCCGACCGGTCAGCCGACCTTCGCCTCGAGGTGCGGCGTGACGAACGAGACGAGCTGCTGCTTGCTCAACGCTCCGACCGCCCCCTGCACCGCCTTGCCGCCGCGGAACATCACGAGCGTGGGGATGCTCCGCACGCCGAGCGCCCCGGGGATCTCGCCGTTCTCGTCGACGTTCATCTTGACGATCTTCAGGCGCCCGGCGAACTCGGCATCGAGTTCCTCGAGGATCGGGGCGACGGCGCGGCAGGGTCCGCACCACGGCGCCCAGAAATCCACGAGCACGGGAACGTCGGACTCGAGCACGTCGGTCCGGAAGCTGGCGTCGCTGACGTTTTGCATGGGGGCTCCGTTTTTCGGCATCATGCCATGGTCGGGACGACCGGCGCCGGATTCAACGTCCGCGGGTGCCTGGCCGACCGACGAGGAACGACGTTGCCGCCGCCCGCCCCCGCCATGCGCCCTGCCTCGCACTGCCGCTCCTGGCTCTTCGTTCCCGGCGGCGACGACGACGCGCTCGCGGCGGCCCCGTCGTCGGGCGCGGACGTCCTGATCCAGGAACTCGAGGACTTCACCCCGCCGCAGCGCCGCGCGCACGCGCGCGCGGCAGCCCCCGGGGTCTTCCGCGCCTGGCGCGCGGCCGGCGCGGTCGCGGCGGTGCGCGTCAACCCGCTCGACGGCGACGGCCGTGACGATCTCGCGGCGGCGATGCGGGGCGCGCCCGACGTGGTCGCACTGCCGAAGGTCGCCGATCCCGCCGACGTCGCGCGTCTCGACGCCGAAGTGACGCGCCTCGAGCGCGAACTCCGGTTGCCGCTCGGCTCGACGCGGCTGCTGCCCAACATCGAGTTCGCCCGCGGTCTCGTGCAGACGATGGCGATCGCGGCCGCGAGCCCGCGCGTGCAGGCGTGCCTCCTCGCCTCCGAGGACCTGGCCGCCGACCTCGGCGCCGAACGCGCACGCGACGGCGCCGAACTCGCCTATGCCCGCCAGCGCTTCCTCGTCGAGTGCGTCGCCGCGGGCGTCACCGCGGTCGACGCTCCCTACACCTGGACCGACGCGGAAGGGGTCGAGCGCGACACCCGCTGGGCACGGCGCCTCGGATACCGCGCCAAGAGCCTCGTCGACCCGGCCCACGCCGGAATCGTCAACGGCGTGCTCACGCCAGGCGCCGCGGAGGTCGACCACGCGCGGCGCCTGATCGCGGCGTTCGAGGCGGCGCGCGCCCGCGGAAACGGTCGCGCCGAACTCGACGGATCGCTCGTCGAAGTTCCGGCCTACCAGACTGCGCTGCGCCTGGTCGCCCGCGCTTGCGAACTCGGCGCGGCGGGGCCGCGGCCCGCCCGTCCGCCCCGGGGAAGCTCCGCGTAACCCGACAGCCCGCGCGGTCAGCGGATGACGACGAGCCGGTCGGTGCCCGACTCCGCGCCCCAGGCCTCGCCGGCACGGCCGAGCATCTGGCGCACGTTCGCCGGCGAGCGGTCGGACGGAAAGCTCGTGAAGGTCTCGGTCCGCGGATCGAAGCGCACGATGGCGTTCGACGACCATTCGGTGAGCCACACGCGGTCGCGGTCGTCCACCCACACCGAGTAGGCTTTCGGATGGGCGCCGGGAAGGGTCCACTCCCTCCACGCTTTCGTCGCCGGGTCGTACATGCCGACCTGCCCGGTGTGCCAGTAGCTCACCCACAGGCGGCCTCGCGAATCCGACCAGATCCGGCGCGCGCCCTGGCGCGGAGTCGGCGGATCGATGGTCGTCGCGACGCCGGTCTCGACGTCGATGCGCGCGATGTGATTGCCCGCGAGCGACGCGTACCAGACCTCGCCCGTCGGCGTCGTCGCGATGCCGTAAGGCCCGTAGCCGCGCGGTGCGCGCCACACCTTCACCTCGCCTTTCGCCGGATCGAGGCTGCCGTACCAACCCGACTGGCCGGTGAACCAGAGCAGGCCGCGCCGATCGAACGTCGCGGTGTTGAGGTTCGCTCCCGTCGCGTCGGCCGGGAGCTTCCACGCCTTCACCGCACGCGTCGCGGCATCGACGCGCACGATGGCGTTCATGCCGCCGTCGGTGATCCACGCCGCGCCGTCGGGGCCGACGATCACGCCGTGCGGCGCCGAGCTGCTTCCGAGTCTCACCTCCTCGACGCGACCGCTCGCCGGATCGACGATACCGAGCGTGCCGTTGCGCTGGCCGGTGTAGTAGACCGGCCCGTCGGGCCCGGGCGATGGCGCGACGTCGTGCGGTCCGGAGCCCCGCGCCACGTCGTAGTAGCGCGTCTCGGCGGAGGCGATGCCTGCGCCAAGCGCCAGCGCCACGACGACGACCATCGTCAGGCCATGCATGAGTTCCTCCGCCGCGCCGGCACGCTCGCGCCGGGCACGGTGACGAGCATACGCGCGAACCTCGGCGGACGGCTGACGATGCTGTCGCAACGATGTCGGCCGTGACCGAGGTGCGCCGGCCGCGCGTCGTTTGAACCCGGTTCAGGTAACGGTGATCCGCATCGCCCAGCGCTTCGCCACCCATACGGTGGCGAACAGCCCGACGACCGCCACGGCGAAGGTCGTCGCGAGGCTCGCCAGCAGGCGACCCCAGCCCGGACGCACCGGCAGGCCGTCGACCGGCACGGCGTTCACGCCTTCGCCGTTGTAGGTCATGAGCGGCGCGTCGGGCGAATACCAGACGTTGACCGTGCGCCCGGCTTCGAACGGTACGGTGGGCGCCTCCCCCAGCACGCGAGCGCCGTCGACGACCTTGCCGGGCAGATGGAACGGCGAAGGCTCGCTCGACCCCGCGATGCTGCCCGCGACGTAGGGCGACCCGTCGTTGTCGCGCCACTCGTCCATCACGAACGCGACCTGACGATACGTGTTCCCGTACCAGAGGTGGATCGCGGAGACGAACGCCCCCTGCGCCGCGAAGAACATCGCGGCCACCATCAGCATGAACGGGATCACCTGAGGCGAGAAGCGCAGCATCGCATTCCTCCTTGGCCCGGCGGGAACCCACCTCGATTCCGGCCGGCGCCGACCGGACCGCGGCGCAGGTCCAATGTACTCCGGCTCCGGCGCGAACGCCCGGGCGCACGAGGAGAGCGAACGTTGCATCGGCGCCGCAACGTGGCCCGACCCGCGCGGCCCCGGGGGCCCATCGCCACCCCGGATCGACGCCACTATGCTAATGTCATAACATCCCCCGCCCCCGGAACCCCGATGAAAGCTCGCACGCTCGTCTCCGACCGCCGATACTTCGGCCTCGACGCCGTCGCGCTCCGTTCGGCCGCGGCGCGCGTTGCCTCGCGCATCGCCGGCCTCGCGCCGGAGCGCGCCCGCGTACGCGGCGCGTTCCTGCGCCAGGACTTCGGCGTCGACACGGTCGACGGCCGGGCGCTCCTCGACGACCTGTGCGCAGAGGGCCTCCTGCAGAAACCGGCCGACCCCGGGAGCGACTTCCTCGTGACCTCGAAGCTCGTCGAGTACGCGAACGCCCGCATCGTCGAACCCCTGCCGCGCGCGAAGGCGAAACTCCTGGTCGTGCGTGCGTGCGAACTGGCGGAGCGGGTGAACCGGGAATGGGCGCGCAATCCGCTCGAAATCGCCGCGGTCGCGCTCCACGGGGCCTACCTCAGCCGGGACTCGCGGCTCGACGAACTGTCGATCGCGCTCGTCGTGCGCGCCCGGCCCTCGACGCGGCGATCGCGCTTCCACCAGCTCTCGAAGGCCGACGGCGCTCAGGCGTTGCGCGAGGGCTTCGGCGACCTGTCGTCGTTCGTCCGCGTCCGGCTCGTCACCGCGCTCGATGCGGTCGCGCGGCCGTTCTCGGTGGCCTGGCAGGCCGACGACGATTGACGCGATGAGCCGCAAGGCGCGAGCGCGAGCGGGCGGCCCTTCGATCGCGCTCTGCGCGGCGCTCGCGTTCGCGCCGATGACGCGCGCCGCGCCTCCGGTCGTCGGCGGCTGCCCGGTGTTTCCGGCCGACAACGTCTGGAATGTCCGGGTCGACGCCCTGCCCGTGCATCCGCAGTCGAACGCCTGGGTCGCCACGGTCGGCGCGACCAGGCCGCTGCATCCGGACTTCGGCACCGTCTGGAACGGCGCGCCGAACGGCATTCCCTGGATCGTCGCGCCCGCCGGCTCGCCCGCGGTGGCCGTCCGCTTCGAGTACGACGACGAGAGCGACGCGGGCCCGTGGCCGATTCCGCCCGACGCGCCGGTCGAAGGCGGGAGCCAGTCGCAAGGCGACCGCCATGTGATCATCGTCGATCCGGCGACCTGCCGCCTGCACGAGCTGTTCGCGGCCTACCCGAACGCGGACGGGAGCTGGCGCGCCGGCTCGGGTGCGATCTTCGACCTCCGCAGCCACGCGCTGCGGCCGGCGGGCTGGACCTCCGCCGACGCTGCCGGCCTGCCGATCCTGCCCGGGCTCGTGCGCTACGACGAGGCATTCGCCGGCGAGATCGCGCACGCGCTGCGCTTCACCGCGCCGCAAACGCGCGGCGAATACGTCTGGCCCGCGCGGCACGAGGCGTCGAGTCTCTCGGGCAGCGACTACCCGCCGATGGGCGCCCGCTTCCGGCTCAAGGCGGACGTCGACGTCTCCGCCTTCCCGGCGAGCGTGCGGCCGATCCTAGTCGCGCTCGAGCGCTACGGGATGATGCTCGCCGACAACGGGTCGTCGTGGTTCCTGTCCGGCGCGCCCGATCCGCGCTGGAGCGACGATGACCTGCACGCGCTCTCCCGTCTCACCGGCGCCTCGTTCGAAGCAGTCGACGTCTCCTCGCTCGTCGTCGATCCGGATTCGGGCGCCACCCGCGCGCCTCTTCCCCCGGACGGTGACGCGGCGATCGAGTTCCACCGTGCGTCGACCGGCGACTACTTCATGACCTCGAACCCCGCCGAGATCGCGCTTCTCGACGCGGGCGCGCTGCCCGGGTGGCGGCGCACCGGCGAATCGATCCGGGTCGCGGCGCCGGGGACGCGTGCATTTCCCGCCGCGACGCCGGTCTGCCGGTTCTGGGGCTTGCCGCAGGCCGGCCTCGACACCCACTTCTACTCGGCTTCGCCCGACGAGTGCCAGGCGGTGCTCGACCGCTTCGGGGCGGCCTGGCTCCTCGAGTCGCGCGAGGTATTCGCGGTCGCGCTGCCCGATGCGGTCACCGGTGCCTGTCCGCCGGGGAGCGAGCCGGTCCATCGCCTCTTCAACGGCAGGCGCGCGGTCAACCATCGCTACGTCACCTCCTCCGCGCAGAAGCAGGCGATGCTCTCCGAGGGCTGGGTCGCCGAAGGCTACGGTCCCGCGCAGGTCGCGATGTGCACGCCACCGGCATCGACGAAAGCGAGCTCCGTGCCCTGACCCGACCGCGCGTCTTGTAGAGTGACGCTTTGCAGGGGGCGGACGTTCATGGCGTTGCTCGTCGCAGGACTCGTGCTTCTCCTCGGGATCCGCCGCGTGAGGGCGATCCCCTCGCGCCGCGCGGCACGGCGTGCGGTTCGGCGCGCGCGTCGTCGCGTTCGACCTCTGACGCATGGGTGAGCTGCCCGCGGCCGCGGACACGGCACCGCCACCCGGTCGCGGCGCGGCGACCCGCCTGCGTCGCTACGTCTCCCCCGCGGTCGAGATCGCGCGCCATCCCTGGCCGTTCGTGCGCGAAGTGTTCCGCGAGTTCGCCCACAACCACGGGCTGCTCCTCGCCGGCGCGGTCGCCTACTACATGCTGCTGTCGATCGTCCCGCTCCTGATCCTGCTGGTCATCGCGCTGTCGCACGTGCTCGACCCGTCGATGCTGATCTCGACGCTCGTGCGCTACCTCGAACTCGTGGTGCCGGGCCAGTCGGAGGCGGTGGTCGCCGACATCGCGTCGTTCCTGCGCCATCGCTTCGAGATCTCGTGGGCCGTGGTCTTCGTGCTGCTCTTCTTCAGCTCGCTCGCGTTCGGCATCCTCGAGAAGGCGTTCTCGGTGATCTTCCATCACCGCCGCCGCGAGCGCGCGCGCGCCTGGGTCACCTCGATGCTCATTCCGTACGCGTTCATCGTCATCGTCGGCGTCGGGCTCGTGGCGATCACGATCGTCTCGGGCGCGCTGCAGGCGCTCTCCGCCACCGGGTTCCGCGCGTTCGGCGAGCCGCACGACCTCGACCGGATGACGGTGTGGGTCGTCTACCTGGTGGGCGTCGCCGGCGAGATCCTGCTGCTGACCGCGATCTACCTCGTGATGCCCGCGGGCCAGCTTCGGCTGAGGCACGCGCTCCTGGGCGGGATCGTCGCCGGGCTGCTGTGGGAGATCACGCGCCACATCCTCGTCTGGTATTTCGCCACGATCTCGCAGATCGGCGTCGTCTACGGCTCGTTCGCGACGACGATCGCGGTGCTGCTCAGCTTCGAGATCGCGGCGACCGTGCTGCTCCTGGGCGCCCAGGTGATCGCGGTCTACGAGCGCCGGCTGCGGCGCTACGAGGGCGCCGCACCCGGACTGCGTCTCTGACCCGACGCCGTCAGCGCCGGCAGGCCTCGGGCAGGTGGCGCGGGAGAATGTCGATCGGCACGCAGACCCATTGCACGCGCTCGGCGGCGTCGAGCGTCGGCGCGAGCACGATCGACTTTCCGGCCGCGCCGGGAACCGCCGCCCCGAGGGCGACGCGCACCCGGCCGCTCACCGCGTCCACCGCCACGTCGCCGACGTAGCGTCCATCGCTCGCTGCGAGCTCCCGGCCGACGTTCCTGGCGTGCGCCATGGTCCCGGAGCGATCGCGCGCGGCCTCGACCGCTTCCTGGACCCCGCGCAGCGATGCAAGCGCGCGCGTGACCGCCTCCCGCGCGGCATGCGCGACGTATTCGGAACGGATCGGCGGTCCGAGCGCGGCGGTCGTGAGCACGATCGCTCCGCCACCCAGCAGGATGGCTGCCGTGAGCGAGGTCGGACGGACTTTCGAGAGCGACTCGACCGCCTGCGTCGGGCTCCGGGCGGCGATCTCGGCGGCGGCGACGACGCGCCGGGTCTTCCCCCACAACAGCGCGTCGGCCGCGAGCGCGGAGAGCCCCGAGGGCAGCAGCCACACGAAGCTCGCGAGCGCGATCCACCAGGCGGCTCCGGCACCTTCGAGCGCGCCGCCGAACGCCGCGAACGCGAAGGCCCCGGCGACCGGCAGCAGCGCGAACGCGACGCCCTCCGTCCACAGCCGGCGGTAGAACGCCCACACCGGCGGGGCCGCGAAGGCGGGCCAGTTCCAACCCGCCTGCGCGCGTCCCGCGCGCTCGAAGTCGAGGAAGCGCGGCACGTAGCGGTCGGCCCGCGGCCCGATCGCCACGCGGAACATGACCGCGAGCGCCGGGCGCACGACGGCCGGCCCCCCCGACGTCACGCCGGGAATGCGCACCGTATCCCTGCCGATCGTCGAGCCTGCCGCGGTGGCCGGCGCGAGCGCCAGGGCCGTCTCGTGCGCGAAGTCCGGGGGAACCGACGCGGTCATCGGCCGATTGTTGTCCTCCTCGGCGCGGAAGGCAACCGTTCCGACCCGGCGATGCGCCCCGTCAGGCGCCGCGCGATTCGAACTCGACCGCCTCGGCAGGGTCCTCGGCGTACGCGTGGCCGAACGAGATGCGGCCGCGGCCGCGCAGCGTGAACTCCTCGCGCCGCAGTTCGATCTCGTTCTCGCCGTGCACCGTGCAGAACGTGCCGTTGGTGCTGTGGTCGATCAGGACGAACTTGTCGCGCCGCCGCTCGATGCGCGCGTGCTGCCGCGAGGCCATCTTGTCGCCGACCACGATGTCGCTCTGCGCGTCGCGGCCGAACGTGAACAGGTTGACGTCCGGCCCGAGCTCGACTTCGTTGCCGCCGTACTTCAGTTTCAGCGCGGCGGCGCGGAAGCTCGCGCGCGGCGCCATCGCCGTGAGTTCCTCGCGCGACTCCTGCCAGATCAGCTCGAACACGGCGACGTCGGACTGCTTGCCGCGCACGGTGTGCGTGTCCTGCGGACGGGTGCGGGAGCGCAGCGACGGGGACAGGATCGCGAGGGTGTCGGCGGAGAGGAGCGTCTGGCCCGACTTCGCGAGCGAGGTGAGCCGGGCCGCCAGGTTGACCGAGTCGCCGAACACGTCCTTCGCCTCCTCGATGACCGGCCCGAAGTGGAATCCGGCGTGGATCGCGAGCGGCGCGCCCCGGCTCGTCTTCTGCGCCGAGACCTGGGTCTGCATCGCGATCGACGCGTAGGCGGCGTTCGCGGCGTTGGGGAAGATCGCCATCGCCTCGTCGCCGATGGTCTTGACGACGCGCCCGCCGTGTTCCTCGCAGATCTGCCGGATGACGTCGAGCGCGCGCGTGATCGTCGCGAGCGCCTCGCTGTCACCGAGTGTCTCGTACAACCGGGTGCTGCCGGCGATGTCGGCGAACAGAATCGCGGCTTGTTTCGGTGCGGGGGCGGGGTCCGTCGGCATCGCGTGAGCGCTCGCGTCGAGCGCAAGGGTACAGGGGATGAGCCGGAGGCATCAAGGCCGGAGGTCAGCCTCGGGCGACCGGCGGAGCGCGTCAACGCGATCATTCGCCCCGCCGCGCCGCCACGCGGGACTATGCCGAACCGCCTCGGCGCAGTATCCTCGCCGGGGCGCCGGGTCGTGGCCGGCCGCCTCCACGAGGACGAGCACGACGATGGAACGACTGGGACGCTACCAGATCCGCGAGATCATCGGCGAAGGCGCGATGGCGCGGGTCTACAAGGGCTACGACCCGGAGATCGACCGGGAGATCGCCATCAAGCTCCTGAAGAGCCAGCTGGCCGACGACGACCAGTACCGGCTCCGGTTCCTGCGCGAGGCGAAGGGCGCGGGCACGCTGTCGCACCCGAACATCGTCACGATCTTCGACGTCGGCGTCGACGGCAAGCACCCGTACATCGCGATGGAGCTGGTCGACGGCATGACGTTGACCGACCTCATCCGCAGCGAGCAGCGGATGTCGACTCGCGACGTCGTCGAGATCGGCATCCAGCTCACCCGCGCGCTCGACTACGCGCACAAGAAGGGTATCGTCCACCGCGACATCAAGCCGGGCAACATCATGCTGGTGTCGTCGGGCAACCAGGTGAAGGTCACCGATTTCGGAATCTGCCGGATCGACGGCTCCGACAAGGAGCTCACCCAGCACACGCAACTGGGCGACGTGCTCGGCACGCCGAACTACATGTCGCCCGAGCAGGTGCTGGGGCAGAAGGTCGACTCCCGCTCCGACCTCTTCAGCGTCGGCGTCGTCCTCTACAAGCTCGTCACCGGCCAGTTGCCGTTCGAGGGCGACTCGATCATCAGCGTGGCGATGAAGATCACGCAGACCGATCCGCCGACGGTCGACAAGCTGCGGCCGGACGCCCCGCTGTCGCTGCGCCGGGTCATCGAACGCGCGCTGAAGAAGCAGCCGGAGAAGCGCTTCCAGACCGGCGAGGAGTTCGCGCAGGCGCTGATCGGCGTCGCGCGCGAGCTCAAGGACGAGGAGGAGAAGAAGGACCAGGGCAAGGGCATCTCCCTGTCGGTGCGGTGGGCGGCGATCATGGCGGCCATCGTCGCCGTGACGATGACGGTCACCGCCGGCATCCTCTACCAGCGGCAATACGCGGCGATGCTCGACCAGGTGAAGGGCTACGGGGCGTCGCTCGCCAAGTTCATGGCGACGCAGAGCGCGGTGCCGCTCCTGGCCGAGGACTACGCGGCGATCGACGTCTTCGTGCAGGACACGCTCGGCCGGCAGGACTTCCCCTACCTGATCGTGATGGACGATACGGGCGTCGTGCGAGGCAGCAACGATCCGAAGCAGGTCGGCCAGAAATACGTGGCGCCGCCGGCCGCCACCCCGGTCGGTTCGCCCGATGCCGAGGTGACCGTGCGCACCCACGAACTCGACAGCGGCAAGGTGCTCGACTTCGACGTGCCGGTGCTGTTCCAGAAGAAGCGCATCGGCGCGGTGCACCTCGGCATCTACGAGGCGCCGCTCGCCCGGGTCGCGAATCTCGTGTTCGTGCTGCTCGCCATCCTGACCCTGGTGACGGTGGCCGCGGTGGCCGCCGGAACCTTCCTGCTCGCGCGACGCATCGCCGCGCCGATCCGGGTGCTCAAGAGCTCGCTCGACGAGATCGCGCACGGCCGCTACGACGTACGCATCGGCGAAACGAGGAAGGACGAGTTCGGCGAGTTGTACGCGGCGTTCGACAAGACCGCCGCCGCCCTGGAGGCCCGACATGACCCCGCGACCGCCGCTCACGCAGCCGCGCCCGCCGGCCCCGATGCCGCCCCCGCCGTCCCGGGCTGACCTGCGGCGAGCGCTCGCGCTCGCGCTCGCCGCGCTCGTGGCCGCCTGCGCCGAGGCGCCGCAGAAGCCGGCGGAACGGCCGACCGTCTACTCGTTCGCGCCGGCCGAGACCGGGCCGCTGCTCGCGCGCGACGCTGCGTTCGTCGTCGTCGTGCCGCGCGCGGGAGAGGACCTGGGCGCGCTCGCCGAGCGCTGGATGGGCGACCGTTCGCGCCGCTTCGAGATCGCGGAGTTCAACCGCGTCGACGAGGCGCGGCCCGGGCGCCCGCTCGCGATTCCCTTGGCGGTACTCAATCCCGGCGGCGTCGAGCCCTCCGCCGTGCAGGCGGTCCCGATCCTCTGCTACCACCGTTTCGGCGCCAAGCCGAACTCGACGACGGTGACGCCGCAGGCGTTCGACGCGCAGATGCGCCACCTCGCGCAGAACGGCTACACGGTGATCCCGATGTCGAGACTCATCGCGTTCCTCGACGGTAAGACAGCGTTGCCGAAGAAATCGGTGGTGGTGACGATCGACGACGGCTACCGTTCGACCTACGACATCGCCTGGCCGATCCTGAAGAAATACGGCTTTCCGGCCACGGTGTACCTGTACACCGACTTCGTGGGCGCGCCCGACGCGCTCACCTGGGCGCAGATGAAGGAGATGACGGCGGGCGGCGCCGTCGACATCCAGCCGCACAGCAAGACGCACTCGAACCTGACGCTCCGGCACGCCAACGAGAGCGAGGCGCGCTACCGCGACCGCATCCGCAACGAGGTCGACGCGCCGATCGACGTGATCTGGTCCCGCCTGGGCGAGCGCACGGTGTCCTTCGCGTTTCCCTACGGCGACGTGAACGACACGGTGGTCGAATTGCTGAGGGCGAAAGACGTCAAGGCGGGCGTCACCGTGACCCCCGGCGGCAACGCGTTCTTCGCCCCGCCGCCGATGCTCCGGCGCAGCATGATCTACGGCGGCGACGACCTCGATGCATTCCGTTCCAAGCTCGTGACCGCGCTGCCGGTTCCCCGCCCGTGACGGTGGCGTACGCTCGACGCCGCGCCGCGCTCCTCGCGGCGGGATTCGTGGCCGCGTGCGCGCAGCAGCCCGCGCCGCCGGAGTCCCGCCCCGCCGAACCCGCGCCGCCGCCGCGAATCGTTCGGCCCGACGGCCCACGCGAGGAGGCCGTCGCGCGCCACCGCGACCTGGCGCGCCAGGCGCGCGCGGCCGGCGACCTCGCCACCGCCGTCGATCACCTGCACGTGGTCGTGCTGCTCGCTCCCGACGACGAAGCCGCCAGGCGCGAGGTCGAGTCGTTGCGCGAGCAGATCCGCAAGGGCGTGCGCGAAGGGCTCGAGACCGGACGCAACGCGATGCGGACGGGCGACGCGGCGCGCGCGTCGGCCGCCTTCATGCATGTTCTCGCGCTCGACCCGAGGAACGCGGAAGCCGCGCGCGCGCTGCGCGAACTCGATCGGCAGAACATGGCCCGGTTGCAGTCGGGACGTGCGGCGCGCGCGAACGCCCACGAACAGGTCGTGGAGGCGCGCGCTGCGAAGCCGGCCGCGCCCGTCGCGACTCCCGCGAACGACAGCGTCGAACTCGACCAGCGCCTCGAGATGTTCCGGGCCGGCGACACCGCCGGCGCACTGCGCGAGATCAAGGCATGGGTCGACGCGCACCCCCGCGACCGCGCGTCGCGCCAGCGAGCCGGCGCCGTGGTGGCCGAGCGCGCGAAAGATCTCGACGGCAAGGGCCAGCGCGAAGCCGCGCTCGGCCTCTACGAACAGGCGCTCGTGCTGCGCGGAGAGCCGCAGGCGGAGTGGTCGGCCAGGATCGCCGCGCTCCGCCGGCAACTGTCGGCCGAGTACTACGCCAGGGGCACGAGGCTCATGCGGAGCGACCTCGCCGGCGCCGTGCGCGCGTTCGAGCAGGCGGTCCGCTACGATCCGCAGAACGCCAACGCCCAGCGCAGCCTGCGCGAGGCGACCGCGGCCCGGGACAAGCTGTCGAGGATTCCGGCGAAGTAGCGGTGCGCTCCGAGCTGGTCCGATGCAACCGCATCGGACGGCGTTTCACGTCCGGGAGGTGGACGGGTCCGGTACGCACCAACCCGGCCAGCGGATGGCCTACTTCGCCGGGGCCGTATTGCCGAACTTCTCCGCCAGGCGCTTCTTGAGGTCGAGCGCGCGCTCACGCTCGAGGCGCGCCTTGCGGTTGTTGGGGTCGAGTTCGAGTACGCGTTCCCACTTGGCGATCGCGAGGTCGAGATTCTGGCGCTGGAACGCGACCGACGCCTCGCGGTCGAGCGACCGGACGAGCGCCGCCTTCGACGCGTCGCGCTTCCTCGCCGCATCGTGGCTCGTCGGAAACCGTTGCGCGGCGTCCGAGTACGCCGCGTACGCGGCCTCGAGGTTGCCGGCCTTCTCGAGATCCGCGCCTCGTTTCATCGCGTCCGCGAGTTCGGGCTTCGGGGCCTCGGACTCCGGGGCTTTCGGAGCGGGCGCGGGCACCGGGGTCTCGGCCACCGGCGGCGTCACGGCAGCGGGCTGCCGGCCGGGGATCTTGACCACCTGGCCGACCGCGACGCGCGACGGGTTCGGAATGTCGTTGTACTTCGCGAGGATCCAGAACCGGAATCGATCTCCCATGTACTGCTGTGCGAGGCGCGACAGCGAATCGCCCGACTGGATCGTGTGGCGGAAGAACACCGAGCCCAGTTCCTTCTGCGCGTCGGCGTTGATCTGCGCCATCAGATTCTTCGCGAGTTCGTTCGCCGGGTCGAGTTTCTGCGCCTGCTCGAGCGTCAGGCGCGCGGTCGCCTCGTCGCCCACCTGCAACTGGTCGACCGCCTGCAACGCGAGCCGCTGCGCCGCGGGACGCGCCTCCGCCGCCGGAATCTCGGGGGCGACCGGCGCGGCCGGCACGACCGGCGCAGGCTCGGGTGCTACCACCTTGGGCGGTGGAGCAACCGGCGCTTTCGGGGGTTCGCCGGATTTCGGAGCACCTGCCTCCTGCGTCGCGCATGCGGCGACCGCGAGGGCAGCGGCGACCGCGAAGGTCAGACGAACGGATCGAGGGATCGATGCGGTCATGGGAAGACTCTGGGCGAAGCGCGCGCCGCCACGGGTGTCGGCCGGCGAACCCGCACTATTGCACGCCCGACGCCCGGATGCCAGCCCGGACACCGCAAAGACGTGCGCAAGGCGACACGGGCGTCGCGGTCGCGCCACGCGAACGCGCGACGCGGACCCCGGCCACCGCTAGACTACGGAAGCCTGCCCCTTCCGAACGGATCCCATCATGCGCGCCTTCCCGACGATTTCCGCCCTGCTCCTCGCCGCCGCGTGTCTTGCCCTGCCGGCCGCCGCCCAGTCGCCGTCGATCGGGGCCGGCGACACGATCGGCAAGGTCCTTGCGGCGCACACCGGCAAGCGCGTCACGCTGAAGCTCGGCCCCGGTGACGAACTCACCGGCACGGTCAAGCTCGTGACCCCCGACATCGTGCACCTGTCGGAGATCGCCGGGCGTGAATTCTTCGACGCCGTCGTCGACGCCAGGCGCGTCATCGCCGTGATCGTCCGCGTCAAGTAGCCGCGGCGCGTCCGATGCCACCGGGGAGCGCGCCGCCGTGAGCGGGTGCAGGTTCCGTCCAGCCGCCGCCGCGTGAAGTCGAATCGAACCGCGCCGTCAGTTGCCGTGTTCCCGCTCCACCTTCGCCGGGCAGGGCGGCACGCGGCCCCAGTAGCCCTCGCAATGTTCGAGGCGCAGCGACTCCTGGCAGAACACGCGTGTGAACATGTTGCCCTGGCACTGTTCGATCTTGTCCGCGAGCACCTGCCAGCGATCCGGGGCCGCGCGCGGCGGCGGTGCCCGGGCAACGACGACCGGTGCGGGGAGTGGAGGCGGCTCCGGCTCCGGCACTACGACCGGCGGTGGCTCCACCGGGGTCATGGCCGGGGGCTTCGCGACCGGTCGCGGCACGGCGATGCTCGAAGGCATCGACCGCGGATCCAGCGGTTCGCGCGCGACCGGCGGCTGCGGCCGCGCGGGTTCCGGCACGATGGCCGCAAGCGGTGCCTGGGCCAGTGGTGCCTCGCTCGCCTCGATCGCCTCGGCGGTTTCGACGTCCGTGAGCCGCGTCGCGGAGGCTCCCGCCTCGTCGTGCGAATGGATGAACCACACGATGCCCGCCGCCACGACGCAGGCCGCACCGATCGCCCAGCTCAAGCGAGGGCCGTGGCGCCGGGAACCGGCTGCGGGAACCGCGAACGGCGCGTCGGGCGTGGCGGAATGCAGCACGGGAAGCTTGCGCGGCATCCGGGACGACGGCATGCCCTCCGATACCGTGGTGTCGCGCGCCCGCTTCAGCGCCGCGCGGCAAGCCGCGCACAGTCGACCGCCGGCCAGCGCGGGCTGGCCGCAGATCGAACATCTCGTCAGGCGAAAACCGCGGCGTGGCATGGGCAAAGGCGCGCACCGGCCTGCGACGGACCGAGCGCCTCCCTACTATGACAACGTCATTGGTTGGCGCGCAACACCACCCGTCGGACGGGGGCGGCCGACCGACGGTTCCGTCCGAAATCGATCCGACTCGATAGCATTCGGCGATGCGAAGCACTGCAATTCTCGTGCTCGGCTCGCTTCTCGCCCTCGTCGCGGGCTGCGACCGCGCGCGGACCTTCGCCGACAACGTCGCGCGAGAGCGCTTCGAGGAGCGCTGCGGGTCATTGCCTCCCGGCGGCGTGGACGTCGTGCGGACCCGCCACGCTTTCGACGTCGACCGGTCGCGCACTCAGGGCGACCTCGAACTCCTGGGCGAATCGACGTCGCCGCGCCACCGCACCGTCGGCCTCACGCGGGCGAGCTTCGGCTACCGTTCGAAGATCGAACTCGACGGCCTCGAGGACGCCCGCGGCGGCCGCGCCTGCGCGCGTCCCCGCGTGCGCATCGAGGTGGAACTCTCGGGGATGACCGTCTACGTGGCGCGCGAATACGCCCACGACGCGTGCGCGGAGCCGCTGATCCTCGCGCACGAGCGCGCCCATGTCGCGGTGTTCGACGGCTACGCCGATGAGGCGGTCCGGACCCTCGCCGCGGAACTCGACGCGCGCTTCGGCGGCAAGACCCGCCACGGCGCGACGATGCCGGCCGTGCAGGCCGCGTTCCAGACGGAGTTGCGCGAATGGCTCGACGCCTTCATGGCGCGCGCCCGCGACGAACTCGCCGCGCGCAATGCCGCGGTGGACACTCCGGGCGAATACGCCCTGCTCGCGCAACGCTGCGGTCCGAATGCATGACGGCGACACCGGGGTCGACACCGACTTGTTGCATTTCCCTGCCGGGCGGACGGGCGTTCCGGACGCCCGGAGTGGACAGGGGGGTCGAGTTCGGGGTTGAATGCCCCGATGAACCCACGGAGGTCTCCCATGCGCCGCCCTTCTTCGACCCTGCCCGGACTCGTGACCTTCGCGCTCGCGGCGGCGATCGCGGCCGGCGCCACCGTCGCGCAGGCCATGCCGACCTGCTACACGGTCTACGATCGCAACGGCGAGATCGTCTTTCGCGCGTTCACCCCGCCGTTCGACGGCGCCTCGGATTTCACGTCGCCTGGCCGGGAGCAGATGCGCGCACGCGGCGAGAACCTGGTGTTCTTCCCCGCGGACTTCTGCGTGCCGGTCGCGAGCGTGGGCGGCATCGGCGGTCGCAACTACACAACCGCGGAGATCGTCGCCGCGTTCCCGGGCTACGCGGTTCGCCCGGACGGTTCGACCATCGGGTCGCGTTACGGCGCGATGCCGACCGGCGCCACGCCAGCCGCCGGGCCGTCCGGCAGCGCCCGGTAGCCCCCCCGCAGCGGTCCGGCCGGCCGCGCCGCCATCGAGCGGCGTGCCGCAGCGAGCGCGGCGCCCGGCCAGCCATCGTAGACTGCGGCTTTTCCTCCGCAGGAGTCCGTCGTCCATGACCCGAGACAGGATCGCCATCGTCACCGGTGCCGGCACCGGCATAGGACGCGCCGTCGCGCTCGCGCTCGCACGCCACGGCTGGCGCGTCGTGCTGACCGGTCGCCGCCGCGAGCCGCTCGAGACGGTGGCGGCCGAAGCGCCTGCCGCGAGCACCCGCGTCGTGCCCTCCGATGTCGCCGACCCCGCGTCGGTGAAGGCGCTGTTCGACGACGCGGTGCGCGCGTTCGGCCGCGTCGATTTCCTGTTCAACAACGCGGGCGTCGGCGCACCGGCGATCCCGCTCGAGGACCTCACCGTCGAACAATGGCGGAACGTCGTCGACATCAACCTCACCGGCTCGTTCCTGTGCATGCAGCAGGCGTTCCGGGTGATGAAGGCGCAGGATCCGCGCGGCGGACGCATCGTCAACAACGGTTCCATCTCGGCGCATGCGCCGAGGCCGGACACCGCGCCGTACACCGCGACGAAGCACGCGATCACCGGTCTCACGAAGTCGGGGTCGCTCGACGGCCGCAAGTACGACATCGCGGTGGGACAGATCGACATCGGCAACGCGTCGACCGAGATGGCCGCGCGCATGGCCGCCGGCATTCCGCAGGCCAACGGCCAGGTCGCGAAGGAGCCGCTGATGGACGTGGCGCACGTCGGCGAAGCGGTGCTGCACATGGCCGAACTGCCGCTCGCGTCGAACGTCCAGTTCATGACGCTGATGGCCACGAAGATGCCCTACGTCGGCCGCGGATAGTCCCCTCAGCCTCCGTAGCCGTTCCACCTCGTCGGGCAGTCCTCGGTCTGGCCCCACCACCCGGGGCAGTATCGGATGCGGACCTTCTGGCGGCAGATCGCGCCGTCGAGGAAATCGGAAGTCGAGCAGGTCGCGATCTCGTCGTGCATCGCGTCCCAGCGTGAACGCGGCGCCGTTTCGTGGGACAGGACCGCGACGACTGCCGGTTCGGCGACTTCGGCGGCACGCGGCGGTGCTTCCGTCGCCGCGACCGCGGGACGCGGCACTTCGCGCGGAGGTGAGTTGCGGGACGTCCGCGGCTTCGGACGCGCGTGCGGTTTGGCGGCGACCCGGGCGGCCGAAAGCGTGCCCTGCGTCGATGCGCTCCGGGCTTGCGGTCCTGCCGCCGTGGCATTGGGAAGCGGCGACTCCGGTGCTGCTGCAGCCATCGTCGGTGCGGGCGGTTGGGCCGTTGTGCGCGTCGTGTCGCTCGCGCCCCGCGCCGCCTGGTCCTGCGGGAACCGCAGGTCGCCGACGCGTTCAACGGCCAGGAAGGCCGCGACCGCCAGGACGCCCAGCGCGCTCCACGCCACCAGACGCTCGCCCCGCTCTTCGGACGATGTCTCCGTGCGGCGGGGCGCCGCCGTGAGCGGCGTCGGATCTCGCGTGAGGCGTTGCGCCGGCGTCGGGCGAGATGCGGCAGGGTCGCGGGCTACGGCATCGTCGGGCCAGGCGGACACGCGCTGAATCGCCCCGCAGTTCGGGCAGAACCGAGTGCCGGACGGTTGGCCGACGCCGCAAAGGCGGCACGTGCTGCGCGGCGCCGCATGCGGCAACACCGCCCCGACTTCCGTCAGGGACTGACGCCCCGCGTCACTCCCGAATCCTTTCTGCTGCATGCCCGCCCCCGACGAAAGGGGAAAGCAACTTCTGCACCGCGCCGCGCGCTGGTCGACGGGCGGCGCACGGCGCGGAGGGACGTCAGCCTGCGGCGGCCAGCGCGTACGTCGGATCGAGGGCGCGCGGCCAGGGGAGAGTCGGCGTGCACGACGATGCTCCTCCCGAAACTCCTGAACGCGCCTCGTCGCCGGATTGGTCGACGATCGACGGGATCGCCTCGCGGTTGCGACCGATCTCGAGCGCCTCGCCCACGATCGCGGCGGAGGTCTTCGCGCCCTTCACGTTGTTGTCTACGACCGCGCAGGGCATCGCGTCGCGCTCGGCGCGCGGCTTCGGGAACCGGGCCCCTCCGTGCGAAACCACGGCGAGCGACGCCGCGACGAAGCGGCATCGCGCGACGAAGGGAGATTGCCCGATGGCCCGGCGCGGCGCCTCCCAAAGTGGGCGCGCCCGCCCGGCCCCGGCGGGCGCCCTCCCATCCGGCGACCGGGGCGCCTCGAGCGCCAGCCGATAGAATGCCGGGAGCGGCCTGACGACGCGTCGGCCGCGCCGACCGATGAACGCAGCGCCCTCTCTCCCACCGTCCGCCGACCGCGGAACCGCCCCGCGCCCTTCCGCCGAAGCCGCCGATCTCCTGCGTCAGGCGCACGCGATGTACGCGTCCGAGGTCGCGGCCCTCGCGCGCACGTCGGTCGAGACGATGGGCGACCTGTTCGAATTGTCCGACTACGTCTCGCGCACCGAGGCGCAGGAGTTCCAGGACAAGCGCGGCGAATGGCTGAAGCGGTTCGACGTGGTGCTGAACGAACTGTTCGAGCGGCGGCTCTCCGGCGTCCACCGCAAGGGCCGCCGGCCGGACTTCGACGCGTCGCTCGCCTCGCTGCGCGTGCTCACCTCGTTCGACCACGACAAGCAGGCGGCCCTCACCAGCGCGACCGGATTCCTGCTTCGATTCACCAGGCGCGAACTCGACGCGCTCGACCTCCGCGTCGCCGAACTCCTGGGCGAGCGCCCGACGCGCGAACTCGACAATCCGTTCTCCCCGACGTACCTGCTCGACGCGCTCGGCGCGACCTCGCGGGCGATCTATCCGTTGCCGAAGCTCTGGCGGCCGCTGATGGAACGCCTGGTCGCCGACATCACGCCGTCGGCGAACAAGGTCTACATCCGCGTCAACCGCTTCCTCGCGGATCGCAACGTGCTGCCCGACATCAAGGCAGCGCTCCGCGCGAAGAGCGACCTGTGGCCCGAAGACGATCGGGACCTCCTGCCCGCCTTCAGCCGGCTGATGAGCGAGGCGGGCCCGCTGCCGACCGACATCGTGATCCCGCCGTCGTTCTCCGATCCGAACGCGCCGATCACGCTCAACTTCGCCGACAAGCTGCCGTCGCAGCGCATCGCCGGTGTCGGAACCGGCGCCCCGCCGCTGCCCGAGGGCACCGTGCCGATCCCCGCCGAGGCGGCGGCCGGCCTCGCCGCCGCGCCGCAGGTGATCGCCGGCCTCGCCGCGCTCTCGAAGGTCGCCGCGCAGGTCCCCCAGACCGGCGGCGCGGCGGCGGTGCCCGGCGACATGCCGAGCATCGATCCGCTGATGGCGCTCGGCGCGAACTCGCCGCTGTTCAACCTGCTCGCGCAGTGGCAGCGACTCGACCTTCCGGCCGCGATCGCCGAGGCCGCGCCGAAGTCCGCCGACGGCGGGGCGGTCGAGGTTCCGCGCAACCTCGTGCCCTACATCCGCCTCGCCATCGCCGACAAGCTCGAGCACGAGACCGACCGCATCACGATGGACGTGATCGCGCTCCTGTTCGACTACGTCTTCCGCGATCCGTCGATCCCCGAGACTCTGCGCGCGCTCTTCGGCCGGCTGCAGGTTCCGGTCGTCAAGGTCGGCCTGCTCGACCGCGCGTTCTTCTCTGACCGCGAGCACCCGGCGCGCCGGTTCCTCGACCACCTCGCTTCCGCCGCGATCGGGGCGAACGGCGACCCCCGCTACTTCGAGGCGTTCCGCCGCACGGCGACGGCGGTCATCGACGACATCTGCTACAGCTTCGAGATCGACGTCGCGGTCTTCGCCCAGGCCGATCGCAAGCTCGCGCTGTTCATCGAGTCGGAGCAGCGCAGCACCACGGCCGCGGCCGAGCCCGACGTCGCGACGGCGCTCGAGAGCGAGGCGAAGGAGGAGGACCGGTCGTTCGCGCGCACGCAGATCCGCGACAAGCTCGGCGGCGTCGAGGTGCCGGTCGAGGTGCGCTCGTTCACCGAATCCGTGTGGGCGGACTACCTCGCGCAGCTGCGCAAGCAGGAAGGCCCGGGCGGAGCGGGCGTCGCGAACGGGCTGAAGACGGTCGACGACCTCCTGTGGAGCATCACCGCCAAGGAACGCACCGCGCAGAAGGCGCGGCTCACGAAGATGGTGCCCGGCCTCGTGGTCAGCCTGCGCAACGGCTGCAAGGCGCTCGGCCTCGAGCCCGAGCGCACGAAGCCGTTCTTCGACGAACTCTACCGGCTGCACATCGAGGCCATCAAGCCGGGCGCGGCGAAGCCGGCCGCCGATGCGGAGATCATGTCCCGGGCGGCGGCGACCGCGAACGGACTCCCCGCGGGAGCGAACGTCCACGACTTCGTGAACGATCTCGTGCTCGGCACCTGGCTCGCGTTCGACACGCCCGAAGGCCGCGTCAACGCCCGGTTGCACTGGATCAGTCCGATGCGGACGCGCTACGTGTTCACGAGCCGGCTCCGCGCGCGGGCGTTCGTCCATTCGCCGGAGGAACTCGCCTGGGAATTGCGCAACGGGCGGGCGGCGCTGGTGATGGAGCCGGTGCCGCTCGTCGACCGCGCGGTGTCCGCCGCGCTCGACCGCATCGGGACGCAGCGGTCGCAGCAAGCGGCCTGACGCGATCGGGAGTCAGGAGTCAGTTGGCAGAGGACAGCGGCGCCGGAGTCTCCGGAGGCGCGGTGACCGCGACGCGGTTGCGCCCGTCCGCCTTGGCGCGGTAGAGCGCCGCGTCGGCGCGCGCGACGAACGACGAGGCGCTGTCGTCGGCGAGCGCGCCGGCGATACCGATGCTCACGGTCACCGGCGGCGCGCCGTCGTCGGCGTGACGCTCGATCGCGACCCGGATGCGCTCGCAGATCGCCGCCGCGGCCTCGACCCCCGCGTCGGCGAAGACGACGGCGAACTCGTCGCCGCCGAAGCGCGCGGCGAGGTCGGTGCGGCGCGACGCCTGCGTCAGCACGCGCGCGATCCGCTGGAGCACCCGGTCGCCGGCGAGATGCGACGCGCGGTCGTTCACGTCCTTGAAGCGGTCGCAGTCGATCAACGCGAGTGCGCAGTGCGTCCCGCCGCGGACGAGCAGTTTCTCGAGCGCGCGGTCGAACGCACGCCGGTTGCCGATGCCCGTGAGGGCGTCGCGCTCCGCGGCGTCCGACCACGCCAGCGACTCGGCGCGCGCGCGTTCGACCTCCCTACGCGACCGTTCCGAATCGATGCGCAGCGAGGTCATCCGTGCACGCTGCTCGCCGATGTCGGCGGCGATCTCGCGCTCGAGCGCATGGTGGCGCTTGTAGTGCGACAGCGCTTCCGCCAGCCTCCCGGCGCGCTCGAGCGTCTGCGAGATCTGCAGATGTACGCGGCAGAGCAGCGGCTTGGCCGCCTGGGCGTCGCCGATCGCGTAGGCCTGCTCGAGCGAGGCGACCGCCTGCTCGATCGCGCCCAGTTCCCTGTCGCATTGGGCGACGAGGAGCAACGCGTACGCCTCGGCGAGCCGGTCGCCGCACTTCCGCGTCTTGTCGAGCGCGCGGTTGGACCACAGGCGGCCCTCGACCCAGTCGCCGCGTTCGACGATCACCGCGCCCAGGCTCGACTCCGCCGCCGCGATCGCCGGCAGGTCGCCTTCCTCGGTCGCGACGTCGAGCGCGGTGCGGATCATCGCCTCGGCATTCGCGAGCGCGTCGACCCGAATCTCGTGCCCGGCCGCGCGGCAGGACGCGAAGATCGCGTTGCCGAGCGCGTTGGCGCATTCGCAGATCGCGCGCGGGGCGCCCGACTCGAGCGCGAACCCGAACGCGCGCTCGAGCGTCGCGACGCCGGCGACATGGCCGCCGATTTCCGAGAGCGATACCCCCAGCATGCGGTGCACCGCCGCGAGGAGTTCGCGATCGCCCATCCGGAACGCGCGTTCGACTTCACCCTCGATGACCGAGATGGCGGTCTCGGTGTCGCCGATGCGCCAGAATCCGGCGGAGAGCGCGAGCGCGGCCTCGACGCCGAGGCGCGCGTCGCCCAGGGCTTCCGCGCGCGCCTGCACGTCGAGCGCGCGCCGGATCGACGAGGCGAACTGCGCATCGTGGTAGTCCGCCTGCGCGAGCGCGAGCGCGGCCCAGCCCGCGACGGTGGCGTCGTCGCAGGCGAGCGCGAGGTCGTGCGCGGTGAGTGCGATGTCGCGCGCCTCGTCGACGCGGCGGGCAGCGAGCGCCTCGAACGCCTTGCCGAGCGGAGTGCCGGAGAACTCGGGCGGCGCGCGTGCCATCACCGCGCTCACGCAACCTCCGTGCCCGAGGACCGCGGCCAGGTCACCGCGTCGTCGGCCCCGCGGCCCCGCCACGCACGTAGTCGAGCAGGCGCGCGCGCGCCTCCTCGACATCGGCCGGCAAGCGGTTGTCGCGCCCTTCGGGGGGCGGCATCGACCACTCGTCCGGCCGCAGGCCGAGCCGGGACGCGATGTCCCGGAGCAATTCGCCCTGGGCCCGGACATAGGTTTCGTAGCGCACCACGAGCACCGGCCGGCCGAGCTCCGACAGGAGCGCGGACCAGCGCTCGTTCTGCTGGCGGAGCATCCGCGCCAGCCGGTGCGTGATGCTCGACGGCTCGAGCGAGACCTGCGATTCGGTCGGTCCGCGCGTGTCGTCGAACGACCACAGGCCGGTGGCGAGCGAAACCTGCCACGACACGGCCTGTGCCGCGAGGTCGTCGCGCAGCAGGAACACCAGCAGGTCCGCGCGGGCGAGCCAGCGCTCACGCGACGCCGGATGCTGTTCGCACTGGCGCCATTGGAGCTTCGCGGCGAACACGCCGTTCCCGGTCGTGCGATGTTCCTCCACCGCGTCGAGGTAGCCGGCATCGCCGGGGGCCCCGTCGCGCCACCGCGTCCGCAACGCCGTGCGCGTCTGGGCGCGCAGGTATTCGGTGGGGATCCCCAGGCCCGCGTTGACCATCTGGCGGCACAGCAGATAGGAACCCGACCTCGGCGTGCTGCAGATCACGACGCGGCGCACCGGTCGCTGCGGACGCGGCCGGTCCCATTCGGGCCGGTCGAGTTCGTCGTGGTGCATGCGCCGGTAGTCCACGGGTCCGGGTGTCGTTGTGGAAGCGCCGCGCAGTCTACACCGGCGAGGTCCATGCGAACCGGGCAGGCGAAACCGAAGTGCGACAATCGGATGCGCACGCCGACCGACGATGACCGCATTCGCCTCTTTCGTGGCGCTGACCGCGCCGCTGTTCGCACTGATCGCGCTGGGCTTCGTGCTCGCGCGGCGCGGCCGCTGGCGGGAGAGCGCGACCGAAGCGCTGACGCGATTCTGCTTCGCGGTCGCGATCCCTGCCCTGCTCTTCCGTCTGATGAGCGATTTCCCGTCGCTGCCGCGCGCCGACCCGCGCGTGCTTCTCGCGTACTTCGGCGCCTGCTTCGTCGTGTTCTTCATCGGGCGGCTCGTGTCGCGCCACGGATTCCGGCACGACGGCGTCGAACAGTCGGTGTTCGGCCTGGCCGGAACCTTCTCCAATTCGGTGCTGCTCGGCATCCCGCTCATGCAGGTGACGCTCGGCACGGCCGCGATGCCCACGGTGTCCCTCGTGGTCGTGTTCAACGCGCTCGTGCTCTGGACGCTCGTGAGCGTGTCGGTCGAGATCGCGCGCGCGAATGCGATGTCGGCGGGGACCTTTTTCGCGACCGCGAAATCGGTCGTCGCCAACCCGGTCGTCGCGAGCATCCTCGCGGGCACCGCGTTCGGCTTCACCGGGGCCTCGCTTCCGGCCTGGCTCGACCGCACGCTCGCGCTCCTCGCGCAGGCGGCGGTGCCGATGTCGCTGGTCGCGCTGGGCATGGGCCTCGGCGGCCACGCGATCGGAGCGCTCTGGCGGCCCAGCGCCGCGATGACCGCGATGAAGCTCGTGGCGATGCCGTCGGTCGCCTGGGGTCTCGCGAGGCTCGTGGGCCTTCCGGGCGTCGAGACCACGGTCGTCGTCGCGATGGCAGCGTTGCCGATCGGCGCGAACGTCTATCTGATGGCACGCCAGTTCGGCGCGCTCGAGGCCCCGGTCGCAGCGGGCCTCGTGCTGTCGACGTCGCTGGCGGCCGTCGGCACGCCGGTCGTGCTCGCCCTCCTGGGCGCGGCGCCGCCCTGAGGCTGACGTGATAACGTCACGCCCCATGAAGCCCGTTTTCCTCGCTGTCGCGGCGCTCCTCCTGGGGTCCGCCGTTCCGCCGGTCGCGGCGGCAACGCTGTCCGCCGAATGCGGTCCCGCGCCGAAGGGCGCGATGTGCCTCGACGGCGCGTGGTTCGCGTTCTCGACGCTGAAGGTGGAAGTCCTGCAGGGACCGGTCACGTCGCGCTACGAGGTGACGCTCGGCGCCGGCCGCGACATCCTCGCGCGTATCGAGCAGTCGACGCCGCAGTACAGCGGTCGCGCCGACGTCCTCCTGGTCGACGGCACGACGGTCGTCTACCGGAACGAACGCTCGCTCCCGGGCGAGGGCCAGGAACTCCTGAGCGATCCGCTGCTCGCCGCCCAGGAAGTCGCCTCGTTCCTGCAACTGGCGTTGCCGAAGGGACCGAAGACGCTGCGCAAGGCGACACCGATTCGCGCGAGCGGCGCGCGCATCGTCGCGATGCGCACGCCGGCGATGTCGTCCTACTACGGTCCCCCCTGGACCGTCGGGGGCACGGCGACGCCGGGCAAGGGCGGGGACGTCGACTTCGACTTCACCGTGTCGTTCCGGCTCGCGAAGCCCGACGGGAAGGTCACCGCGAACGAATACCGGCACCGTTACCGCGGACGGATCGGGTTCCCCGCGACGCGCCCGCGCGTCCCCGACACGATGGACCTCACCGGCTGGACGCTCAACCTGCCGCCCGGGTCGATGCAGGGCTCGACGCTGGGCGACCTGCGCCGCTCGCTCGGCCTCCCGGCCAGCCGGTAGCCGCCCCGCGTCGATGACGCGCGCACCGCTTTCGTCGGACACGGTGCGCGAGTTGCGCGCCGCGCTGTCGCGGTTCGGGCCACCGCACGACGCCGCGCGGCGATCCGCATGGGCGCGCGGCGCGCGCGCACCGTTCGCCGATGCGCACGCGCTGGTCGCCTGGCACGACCTCATGCTGTTCGTGCTCGCGCATCCGGCGAATCTCGCCGAACACGCCCGCGCGCAGCGCGAGCTCGAACGCGTGGCCCGCGCGGCGCGCACGATCGGCCGCTCCGGAAGCCGCGCCGACCGGCGTGCGCTGCGCGAGTCCGGCATCGCGTGGACGCGAGTGGAGGCGCGCTTCGGCCTCGCGTTCGCCCGCTGGCTCGTCGCGCGCCATCCGGGCCGCGCGGTGCTCGATGCGGTCGACGACGAACCGATGGCGCTCGGAGAGGCGATCGCGGCCGCGCTGCCGCCCGCGCAGGCCGACATCGCCTCGGGCGGTCATCTCGACGGCAACGAGATCGCCACCGCGTTCGCGCCGGGAGGAGATCGACTCGCGTGGCTCGTGCGCGTCTTCGATGCCCTCGACGCGCCCGCCGCCCACCGCGACCAGCTGTTCGAGGCGATCGGCGCCTCGACGAGGCTCGACCTCGCCGATTCACCGCTCTCGCGGACCTTCCTGCGCGGCCCCTCGCGCCGACCGTTCTGCGTGACGCGCCTCGTACGCGACCCCGACGTGGCGGCAACGCTCGAAACCCCGCTCGCGACGCCGCGCGGAGCGTCCCTGCGCGAGCGGGAGGCCGCGCTCGACGCGAGCCGCGGCGCGATCGCGGTCCTCGGCCGCGAAACCGATGCGATGGCGACGACGAGCGCACGGGACAGCGAACTCCACGCGCTCGGTCGCGGACTCGTCATCGCGCTGCACGCCCCGTCGCCCGATCGCGCGGGCGCCTACGATGCGCACGTGGGCTTCGGGCTCTACCGCAACGGCGTGCCGGTCGCCTACGGCGGCGGATGGCCGTTCGCCGGCGGCTGCAGGATCGGGGTCAACGTGTTCCCGGCGTTCCGCGGCGGCGAGTCCGCGTGGCTGTTCGCGCAGGTGCTGCGCGCCTATCGGCAGCGCTTTCACGTCGTGCGCTTCGTCGTCGAACCGTACCAGTACGGCGCCGGCAACCGCGAAGGGCTGGAATCGGGCGCGTTCTGGTTCTACTGGCGCCTGGGCTTCCGTCCGGTCGTGCCGCGCGTCCGCGCGCTCGCGGAGGCGGAGGCCGCCAAACTCGCCGCGGACCGCGACTACCGCGCGCCGATCGCGATGCTTCGCCGCTTCACGACGAGCGACATCGCCCTCGACCTCGCGCCGGGCGCCGCGCCGCCCGACGCGGCGGAACTCGCCGAGGCGGCCTCCGACTGGCTCGCACGGCGCGGACGCGGCGACTTCGCTCATGCGGAGCGCTTCGCGCTCGCGGCGGCCGAACGCCTCCTCGGACGTCGCGCGCCGGCGTCCGGCCCGGAACGCGACGCCTGGCGCGCCTTCGCGCCGCTCCTCGCGCAACTGCCTTCGCTCGCGCGCTGGTCGGCCCGCGAGCGCGCCCACCTCGCCGCCCTCCTCGATCTCAAGGCGCGCGACACGTTCGCGTTCCAGCGCAATCTCGCCGCGTCGCCGCGCCTGTGCCAGGCGCTCTCCACGCTCGCGACACGACGACGCGCGGAGCTTTGCTAGAATCCCGGCGTCCGTCGTTCGCCGTTCGCACCGATGCCGCAGCGTTCCCGCAGCAGGAAACCACGCTCTGCCCGTCCCTGGCGCGTCCTCGAGTCCCCGATCCACGGCCGGGGCGTGTTCGCCGCGCGCACGATCCGCAAGGGCGAGACGATCATCGAGTACCGGGGCCGGCGCACCAGCTACGAAGAGGCCTGCGAGGGTCCCGACTCCGACCCGCACAACCCCTACCACACGTTCCTGTTCTCGCTCGACGACGGCCGCGTGATCGACGCCTCGGTACGCGGCAACGCCGCGCGCTGGATCAACCACTCCTGCGCGCCGAACTGCGAGACCTACGAAGACGACGACGGGCGCGTGTTCATCGAGGCGCGACGCACGATCCGCGCCGGCGAGGAACTCGCGTACGACTACCAGTTGCAGCACGACGGGCCGGTCGGGCCGCGCGTGCGCAAGCGCTACGCCTGCCGCTGCGGCGCCTCGCGCTGTCGCGGCACGATGCTCGCGCGCAAGTAGCACCTCCACGCCCGCGCCTCCCGCGACGGCCCGCTCCGCGCGGCCTCCGGCGCGTCCTCCGACGCACGCGGATCATGACGACGACGGTGATAGTCGTGGCTTATTGTCGCCATAATGATAAACAATTTGTATTCTCGTAGTGTTGATCATAAACTCTGCTTCGTCCTGTTTCCCATCGCACGAAGGAGAGCCGCATGAAGACCGTCGGACAGAAGCTCGAAGCGTTTTCCGTCATGGGCGTCAAGCCCGGATTCAACCAGCACGAGGAGGGCGGCGTCTCGGCGTTCGAGACGATCACCGAGGCCTCGTTCCCGGGCAAGTGGAAGATCGTCTACTTCTACCCGAAGGACTTCACCTTCGTCTGCCCGACCGAGATCGTCGGCTTCGCGAAGCTCGCGAACGACTTCGCCGACCGCGACGCGGTGGTGCTCGGCGGTTCGACCGACAACGAGTTCGCGAAGCTCGGCTGGCGCCGCGACCACGCGGACCTGAAGAGCCTGAACCACTGGCAGTTCGCCGACGTCCCGGGCTCGCTCGTCGACCAGCTCGGCGTGCGCGACGCGAAGGAAGGCGTAGCGCTTCGCGCGACGTTCGTCATCGACCCGGACAACGTGATCCAGCACGTGTCGGTCAACAACCTGAACGTCGGACGCAACCCGGACGAGATCCTGCGGATCCTCGACGGCCTGCAGACCGACGAGCTCTGCCCCTGCAACCGCAAGGTCGGCGGCTCGACGATCTGACGCGGCGCCGGCCTCCGGCGCCTGCCTGGCCCGCCCCCCCGCACGGGGGGCGGGTGCCGCGCCCGCGCGCGCGGCGTTCCCCATCCCGATTCCCCGCGAGGACGACGACCATGGACACGCTCAACGACATCAAGGCCCGGCTGCCCGACTGGGCGAAGGACATTCGCCTCAACCTCGACGCGACGATCGCGCGTTCGAGCCTCGAGCCGCGCCTCGCGGTCGGGGCGGCGCTCGCCGCGGCCTACGCGGCGCGTTCCCCCGCGCTCGTCGAGGCGTTCCGCCGCCCCGACGCACTCGACGAGACGCACGCGCACGGCGCGCTGACCGCCGCCGCGCTGATGGGCATGAACAACGTCTGGTACCCGTTCGTCGAGATGGCGGACGACGCCGACCTCGCGACGATGCGCCCGGAGTTGCGCATGAACGCGTACGCGACGCACGGTGGCGTCGACAAGGTGGCGTTCGAGCTCTACGCGCTCGCCGCCTCCATCGTGGGCAAGTGCACCCACTGCATACGCTCGCACGCGAAGCTCCTGAAGGAATCCGGCCTCTCGACGCAGCAGGTGCGCGACGTCGGCCGGATCGCGGCGAGCGTCCACGCCGCCGCGTTGGCCCTCGAGGTGGCTCCGCAGGCCAAGCGCGCCGAGGCCGTCGCGGCCTGACGTTCCCCCGGCACGCGACGCCCGGCTCGAGGGGTGTCGCGCGCCGCCCGATCGGCCCGGATTGCGCGCGCGGCCGCGCGTCGTCACAATCCGCACGCCCGCGGCGCCTGCCGCGTCACGAAAGCCCACGATGGCCCGAAAGTCTCCCACCGTGCCGGCCGGCCGGCTCGTCGTCGTCGAGCATCGCTCCCGCGTGCTCGCCGACAATCCGCTCGGCGATCCGCACGTCCGGCGCCTGCCGGTGTGGCTCCCGCCCGGCTACGACGAAGGCGCCACGCGCGGCCGCGGACGCCGCTTTCCGGTGCTGTTCGACCTCGTGGGCTTCACCGGGTCGGGACTCTCGCACGTCAACTGGCGCCCGTTCGACGAAAACGTGCCGGAGCGTCTCGCGCGGCTGGTCCGCGACGGGAAGATGGGGCCGGCGATCGTCGTGTTCCCCGACTGCTTCACGAGCCTCGGCGGCAACCAGTACGTGAACTCGCCGGCGATCGGCCGCTACGCCGACTACCTGACGCGCGAACTGGTGCCGTTCGTCGACCGGGAGTTCCGCACGCTCGCGTCGCGCGAGCACCGCGCCTGCTTCGGCAAGTCCTCAGGCGGCTACGGCGCGATCGTCCACGGCATGCGTTACCCGCAGACCTGGGCGGCGGTCGCCGACCATTCGGGCGACGCGATGTTCGAGTTCTGTTACTACACCGACCTGCCGCGCACGCTGAACGAACTCGACCGCTACCGGATGCCGAAACGCCGGGCCGGGCGCGCCGCGATGGCGCGCGTCGCGCAGGTCGCGGACGGCCGCGACGACGGCCGCATCCGCCGCTTCCTCGACGCGATGTGGGCGAAGGACAAGGTCACCGACGGCGAGGTGCACGCGCTGATGATGCTCGCGATGGCGGCGACCTACGATCCGGTCCCGCGCGACAAGCTCGGATTCCGCCTGCCGGTCAACCTCGAGACCGGCGAACTGATTCCCGCGCGCTGGCGGCGCTGGAAGGCCCACGATCCGGTGGAGATGGTGGCGCATCACGTCAAGGCGCTGCGCACGCTGAAGGCGATCTGGGTCGACTGCGGCTGGCGCGACCAGTACCACCTGCACTACGGCGCGCGGCTCCTCTCGCGCGCGTTGTCGCGCCACGGCATCCGGCACGTGTACGAGGAATTCGACGACACCCACTCGTCGATCGACTACCGGATGGACACGAGCCTGCCGTTCCTCTACCGGGCCATCCGGTAGCGCTCGACGGCGAACCCGCCCGCCGCCGGAGCGGGACTGCACGGGGCACGCGGCGCAGCCGCATGCGTCAGGTCAGCCGGGACCCGGCCGACGCCGTCCTTTCGGGATTCCGATGTTCAGTGCTGCAGTCCGATCGACGGAAACTCGACGGTTTCCGGCGTGCGGCCGTCGTGCGGCCAGCGGCGGGTGCGGCCGTCGGTGTACGCGCCGGCGCGCGCCGCGAGGGGCGAGCTGACGGTGCGCACCAGCTTGCGCAGCCAGGTCGCGAACGCGCCTGCCGCGTCGGCGAGGGCTTCGGCGCGGGCCAACTGGGCCTCGGCGAGCAACCTGTCGTGCGCGGGAAGGTGGGAGAGGCGACGGTCGAGTTCGTTCATGGTGCCAGACCTCCTGGGTCCAGTCCGCCCCTGCGGGGGCGTTCCGACGCCGGATCGGGTCGATCCGGCACCGTCAATGATGATTGCCAACTCGTTGACACACAATCTGTTTTACTGGAAACTGATTCGTGCCACTTTGGCACGAATACGCAACTGAACATTGGACACGGTTTTCGCCATGGACGCCCTGCTTCGCGCGGTCGACCGGGGCGGATTCGCACCGGCCGCCCGGGAGTTGGGGATGTCGCCCTCCGCGTTGTCCAAGATCGTGGCGAAGCTCGAGCATCGGCTCGGTGTCAAGCTCCTGCACCGGACGACGCGGCGGCTTCGCCCGACCGCCGAGGGCGAGGCGTACCTCGAGCGCGCCCGTCGCATCGTGGAGGCCGTCCGGGAGGCGGACAACGAAGCGATGCATCATGGCGGCCGTCCGGCGGGGCGGCTGCGGCTCGTCGTCGGCCTCTCGTTCGGCACCTACGCACTCGTGCCTTCGCTGCCTGAGTTCCTGTCGCGCTATCCGGAGATCGAACTCGACCTCGTGATGGGCGAGCGCGCGCAGGATCCGGCCGAGTCCGGCGCCGACCTCGCGATCCGGCTCGGACCGGTGGCAGACGCGGCGCTCGTGGCGCGCAGGATCTGCGACGTCGAGCGCGTCATCTGCGCCTCGCCCGCCTACATCGCGCGCGCCGGCCTGCCCACCGATCCGGCGCGCCTCGACGACCACGAGTGCCTGACGCTCGCCGATGCGCCGGAACTCGCGCGCTGGCCGTTCTCGATCGGCGGGAAGCGCACCGAGATCGACGTGCGCGGCCGCGGTCGTGTCACCGCGAACAACGCGGAGACGCTGCTCGAACTCGCGCTGCTCGGCCTGGGACTCGTGCGGCTGCCCGACGTCATCGTCGGGCCATCGCTTCGCGCCGGGCGGCTCGTGCCGCTTTTCGCCGATCGCCACGTCGCCGAACCGGTTCCGGTGCACGCCATCTATCCGTGGGCGAGGCAACGACCACCGAAGGTCGGCGCGATGATCGACTATCTCATCGAGAAGTTCGGCGACGCACCCTGGCACACGATCGAACCGCGCGCGCGTCCGCCGCGGCCCCGCGTCCGCCCTCGGAACAAAGGGGTCAGACTCGATTGATGTTCGGTGCCGACCTCCTGGCGCCACCTCGCGGCAACCGTGAAGGCCTCCGGCCCGAGGCGTCGACCCTGGCGAGAAAGCCCGCACGGCCGAGCGCCCATGCGTGTTGCGTCGCGTCGCGAATGAGATCCAGTTCCGCCAACGGAATGGCAGCGCGAAACAGGTCACGGTATGCCGCCTGGCGCGCGTCGTCGCTCGAGCCCAGCGCATGATAGACAGGGTGAGGCGTGAGGAGTTCGTCGGTGTCGCCAAAGGCATTGGCGGCGAAACTTGACCAGCGATAGGCTCTTGGACGGTCCACGATCCGGGCACGGACGGGATTGAGTTCGATATAGCGCATGCAGGTGATCAGATAGCGCTCGTCATCGACGATTGCGGCCTTGTAGCGGCCTTCCCATAGTGTCCCGGTGCGACGATGGCGGCGATTGAACCATTGCACGTACACGCGGCCGACGGCTTGCATCGTGCGCGGGACGCCGGCCGGATCGTCGGGGGTCACCAGCAGGTGGAAATGGTTGGCCATGAGCACGTAGGAGTGAACGGAGACGGTGTGCCGGCGGCACGCGTCGAGCAAACGATTGCGGAAGTACGTGAGGTCGTCGGCGTCGAGGAAGGTGGGCTGGCGGTCGTTCCCGCGTTGGATGACGTGCAAAGGCACGCCGGGAACGAAGAATCGGGGAAGGCGAGGCATGTCCGCATGCTGATTGGGCGGCACTTGTCGCGCGATCAGCCATGCGGCCGAGATCGGACCTGTCGACCATGCACGATCAGACGCAGACGCGCTTTGCGCCCGAAGTGCGCGGGACCCGGGGCGCGCAATGCAGTCTCCCGGGTTGCGCGGGGCGACAGGTGCCCGCAGACTTTCAATCGAGTCTGACCCCTTTGATTTCCAACCATGCGCTCCGTCGTCTACCGCCGTTACGGCCCGCCGGAGGTCCTCGAACTCGCCCAAGCCGATGAGCCCGCGCCGCGCGCGGGCGAGGTCAAGGTGCGCCTCTGCGCCGCGAGCGTGAATCCGCTCGACGCGAAGATTCGCGCGGGGCACCTGCGTCTCCTGCCCACCGTCGACCGCCCGCCGCGCGGCACCGGCGTCGACTTCGCGGGCGAAATCGTGGCGACCGGCGGCGATACCGCCGGGTTCTTTCCCGGCATGCGCGTGTTCGGCTCGCTCTCGCCGTTCCGGCGCGCGGGCACCTGCGCCGAATTCGTCTGTGTCGCGACCGGCCGGATGGCGCCGATGCCCGATGATGTGACGGACAGCGTGGCGGCAACGTTGCCGATCGCCGCGGGAACGGCCGTCCAGGCCCTCGCCGACCACGCCTCGCTCGCTCCGGGCATGCGCGTGCTGGTGATCGGCGCGGCGGGCGGCGTCGGCCATTTCGCGGTCCAGTTCGCGAACCACGTCGGCGCCCACGTCACCGCGACCTGCGGGCCGACCAACGTCGCGTTCGTCGCATCGCTCGGCGCGGACGACGTGCTCGACTACACGCGCGAGGACGTCGCCCGCGGAGGCGCGACCTGGGACGTGGTCCTCGACGCGGCCGGCCGCTCGAACTGGCGCACGATGCGCGGACACCTCGCGCCTGACGGGATCTACCTCAACACCTGCGGCGACGCGGGTGCCGCGGCGGCGACGATCCGCGACACGCTCGCTGCGCGACTCGCCGGCCGCCAGCGCGTCGTCGCGCTCGCGTTGAAAGGCGGCGCGGCCGCGTGGCGGCGGCTCGCCCGACTCGCCGGAGAACGCGTGCTGGTCCCGCACGTCCGCGCGACGATCGGCCTCGCGGAGGTCGCCGTCGCGCATCGCGAACTCGAAGCCGGCCACGGCCGCGGCAAGATCGTCGTCGATCCTTCGCGCTGATCCGATCGCGCGGTGCGCGGGGCGCATGCCCGCGCGAAGGCCGCGCATCCGGATGGCGTATCCTCTCGGCGGAGCCGCGCGCGGCGCAGGCGCGACCGCGGCGGATCGCAGACTCGAGGGAGCGTGCCATGCGTTGGGGCGACATGCGTCGAAGCGACAACGTGGAGGACCGCGGCGGCATGTCCGGCGGCGGCGGCCGGTTGCCGCTCGGCGGAGGCATGAAGCTCGGCGGCGGGACGCTCGTCCTCCTCGTGATCCTCGGTCTCGTGTTCGGCGTCAATCCGCTGCAGTTCCTCGGCATGGCGGGCCAGGATATCGGTGTCCCGCCGACCGCGCAGCGTCCGGCGCCTGCCCCTGCCCCGGGCGCGCCCGCCGCGCCCGCCGACACGCGCAAGGACTTCTCGGCCCGCGTGATCGGCGACACCGAGGACGTGTGGGGCGCGCTCTTCAAGGCGATGGGCAGCGACCGCTACCCGCCGACCACGCTCACGCTCTATCGCGGCGCGGTGCGCTCCGGCTGCGGCAACGCGACCTCCGCCGCGGGCCCGTTCTACTGCCCGGCCGACCAGCGCGTCTACCTCGACACGAGCTTCTTCGACGAGCTGTCGCGCCGGTTCGGCGCCCCGGGCGACTTCGCCCAGGCCTACGTGATCGCGCACGAGGTCGGGCACCACGTGCAGAACGTGACCGGCACGATGCAGAGGTTCGACCGCCAGTCGCAGGGTCTCGACGAGCGGCGGCGCAACGCGCTGTCGATCCGGCTCGAACTGCAGGCGGACTGCTACGCCGGCGTCTGGGGCTACTTCGCGCAGAAGCGCAACCTGCTCGAGCCGGGCGACCTCGAGGAGGGCCTGCGCGCCGCCGCCGCGGTCGGCGACGACACGATCATGAAGCGCACGCAAGGCTACGTCGTGCCCGACGCGATGAACCACGGGACCGCCGAGCAGCGGATGCGCTGGTTTCGGACCGGACTCGCGAGCGGGGATCCGCGCGGCTGCGACACCTTCGCGGTCGCGCAGCCCTGAGGCCCGAAAGGCGCACAGGCGTGCGCGACGCGCTCGCGCCGATGGCCTCGCCCTGCCCGTCCTGCGGCGAGGCGATGGCGGTCCGCAAGGTCGCGCGCAAACCGGCCGGCGAGGCGTCGGTCGATTTCTGCGTCGCGTGCCGGGCGCTGTGGTTCGACGGCTACGAAAGCGTCCAGCTCACGCCGGGCGCGACGCTCGACCTGCTGCGCGCGATCCACGACGCCGAGCGCGAAGCGGTGCGCGCGCTCGCCGCGCATCTCGCCTGCCCGCGCTGCAGCGGCGCGCTCTCGCTCGTCCGCGACCTGCAACGCACGACGCGCTTCTCCTACTTCCGCTGCGGCCGCGGCCACGGCCGCTTCACGCCGTTCGCGCAATTCCTGCTCGAGAAGGACTTCGTCCGGCCGCTGCCGCGCGGGGAGGTCGAACGGCTGAAGTCCGCGGTCGGCGCGATCCGCTGCACCGGCTGCGGCGCCGCGATCGACCTCGCAGCGGACACCGCGTGCCGCTATTGCCGCGCTCCGGTCGCGGTGCTCGATCCCGACGCGCTGTCGCGCACGATCGCCTCGCTCACCGACGCAGAAGCGAGGCGCCATCGCATCGACCCGCACGCGATGGCCGACGCGCTGATGGCGGCGGAGCGGCTCGCATCGCGGCGTCCCGAGACGACGGCGGGCCGGCAGTCCGCCGACGCGATCGTCGCGGCGATCGAGTTCGGCGCCACGGCGCTCGATCTGCTGTTCGGCTCGAAGTGATCTTCCGGTCGCCGCAGGGCGACGTCGACACGCCAACCCGGGGCCGCGCCACGAGGGGGCGGTACAATTCGCCTTCCGCCGACCGCCCCGGTGCCGTCATGACCCGTTCCCGCTTCCCGCTCGCGCTCGCCGCGATGCTCGCCTCGACCGCATTCGCGCAATCGCCGCCGCCGGCCCCCACGGTGCCGCCGCACGGCTGCGTCAAGCCCGACTTTCCCGGCAAGTCCGCGGTCGACGCGAAGATCCGGCGCTGGTCCGCCGACTACAAGGACTACACCGAGTGCCTCAAGGCCTACGTCGGCGAGCGCAACGCGGTGATCGACGTCAACGCGAAGGCCGCGAACGCCGCGGTCGCCGAGTTCAACACGAGCGTCAAGGAATACAACGACATCGTCAAGTCGATGCAGGACTGAGACGCGGTGAACGTTCCCCGCGTCTCCGCCGGATTCGTGCACGACCTCTGACGCCGCGTCGCGCGTTCAGCGCGGCGGCCGCTGGACCTCCATCACGGTGCCGTCGAGGCACACGATCGCCATGCGCCGCGGCGGACTTCCGCCGTCGCTCTCGAACACGTGGCGCATGCCCGGCGCCGTGATCGGGCGACCGTCTCGACCCTTCGACGGCAGCAGGACCGCCTCGCTGCGTTCCGGCGTGCCGGCGATCGCCATGGCGGTCGCGCAATCCTGGCCTGCCTCGATCGGGGGCTTCGATCCGGGGACCGCACCTTCGGGCACCGCCGCATCGCCAGACCCGGCCTGGGGCGCATCGCCGCGCTCCCAGACCATCCGGCCGTCGAGAAACCCCACGCGGCGGATGCCGTCGGGATTGCGGTAGATCCAGACCTCGCTCGCCCGCTCGCCGGGGAGTCCGGCCCGCGTCTCCGCGGGCGCGCCCCTGGCCAGTTGCACGTACCGCTTGGGCATCCCGGCCGGAACCTCGCCGGCCTTCGCGGCCGCCGCCCACTTCGCCTCGAGTTCCGGCGAATCGGTCGCCACGCCGTTGTCGCGCGTGATCTCGACGCGCGCGCCTTTCGCCGCTCCGGCACAGGGCGCCTGCTGGTAGGTGGTGCGCCCCTCGGCGTCGACGCACCTGTAGACCTGCGCCTGGACCGGCAGGGCTGCGGCGAACGCGACGGCGAGGCATCCACGGCGCGAGATCATCCGCCGATCATAGCCCGCGAAGGCCGCGGCCGGCGCGCGGTATGATGCTGCGCAGCAACCCGCCGACCCGTCATGCGACCCCCACGCCCGGAGGACGCCGCCACCGCCGAGCGCGCGAACGCCGGCGACCCGGCACAGGCCATCGCGCAAGCCCTGCTCGCGGGGTTCGACAAACACTACGCGCTGTTCCGCGAGTGCGCACGTGCCGCGAAGCGCCATTTCGAGGCCGGGCACTTCCTCGCGATCGGCCACGTCGCGCGCGACCGCATCGACTTCTACGACCGGCGCGTCGCCGAGACCGCCGAGCGATTGCGTCGCGAGTTCGCGGACGTCGGGATCGAGGGCGCCGGCGCCGAGGCCCTTTGGGCGCGGATCAAGCCCCGCTATGTCGCGATGCTCGCCGAGCACCGCCAGCCCGAGTGCGCCGAGACCTTCTTCAACACCGTTTCCTGCAAGCTCCTCGACCGCGACTACTTCCACAACCGCGTGATGTTCGTGCGTCCCGCGGTCGCGACCGAGTACCTCGACGCGGACCTCCCCGCCTACCGCTCGTACTATCCGCGCGAGCGTGGACTGCGCGGGGCGGTCATCGACCTCGTGCTCGACTTCCGGCTCGAGCGGCGGTTCTGCGACTTCCGCCGCGACCTCGCGAACCTCCTCGCCGCGTTCCGCCGCAGGCTGCCGCGCCCGCTCCGCCTCGACGCGAACTTCCAGATCCAGGCGCTCTCGGGCCTGTTCTTCCGCAATCACTCGGCCTACGTGGTCGGACGCGTCGTCAACGGCACCCACGTGCTGCCGTTCGCGGTCGCGATCCGCCACGCGCCCGGCGGCGACCTCTACGTCGACGCGGTCCTCTCCGACCCGGCGGAACTCGCGCTCTTGTTCTCCGCCAACCGCGCCTACTTCCTGGTCGACATGGAGGTGCCGTCGGCCACGGTGGAGTTCCTGCGCTCGATCCTGCCGGACAAGACCGCCGCCGAGCTCTACACGATCGTCGGCCTGCAGAAGCACGGCAAGACGCTCTTCTTCCGCGACTTCCTCGCGCATCTCCGGCATTCGACCGACCGCTTCGAGAACGCGCCGGGCATCCGCGGCCTCGTGATGTCGGTGTTCACGCTGCCCTCGTATCCGTACGTGTTCAAGGTGATCAAGGACCGGATCGCCGCGTCGAAGGACACCGACCGCGCGCGGGTGAAGCAGAAGTACGCGCTGGTGAAGCACCACGACCGCGCGGGGCGGATGACCGACATCCTCGAGTACTCGAACGTGATGCTGCCGCGGTCGCGCTTCGATCCCGCGCTCCTGGACGAGTTGCGCGACCTCGCGCCGTCGCAGGTCGAGGAACAGGGCGACTGGGTGCGCATCCGGCACCTCTACATCGAGCGACGGCTCCTCCCTCTGAATCTCGTGCTCGAGCGGGCGGACGACGCCGCGCGCGCGAGCGCGATCGCCGAGTACGGCCAGGCGATCCGCGAACTCGCCGCGGTCAACATCTTCGCCGGCGATCTCCTCACGAAGAACTTCGGCCTCACGCGTTACGGCCGAGTCGTGTTCTACGACTACGACGAGATCGAGTACATGACCGACTGCACGTTCAGGAAGATCCCGCCGCCGCCGCCGGGGTTCGACGAACTCTCGGGCGAGGTCTGGTACCGCGTCGGGTCGAAAGACGTCTTCCCCGAGGAGTTCGCCACCTTCCTCCTCACCGATCCGCGCAATCGCGCCGCCTTCGAGCGGCACCACGGCGAGTTGCTCGACGCGCGCTGGTGGATCGACCTGCAGCAGCGCATCCGCGAACACGGCGCCGCCGAGGTGCTGTCCTATCCCGAATGCGTGCGCTTCGCCCCGCCCGTACCGCAGCGGCACCCGCGAGCGGCGACGCGCGCGGCGCCGGCGTAACGACCCTCCATCGGCTCCGGGCCCGGGAGCATGGAGTGGAGCCGGTTCGAGCCGGTCTGTCCCGCCATCATCCTGCGCGGCGACGCCGGTCGGCCGTTTTGCGCCGTTCGGCGGGCGAGATCCGCCTTCCCTCGGCCGCGACACCAAGCCGCCGGCGGCGTACCCATACTTCGCCGCAGGTCCGGACCCGATCCGGAACCACGCGCGGGAACCCCCGCGCCACGCGTCCCGGGGGAGCGCTACGACGTGGCCTACCTGAGCCTGTTCTCGGTCCTGCGCCCCGGTCCGGGTCCTTCGTCGATGCACAGCGCGGGGCCGTGGATCGCGGCGCGTCGCTTCGTCCACGAGCTCGCCGCGTCCGGACACCTCGCGGACGTGACGCGCCTCGGCGTCGAACTCTACGGCGGCACCGCCTGCGTCGGACGCGAGTGCCGCGCCGAAGCTGCGATCGTCGCGGGCCTCGAAGGTCTCGATCGCTCGGAGGCCCATGCCACGGCAGTGATGCGCACGTTGTCCGCGTGTTCGTCGCGGGGGTCGATCTTCCTCGACGGAACGCACGAGATCCGCTTCGATCCGGTCACGGACATCGGCTTTCGCATCGACCGCGCGCTCGCGTTCGACGGCTCGGCGATCCGCCTCGCCGCGTTCGACGCCTCGGCCGCGACGATCGCCGACCGCCTGTACCTGCCGATCGGCGACGACGTCGTGCTCGCGCGCGGCGAGGCGTCACCGACCGGCGCCACGCTGCGCGTGCCCTACGACTACGCGCCATCCGCCGACGCGCTGGTCGACGCCTGCCGCGCGGCAGGAGGACGCCGCCTGAGTTTCGTCGCGCTCGCGAACGAAGGCGCGCTCGCCCCTCCCGGCGAAGTGCGCGCACGGCTCCTCGCGACGCGCGACGCCATGCAGGCCGCCGTCGATCGCGGCCTTCTTCGCACCGGCCCGCTGCCCGGCCGGCGCAAGCGTTCGGCCGCCGTGCTCGCGGAGGTGCTCGACAGCGAGCGGACGACCGCCGCTCAGCGCTGTCGCATCTTCGCCGTCGCCGCGGCGGAAGAGAATGCGGCGGGCGACCGCGTGGTGGCAGCGCCTTCGTCGGGAGCATCCGGGGTCCTCGCCGGGCTCCTGCGCCACGCGCTGACGCTCGAGCGCGGCGACGCCGACCACGCAGCCGTCGACTTCCTCGCGACCGCCGGTGCGACCGGAGCGCTGCTGCGCCGGGCCGGGATGCGCCAGGTCGGATGCCAGGGCGAGATCGGCGTGGCCGCTGCCATGGCTGCCGCCGGAACGGCGGCGGTCCTCGGTGCCACGCCGGCGCAGGCGCTCCATGCCGCGGAACTCGCGCTGCAGCCGCACCTCGGGCTCGCGTGCGATCCGGTCGGAGGACGCATCGAATCGCCGTGCATCGAACGCAACGGCCTCGCCGCCGCCCGTGCCTGCGCCGCCGCCCATGCCGCGATCCGGGAGCCGGAGCCGCGCCTCGCGCTGGACGCGGTCGTCCGTACGATGGTCGAGACCGCGCGTTCGCTCGCCGGCCGGTACAAGGAAGCCTCGCTGGGCGGTGTCGCGATGTCGGTGCCCGACTGCTGACTTCCGCCGGAGGCGGCCCACGCTCGCGGCCAGTCGGAAATCCGGCCGCGATCTGTTAGCCTTGGAGCATGAAGCGAACCTTGCTGCCCTTGGTGGTGGCGCTCGCCCTCGCGGCGTGCGGCGCGCCGGAAAAGAAGCCCGAGCAGCCGTCCGGGGACACCATCGCCTGCCAGCTCGAGGGCCAGCGCATCGTCATCCGGTTCCTGCCCGACGAATTGCGCATGCTCACCCCCGACGGCGAGCGCGTGACGCTGCAGAAGGTGCCCGCGGCGTCCGGTGTCCGCTACACCAACGGGTTGATGGAAGTGCGCGGCGGCGGCGGTCCGCGCACCGACCCCGGCGGCCTCGTCTTCATTCGCGACGGCAACGCGTGGACGCTCACGAACTGCGCCCCGCTGATGGTGCCCCAGCCGGCGAAGTGAAGCGGCACCGGCGCGACGCGGGATCCGCGAACGCGGCGCGCGCGACGCGCAGCGAACCCGGCGCGACTCCTCGGTCGATGCTCGACGCATGCCGCTGATGCCCGGTGCGAACGCGACGATCGGGGTCATCGGCCCCGGCGCGATGGGCCTCGGCATGGTCGTCTCGCTCGTGCGGGGCGGCTTTCGCGTGGTCGCGCGCGACGTGCGGCCCGAGGCGAACGCGCGCGCCGCCGCCGCCGGCGCGGTCGTCGCGGGCTCGCCCGCCGAAGTCGCGCGTGCCGCCGACGTCATCCTCGTGGTGGTAGTCGACGCCGGCCAGATCGACGAGGTGCTGTTCGGACGCGACGGGATCGCAGCCTCCGGCGCGCGCGATCGCATCGTGTCGATCGCCTCGACCGTCGATCCGGACTACGTGCGTTCGCTTCCGGTGCGCTGCGCGCCCGCGGGCATCACGATCCTCGACTCGCCGATCTCCGGGGGTCCCGCCAGGGCGCATGCGGGCACGATGACCGTGATGCTCGCCGGCCCCGCGCCCGCGCGCGATCGCTGCGCCAGCGCGTTCGCCGCGACGGCCGGGCGCGTGTTCACGATCTCGGATCGCGTCGGCGACGCCGCCGCCACCAAGATCGTCAACAACCTGCTCGCCGGCGCGAATCTCGCGGCCGCCGCCGAAGCGCTCGCGCTCGCGGACGCGCTCGGGCTCGACCCGCGGTCGACCGCCGAGGTGATCTCGGCGAGTTCGGGCGCGAGCTGGATCTTCGGCGACCGCGTGCCGCGCGCGCTCGAAGGAGACTTCGCGCCGCGCGCGGCGGCGCGCATCCTCGCGAAGGACGTCGGCATCGCCTGCGACGTCGCGGCGCGCGTGCGCGCGAACGCGACCTTCGCGCGGGCCGCGCGCGAGGCGTTCGCCGACGCGGTGGACGCGGGCTACGGCGAGGACGACGACGCGGTGCTGGTGAAGCGCGCGGGCGAACGCCGCGGCGAGGACACCGGCCCTCCGCGCGACTGACGCGGCGCCGAGCCGCGGCGGACTACTTCCGGGGCACCGGCCCGGTCACGTCGTAATAGCGGAACGCGAAGGTGCGGATCGGGTGCGCGCGGTAGTTCTGCACCCGCGCGTGCCACGCGTGATCCTCGATGGCGTGCTGCGTGAGCCGCATCGGCGCATAGGCGACCATCAGCGCCTGCATCCGGCCGAAGAGCGCGTTGCGCTCGCGCCCGTCGGGAAGCCTGCGCGCTTCGTCGTAGAGCCGGTCGTACTCGGCGAGCCGGAAGCGCGCCTGGTTCTCCTGCCCGGCGTTCGGCCCGTAGAGGAGCTGCATGAAGTTCTCCGCGTCCGGGTAGTCGGCGTTCCAGCCGTCGGAGCGGAACGGGATCCGGCCCTGCCGCGCCATCTTGCGCAGTTCCGGCAGCTTGTCCTTGCGGATCGCGAGGCGGATGCCGATCGCGGCCATGTTCTTCGTCCACAGCTCGTCGGCTTCGCGCTGCCCCGAGGTCGGCACCGACCAGCGTTCGAGCAGAAGCGGCTTGCCGTCGGGCAGTTCGCGGAAGCCGTCGCGGTCGACGTCCCGGTAGCCGAAGCGGTCGAGGAGCGCGCGCGCGGCCGCGGGATCGTGGACCTGCGCCCCGAGCTTCCAGTCCGGGTCGTAGCCGGCGATGCCCGGCGGCACCAGGCTCTGCGCGAGGACGCCCCGCCCCTTCGACAGCACGCGCAGCGCCTCGGCCGCGTCGTAGCCCATCGCGATCGCGCGCCGCAACGCGATCTTCTCGGGCGTGTAACCGCCGACGAGCGAGTCGTCCATGTTGAAGTAGAACCAGTAGGTGTTCGGCCGCAGCAGCGCCTCGTGATGGATGCCCTGCGCGGCGAGTTCGGGCCGCAACCTGCCGTCGACGAGGAGTTCGCCGGAAAGTTCCGCGGGCACGCGGCCGTCGAGATCGATCTCGCCGTTGCGGAACGCGAGCCAGCGCGACTGCGCCTCCTCGATGACGCTGATCTCGACCCGGTCGAGGAGCGGCAGTCGCTTGCCCGCCAGCGCCTTGGCGATCGCCTGCGACTCGGGCGGCACCGGGCCGGACGGCGTGTAGGTCTCGCCGCGGAAGTCGGGGTTGCGCACGAGGACCATGCGCGAACTGCGCTTGTACTCGCCCAGCATGAACGCGCCGGTGCCCACCGGGTGCGCGCCGAGGTCGAGTCCGTAGCGCTCGACCACTTCGCGCGCGACCGCGCCGAGGTAGGGAATCGCGAGGACGAACGGAAAGCGGTAGTCGGGCGAGTTGAGGCGGATGCGCAGCGTGTGGCGGTCGACGACCTCGAGTCCCGCGATCGGCGCATCGTAGTCGAAGCGGCCCCTCGCCTTCGCCGCGCGGATCGCCTCGTCGCTGCCCGCGAGCTTGCCTTCGAGGAGCCACAGCCACGGACTCTTGACCGCCGGGTCGAGCACGCGCCGGAAGGTGTACGCGTAGTCGGCCGCGACGAGTTCGCGCGGCTTGCCGAGAAACGCCGCATCGGGCGTGAAGAAGATGCCCTTCTTCAACCGGCAGATCCAGGTCCGGCCACCGTCGGGGGTCGAAGGCATCGCCTCGAGCGTGCGCGGGACGAGCTTCATCGGCCGCACGAGGTAGTCGTAGTCGAGCATCGCCTCGAACACCTCGGCGATCACGGTGTCGGAGGCGGCGTCGGAGGCGAACTGCGGGTCGAAGCTCGTCTCGGCGATCGGCAGCATCGTGCGCAGCACGCGCGGCGGAGGGGCCGCGAGGGCCGATGCGACCGCGAACGCAGCGAGGCTGCAGAGCAGAACGGCGAGGCGATGCACGGGCGATCCGGTCACGCGAAGGCGCCCATGGTAGCGGAAGCGCGCCGCGCGCCCGCGCCGGCGGCCTCTGCGCGGCGGAGACTGCCGCCGTGCGGCCCTAGGCCCGGGGCCCCGCGACGGGGCACCGGGCCGGGTCGGGATTACCGCCGCGGCCGTGCGGCCGCGGCCGGACGCGCGAGGCGCCGCCGCTGCCACATCGCCGCCGCCGCGAGCATCGCCGCGAGCGCGACCAACCCCTGCCACGGCAGCGTTGGCACCGGCTGCGACGGCGGGAGGGGCGGCGGCGCGTCGGTGTCCACCGCGCCGGTCGCGTCGTCGGTGTTGTTCTCCGGCACCGGATCGATCTCGTTGACGGCCGCCACGGTCGCGGCGTTGGTCAGCGACGACGGTCCGGTGTACGGATAGGGCACGCTGGCGCGGATCGTGATCGTCGCGGTCTCGTTCAACCCGAGCGTGCCGAGCGTGCAGGTGACGGCCGGACCCACGTGGGTGCAGCCCGGCCCGGCGCTCACGATGCCGAGCGGCGCGGGCAGCGTGTCGGTCACGGTCGCGCCGGTGCTCGGGTTCGGACCGAGATTGGTCACGACGATCGTGTAGTCGAACGCCGCGCCCGGCGTCAGCGGGTCCGGCCCGGTCTTGACGATCGACAGGTCGGCCGTGCGGCGCGTCGTCGTCGACTCGATCGCACGGTTGTTGTCGCTGTGCGTTTCGGTCTCGTCGACCGACACGTCGACCTGGTTGAAGCCGGTGCCCGAGATGCCGGACACGACCGATTCCGCACGCATGTCGTAGGCGACCGTGTACACCTGCCCGGCGGCGATGCCCGGGAACGCGCACTCGAGCGTTCCGGTGATCGCGTTCATCGCCGGCACCGTCGTGCAGGTGCCCGACCCCGGCGGCTGCACGTCGAGGTTGCCCTGCCAGCTGAACGTCGCGGTCGGCGACTGCGACGGGAATGCATCGACCATCCGCAGGTTCGTGCCGTACGACGGCCCCTGATTGGTGATGGTGATCGTGTAGCGCGTCGTCGCGCCGAGCGCGACCGGATCGACGCTGTCGACCTTGTTCACCAGGATGTCGAGGACCGGCGCGAGGACCGGCGTGGTCAGCGAGGCCGAGTCGTTGCCGCCGTTGGTGTCCTCGGTGTCGGTCGACACGACCGCCTGGTTGACCACGTTGCCGCCGGCGGCGCTCGCGAGCGGGCGCACGACGTAGGTCGCGGTGCGTTGCGCCCCCGCATTGACGGTGCCGAACGTGCAGGAGATCGTCCCCCCGGTCGCGCCGACCGCGGGCGTCGTGCAGGTGCCGGTGGAGGTGAGCGACAGGAACACCGCGTTCGCGGGGAGCGTGTCGATAACGGTGACGCTCTCCGCGTTCGACGGACCGTTGTTGCGCGCGGTCATCACGTAGGTGAGCGGCGCGCCGCCGGGGACCGACGAGGGATTCGCCGTCTTGGTCACCTGCATGTCGGCGACTGCCGTCACCGACGTCGTGACGGTCGAACTGGAGTTGTTCGAACGATCCGGGTCGCCGACCTGGGTCGAGTTCACCGACGCCTGGTTGGTGCGCGTGCCGGTGGCGGCGATCGACGGACGGATCTGGATCGTGACCGTCGCGTCCGCGCCCGAGGCGAGCGTCGGGATCGTGCAGGTCACGGTGGCGCTCGAGACGCTCGACGGGCCGGCCGGGCTGCAGGTGCCGGTGCCCGCGGTCACGGCGGCCGAGACGAGCCCCGGTCCCGAGGCGAACAAGCTCGACAGCGCGTCGGTGACGACGACGTTGGTCGCGGCGCCCGGGCCGGCGTTGTGGACGGAGAGCGTGTAGGTGAGGAGTTCCCCGGCCTTCACGGTCGCGGGATTTCCGCTCTTGCTGATCGACAGGTCCGCCGCGCTCGCCGCACCGGTCGACACGACGCTCACGCTGCCGCAGCGGGTGGTCGAGTCGTCCTGCGGGCCGGGACCGGTCAGGTCGCCGCAGGCGGTGTTGTCGATCGTGCCGGTCGCAGTCGCGAACGTCGAGACGGTGATCGTCGGCAGGTTCGTGTTCGCCGCGACGTTGGCCGGCAGCACGCGCACGCAGGTGAGCGCGAGCGGCCCGGGCGCGTCGGGCGGCGGCATCGTCGCCGGCGGTGCGACCGAGCAGGTCCAGTTCGCGTTGGACGGATTGGCCGTGAGCGTGAGTCCCGCCGGCAGGGTGTCGGTGATCGTCACCGTCTGGCCCGCGACCATCGCGAGCGGCCCGCTGTTGCGCGGACGGATCGTGTAGGTGAACGGCTGGTTCGGCACGACCGCCGGGAGCGACGCGGTCTTCGTCACGGTCAGATCGGCGCGGTTGCTTCCGGTGACCGAGACGGTCGACTGGTTGTTCGAGGGGTTCGGATCGTTCTCCGGGCCGTCGATCGTCGCGGTGTTCGGGATCGCGCCCTCGGTCGCGACCTCTGCGACGATGGCGATCGTCGGCAGGTTGGTGAAGTTGCCGCCGAGGTAGGGCCCGTTCATCGTGCAGGTGACCGTCGGGGCCGAGTACGTGCAGGTCCACGGGGCGTTCGGCGTCACCGACACGAACGACAGCCCGGCGGGCAGCGTGTCGGTGATCGTGATGATCCCGTCGCCGGTGGAGCCCGGCGGCACGCCGCCGTTGAACCTCGGCGTGAGCGTGTAGGTGACGTTGCTGCCCTGTGCGACGGTGCCGGTCGGCGAGACGGTCTTGGTGATCGCGAGATCCGACGAACCGCCCAGCACCTCGACATCGGCCACGCCGGTGTCGTTGTCCGGGTTGCCGTCCGGCAGCGACGAACTCACGTCGAACGCCGCGGTGATCGTGCCCGCGCTGTTGGCCACCATCGGCACGGTCAGCACCGGATCGCTCGCGTTGACCGCGAGCGCGCCGGTACGGCTGCAGGTGAAGTCGCCCGAGCACACCGGATAGGGGCCGGGCGCGGTGCAGGCCCAGCCGCTGCCGCTGGGGGCACTCGTCACGCACGCTCCTCCGGGCACGGTGAAGGCGATCTCGCGCGTGTCCGACGCGCCGAGCGCGTTGGGGCCGTGGTTGGTCGCGGTGACCTGCAGGTTGTAGTTCGCGCCCGCCGCGACCGGCAGCGCGGGACCCGACACGACCACGCCCATGTCGGCGGCGTCGCGGGCGGTGGTGCTCTCCGGAATGTCGAGGTTGTTCGACGTATTGGGATCGGGGAGTGCCGAGGTGGCGGTGAAGACGCTCTGGTAGACGCCTGAGATCGGCAGGCGCACGACGACGGTCGCGGTGGCGAAGCCCGGGAACGCGATGGACCCGAGCGCGCAGGTCACCTGGGTGGGCGTGTTCGAGCACGAGCCCTGCGTCGCGGTTGCGCTCACGAAGACCGCGGCGGCCGGCGAGGTGGGCAGCGTCTGGACGAGCGAGACGCCCGTCGTCGGATTCGGTCCGTTGTTGTCGACCCGGACCGTGTAGGTGTAGAGCCCGCCCGCGGGACCCGGATCGGGAGCGTCCGCGATGTTGATGACGAGGTCCGCCATCTGCGCCTGCGCCGCCGCCGAGCCGGCGGCGAACAGCACCGCGAACAGCCATCCGATCACCCGCCGTGCGACCGCATCGCGTCGCACGACCGCACCGCCGACCTTCCGAACCATTCCACTCTCCCCTCGCCGAACCAGCACCGAAGGGTGAGCACCCCGTCCGGCACGCTCGCTACGCGCGTGTTCGTCGCCCAGGCAGCGACTGACCGGCGGCCGGGCCCGCCCGGCGCCGCCCGCATTCGAGCAACGAGCATGCCAGCACTTCGCTGCCCGGCGAACCGGTCCCCGCCGGTCTGCGTAGGGGCCGCACGCGCCACGGCCGCGGCGGGTTCGCGACTCGCAACGTCGATGATTGACCCGGGGCGTCGCGCATGACCATACTGCCCGGCCGTCGACGACGAGGCGCCCACGTCCCGCGGCGGGGCGCCGGGATGCGGGCCGATGGCCCGGCGATGTCGTATCGGTGGAAATCCGGAAAGGCCGCGCGATGGACATGAAGAAGCTGAACGGCGGCAACCTCAAGGCCGCCGGCTACGACGAGCGGACGCGCAAGCTCGTCGTCGAACTCACGTCGGGCACGTTCGAGTATTCGGGGGTGTCGCCCGAGGTCTGGCGGCGGCTCGCGAGCGCGAGTTCGCCGTGGAGCTACTTCCGCGACAACGTCGACGAGGAGTTCGTCGCGAAACGCATCCGGTGATCCCGCGTTTAAGCCGGACGCCCGTCGCTTCGATACGACGACAACCCCGTGGGTCCGGCTTCAGTAACCGTGTTGGATGTCAAGCCTGGAAGGGCTGATGATCGCGAACCATGGCGTTAAGGATGCGCAGGAGTTTGTGCATGCAC
>JAANMX010000105.1_pt1 | contig 98377 bp, 84 predicted proteins | sample 7279681 | NCBI WGS metagenome assembly JAANMX01 (sample SAMN14094542, study PRJNA606508) | bioreactor metagenome | isolation source: A lab-scale SPAN reactor treating ammonium-rich wastewater day 351 | place: Ireland: Galway | collected 2018-01-01
ATTGAGAATATGCGCGAGCCGCGTGGTCAGGACGCGCGTCTTGCCCGTCCCCGCCCCCGCCAGAACCAGCAGCGGCCCGTCTAGCGTCTCGACGGCCAGTCTCTGCTCGGCATTAAGCCCGTCAAGATAACCCGCCTCCGCTGTGCTGTGCCGGGTCTGGACCTGCGCCTCTGTCATAACCTTACCTTTACGCTCGTGAATCGATTCTCATGGGAACAAGCGCCAAGGTGCAGGATATGGCCGCGCGGCGCAACACCAAATCGCGACCTACAGATTGAGATATTCTGAAAAAGAAAAAGGCCCTAACCCGAGGCCCGACTGCCCGCGTTCATAGAAACCGGAGCCACGGCGACCTGGTTGCGCCCGTTATGCTTCGCCGCATAAAGCGCCGAGTCGGCGCGGGAGATAAGATTTTCGATCGGCTCTGATTTCACATATTCCGCAACACCGATGGAAATGGTAATCCGCGCCAGCCGCTCCCCGTTCATACGGTTCACGACCTCCTTCTTTGCGACGTTCAGCCGCAGAAACTCGGCAACCTTAAGCGCCGAATCCATCTTCGTGAAGGGCAGGATGATCGCGAACTCCTCCCCGCCGTATCGCGCAGCAACGTCGCGTCCCTTGATGCCGTCCTTAAGGGCCTTGGCCACAAGGCGCAGCACCTGATCGCCCACCTGATGCCCGAAAGAGTCGTTGAAGCTCTTGAAATGGTCGATATCCATCAAAAGAAGCGTAAAAACTTCCCCGTCCGCAGTGCAAGCCGCTTTGGCGATCTTGTCGATTTCCTGATCGAACGCCTTGCGGTTGGAAAGCCCAGTCAGCGCATCGGTCAGCGCCTCCTTCCGGGCGATTTCAAGGTCACGGTGCAACTTTTCCATCGTCGTCGCCGACTCCTTCAGAAGCACCTCAAGATGCTCGTTCTGGTCCAGCATGGCGCGCGTATCAGCAAGAACATGACCGAGAATTTTGGTAACTTCTTCCTTCGTCTTGTCTTCTTTGAGCTTATCGTGAACATCTTCGAGCGTGTCGTGATACTCGGTCGCGAATTCCCGCACCGATCCAACAGCCGTATTGACTTCTTCGATGGTCTTCTTGATCTGATCGCCGGCCGACCGTACACGCTCGTCCTCGCGGTTGGCGCGCAGAAATTGATCGAATATGGATAGGCAAATCTCGTTGGTCGGTTTGATTTCCTTGGCCAGCATCTCGTCCAGAGCCTTGTTCATGGCCGGGTTGGCGCCTGCGCGGTAAATAAACCACAATTCATAGTTCTCCGGCGAAGGCAAAAGCCCGTTCTCGCGGATCCGCCCCAACGCGAATTCGGAAAAATCCTTGGCTTTATCAGGAGGATAGAAAGAGCTCAAAATCCAAAGCCTTTATAGAATGACTGAAACATACGGCAGCAGGAAAAACACTCAGAAAATAAGAATTTGAAAATAATATACAACACATAGAAAGTCTAGCAGATCTAAGGCTTTCAGAGAATGCCTTTATGCCTTTGCGTCGGCCAAAATGGATTAAAAAAATTTAATAGTCGTTAAAGCAGAGTCTCAAAAAAACAAAGGGCGCCGGAGCGCCCCCTGAAAAACCGAAAGCACAGGCTTACATCGCCATCTTCATACCGGTATCGAGCTTGTTGTTGATAGCCATGGTCAGCTGCATCTCAAGCGCATTCATATTGAGTTTCTCATGATCCAGAACCGTTTTGACGGACTGGGAGTCCATGTCCAGATCGGTAGCCACGCGGGAAAACCCGGTCAGGTTCTCTCCGACCAGCTTCACATGGGTCGCATCGAAACGCGCCGCCGTGCGGACATCCTCGACCAACGTGGCGTCCTCGACAAGTTTGCGCACGGCATCGTTGCCCGAGTCCATCTCGACCTGCGCCTTGGCGACGAGATCGCCTGTTTTGCCATAAAATTCGCGGATATCGGCATGATTGCCGTTAATCACGTTCTCTTCGAGATCATACTCAAGATCGACCAGCTGCTTGAAGTCGTCTTCCTGCATCGGATCGGCGGCAATAAACTCCGCCAGATCGTCCATCTCGAAATTCTGCCAGTGATTCTCGCTCTGATCTTCGGCGCTTATGGCCGGAGCGCCGCCGCCGCTTGCCGAAGCGCTCGCGCGGGTATCCTGCGGCGCAGTCGATTGCAGACGACGCAGGGATTCCTCAAGCAAGGCCTCCTGCTCGGCGCGGCTCAGCTTCTTGCGCTCGTCGCCGACCTCGTTGGCTACAAACGAAGCCTTGCCCATGGTCGCCAAAGTACCGGCGCCGAAAGCCGCTTCCCCGGCGACATACGCCATGGCCGTGCCTTTTGTGGACGCGCTGTCGGGAATAAGCGTATCCATGGCGACCATCGGGTCCAGCCCCTGATCGACCGCCGTCGCCTTGATGACGTCCAGAGCCTCAGTCTTGGCCTGGTTCCAATCATTCATGAAATTGCCGATCTTCTCCTTGACATCGGCCAGACCCTCATGGGCCTTTTGCGAAATCTGCGCAGCATCGGTAATCGGCTTGTCAACGTCACGCTGAAGACTCTTCGTATCGATTTTGTCGGCGCGGTACTTCCCGGCGGCAGAATCCTCCGGACGCAGCATTTGCATGAAGGTCTGCTCACGCACATTCCCTTGAACCAAGGACTCTGTAAAACTCATTTGATTGTTGTGGGGAAGGCCGCCCATCTGGACTTGAAACTGGCGCCACTGCACCACGTCATCGCCAATCTCGAACTCGGCGCGCCGCATAATATCGCGGTCATGATTGGAAATTCCGTCAGGATTCCGGTCGTACCCGGATTCCCGTGCTGTTAAATCGACACCGACAATAGATCCAGACATTAAAATCACCGGCCGTTAAGATCACACCCGCAAAACCTGACCGCACCCCGCAGCCAATAGTCCTGCACATTATTATACATATGAATTATATGCCGCCTGTGCGCTTGAATACAAACAATTTTATGTATTCGGCCCCGAAGCGAACTCTAGAAATCTCTATAAAATCAAAAAACACCTATGAATTCAAAAGGATACGCCGGTAGCTCAGCGCCTCGGCAACATGCACCCGAGACAAGATTTCAGCTCCGCCCGAAAGATCGGCAATCGTCCGCGCCACCCGTAAAAGCCGATAATAGGCCCGCGCCGAAAGTTTTCCGCGCTCAACCGCCTGATTCATAAGGATCTTTGCGTCCGCATCCAAAGGCGCGACCGCCTCCAGAACCTTCCCGTTGGCCACGGCGTTGGTTTCGCCCGGAATCTCGGCCCCGAACCCGGCATACCGCACCTTTTGAATCTCCCGCGCCGCCGACACACGCGCCGCGACAGTCGCCGAAGCCTCGCCGCCCCCCGGTGCCTGCAAATCGAGCGCGCTGACCGCCGCCACATCAACATGCAGGTCAATCCGGTCCAGCAAAGGCCCCGAAAGCCGCCCCTGATATTCCGATCCGCAGCGCGGCGCCTTGGTGCATTCCTGCTCCGGGTCGCCAAGATACCCGCAGCGGCAGGGGTTCATCGCGGCGATCAGCTGGAACCGCGCCGGATAGCGGATATGCGCGTTCGCTCGCGCCACCAGCGCGTCGCCCGTTTCCATCGGCTGCCGCAAAGATTCAAGCGTCCCGCGCGCGAACTCAGGCAACTCGTCCAGAAACAGCACCCCGTGATGCGCCAGCGAAATTTCCCCCGGCCTCACCCGGTGCCCTCCGCCGATCAGCGCGGGCTGCGAGGCGGAATGATGCGGGTTGCGAAACGGACGATGCCGCAGCAATCCCCCGGCGGGCAAGGCCCCGGCGAGAGAGTGGATCATGGAAACCTCCAGCGCCTCGCGTGGCGACAGGGGCGGCAGGATTCCGGGCAGACAGCTCGCCAGCATGGACTTCCCCGATCCCGGCGGCCCGAGCATCAATAAATTGTGCGCTCCGGCCGCAGCAATTTCCAGCGCCCTCTTGGCCGTCTCCTGCCCCCGCACTTCCGAAAGGTCCGGGGCGCGGAAACCCGCCTCGTCCCGAAGCTTCGCCTCGGGGCGGGACATCACCTGCGTGCCCTTGATATGGTTGACGAGCTGCAGCAAATTTCCGGGCGCGAGAATATCGATCTCCCCCGCCCAAGCCGCCTCACCGCCGCACTCCTGCGGACAGATCAGATTCCGGCTGTTCTCGTTCGCATGCATCGCGGCGGGCAGAACACCCGAAACCCGCCGGATTCCGGCATCGAGCGACAGCTCTCCCAACACCACATAATCTTCAAGATCGGCCTTCGGAATGACCCCCATCGCGGCCAGCAGGCCGAGCGCTATGGGAAGGTCGAAATGGCTGCCCTCCTTCATCAGGTCGGCGGGCGCGAGATTGACGGTCAGGCGCTTCGGCGGCAGGGAAAGCCCAAGGGCATGAAGGGCGGCGCGCACGCGCTCCCGCGATTCCGCCACCGCCTTGTCCGGCAGCCCCACGATGGTAAAACCCGGCAATCCGTTGGAAATCTGCACTTGCACGTCCACGGGCTTCACCTCGATCCCCTGAAACGACACCGTATGCACCCGCGCGACCATAAAGAGTCCTCTTTTGTTCTGCTCAATCTTTATGACATGTAAAAGGAAAAATGAAAACCTGCGGATTTCAGGCGATTGAAAGCAGCTTCCACATCTTCAGATGCTGAATCCCGTCCTCGTCGAACATCTCGCCTTCCGCCACATACCCGTTTTTCTCATAAAACGGCACGGCCGTATCGCGCGCGTGGACATAAACTTTTTCCGCCCCGTGATCGGCGGCAAGGCGCTCGCAGAACTTCATCATCGCACCGCCGATCCCCTGTCCCTGTAAATCCTCCGCCACCGCCACACGCTGCATTTTCATCGCCTTGCCTTCCGGCACAAGAACCGCGCACGCGCAAACCGTCTCTCCCTTGACTCCGGCGATCTGGATATGCACCTTCTCCGCCGCCAACTCATCGGGCGTAAACACCAGCCCCAGCGGCGCCCGCAAAATCCGCTCGCGCAGCCGCACCGCCGCGAGATAATCCGCGCTTCCGTGGTCGATGATGGAAAAAACGACGTCCACAAAACCCTCTCGAAAAACCGCACTTTACCATCGATTCGCGCGCGCCAGACGCCCGGAAAGTAAAAATTCGTTAACCGAGCCGTTAAATCCGACTCGCCAAACCCAAAAAACCAAAAAATATATCATTTAAAATCAACAGCTTAAAACTATTTAACCCGCGTTAAGAACTTCTTTACCTTTACCCCTTAAATCAGAGATTAAGAGACGACGAATAGGAGATTCGAAATATGAACGACGATGGCAGTAGGGGCACCAGAGACATTAAAAATCCCGCCCTTTTCCGCGCTGAGTATCTTCTTCCCACCATCATCAAGGGCGTCCTGAACCGCCAGATCGCCCTGAACGCCGAAGCCGAACATTCAATTCATACTGTGATCAGCGAGATGGAGCCTGATATCGCTCTCCTCTGCTGCGCGAACATCGCGAAGGAAATTTACGGTTACGAAAAGACCCGCGAGCTGGACCTCGCCTTTCTGGGAAATCTGAGCGACAAGATCATTAAAGAGTTCCGTCCCCTCTGCGCTCTGGCGGAGACAAACCCGGATCACCGCACGGCCAAGCTGAAGGCCATGCTCCCCCGTCTGGCCGACCAGATGGAAAAATTCATGGATAATATGGACCTGACCCGCGTAGGCCTCGAAATCTACGACACCAACGCGGCGTCGATCCTCAACATCCTGCTGATCCAGCTTCAGGGCCAGTTCCTGATCGTGGATCAACTGATCGAAATTCAGGAATCGAGCATCGTCTACGAGGATGAGGAAGACATCGCTCCCGAAGACATGCTTTCGGTTATGGCCGGCATAGCGGTGAAGGAGGATAGCAATATAATCCCCTTCCGCCCGCGGCCCTGACCCCGGATTTACCTCCTTGATTGAACTTGAGTAGTTGGTTGTATCACTCTTCTCCCCGGCCTTAAAACCGGGGAGTTTTTTTAAGCCGCCAGCTTGGTGAGCATCGGCCCCAGCCTGCGCCCGCCGAGAATATGCAGGTGGAAATGCGGCACTTCCTGCCCGCCGTTCAGACCCGTATTGGTAATCGTGCGGAACCCCTCGCCCACCAGCCCCTTTTCCTCCGCGATCCGCGCCACCGCGTCGAAGAACGCCTTGATTTCCTCCGCGCTGGCCTTGGCCCCGAAATCGGAGATTGAGATATAAGCCCCCTTAGGTACCACAAGAATATGCACGGGCGCCTGCGGCGCGATATCGTTGAACGCCAGAACGAAATCGTCCTCGTAAACCTTGCTGCACGGGATCTCGCCCCGCAGAATTTTCGCGAAGATATTGTTCGGGTCATAGCTGCTCATGGCCGTTTTTCCTTGCTTTTTGGGGTCAGGAAGACCAGATTACACAGCGTTTGCAAGGAAAGTAAAGACCATGATCCTGACAATGCTCAAGGCCAAGCTGCACCGCGCGACCGTCACCCGCGCCGATCTCGATTATGAAGGCTCGATCACGATTGATCTCGACCTTCTGGAGCGTTCGGGCATCCTTCCCCACGAACAGGTGGACGTGCTTGACATCACCAACGGCGCGCGCCTCACCACCTACGCCATCCCCGGCCCGCGCGGTTCGGGCGAAATCGGCATCAACGGCGCGGCGGCGCATCTCGTAAACCCCGGCGATCTCGTGATTATCTGCGCCTACGCCCGAATGGACGCGCAAGAAGCCAAAAACTTTAAACCCGTAATCCTGCTTCTGGATGAAAAAAACCGCGTCAAGCCGGGTCCGGCCAAAGACGCAGCCTAGAGTCACCCGGGATCATTCAAGGGTCTAACGCTCGATGTGATAGATATTAAAACCCGGCTCCGGCTGAGGCGGAGGGGCTGCGCTCGGGGTGCGCGTCTCAAGTTTCTCAAAAGCCTCGTTCAGAATTCTCAAAAACGCCTTCTCCCGGTCATCCGCATTCTTCGCCCCGACATAGGACGCGATCACCCGCCGCTCGCCCCGCCGCGTATGGGCGGTCAGCGCATACCCCGCATCGCACGTATACCCCGTCTTGCCGAAAATATCCTCGTCGGAGATCGAATCGTTACGCAGCAGCGTATTCGTATTGCGCAAAGTACGGCCCTTAACGCGTGCCTCGGGAATCCCCAGCATCTCGACAAGCTCGGGATGATTGTCTGATATATGTTTGAGCAAAATCGCCATATCCCGCGTCGTGGTGCCCCCGTCCCGTGTGCGGATCAAAGGGGTCGGCAGCCCGCTGGCGTTGTAAAACACCGTGTTGGTCATGCCCAGCTCCTGCGCCCGCTGGTTCATCAGGGCGACAAACTGCGTCTCCGTATTCCCGGCGTTACGCGCCTTCGCCGTATATTCGGCGATGGTGGCCGCCAGATCGTTGAAAGAACTGATCGCCGCCCCCTTCATCGCATCGGCAAGCTGAACAGGGTTTGTCCACCGGGAAAACCGCTCCATATCGTCCCGGCTACCTGTACCTGCCGCGATAAAAAGCCGGTCGTTGGGCCTGAGCACGCTGTCGCGGATCGCCTCCTGCGCAAGCAACAAGGTCATCAGCTTGGTCATAGACGCGGGCTGGATTTTCACGTCCGCATCCTGCTCCAAAAGCACTTCGCCGGTCTGGGCATCCATGACAAAATAGGCTTCGCGCTCCGGCACACACTGGGCCTCGGCTTGCTCCGCTGCGAAAAGTGTCACCAGAGCCAGACTGGCCGCACGAAAATTATTCTCAAGCGTCTTTAAAAGATCCATAGTTCTTTATACATAATTCTGGATTGAGGGAAAGCTTTTAAGGCATAAAAAAGCACCTCAGGAACAGTGTGTAACTTTCTAATTGCAAGATACGAAGCTTTTACAGAACAAAGTGGATAAAACCGCGCTTTGCCTTGACCCTTGGCCCGTTTGGGCCATATTGAAAAAGACATTGCGTAGAAATTAAGGAGACTCCCTCATGGGCCTGCAAAGCGTGACCGACAAGGATTTCAACAAGGAAGTGATTGAATCTGAAGACACCGTATTGGTGGATTTCTGGGCGGAATGGTGCGGGCCGTGCAAAGCGCTGCTCCCGGTCATGGAGGAAATCGCCGGAGAACTGGGCGAGCGCGTCAAGATCGTCAAAATGAACATCGAGGAATCACCCGAAGTACCGACAAAATATGGTCTGCGCGGCGTCCCTACCCTGATGCTCTTCAAGGGCGGTAAACTATTGGATACCCGCATTGGCGGCGCGCCGAAATCCCAACTGGTGGCTTGGCTCGAAAACCACGTCTAAGTTTGGCCGATTAGGCGCCAGAAAATTGTAAAAGAATAAAAAGATCGGCCATAACCCCTTATGGCCGATTCGTTTTTGGCTCACCCACGATTCAAAATCGACTCAGGGAGAATCATCAGCCTCGGCCCGTCTGTCCAAAGCAGGGCGCATGTCACCGCCCGGCCCGGATAAATCCGCATGACCGCATCACGGTAGGCCCGCATCTGCCGGAGATAGACGCGCGGAACGTCCTCGGCCCGCTCCGGTGGCGGCCGGTTGGTTTTATAATCGAGAATCCACACATGATCCCCCCCGACCACAAGCCGGTCAATCTGCCCGCTCAGGGCAAGATTGTCCTCCAAGAGCGCGGCCACCGGAACCTCCGCCAAACCCTCCGGCACAAAAAACGCGCCATACTCGGGGTGGTGGAGAACGGCCAAAACCTCGCGCACGACCGACGCCCTGATCTCATCGGGCAATCCGCCGCCATTTCTGTCCATAAACTGGAGCGCCGCCGCGCCTCTGTGCTCAACCGGGAATTGGGGCAAAAACTGCAACAATTTATGCGTCAGGTTGCCGCGTAAAAACCGGTATTGCGTTCCACCCGCCAGCGGCGAGAGCGCCACAATCTCCGCGCCGCCGCCCTCATCCCCGGCAAGCTGGCGCGACGGCGTAAGAGGCCGTGGCGGCACCGCGTCCTCCGGCGCGAACGCAAGCCCCCAAGCGGGAAGCGCTGGAATTTCCAAGGCCCGCGCCGCCGCAACCTTCATCTTGTCCGGCGGGGCCGTCTGCGGCGTCTCATAACGCAGGCTCTCGTCGGCCAACTCTTTACATCCCGGAACCTGCAAAAGCCCGTCGCGGATGGTCTTGTACCACGATATGTTATAGGCATTGTCGCCCTTAGCGCCTTTCCGCCCGCACACATAAAGCCGATCCGCCGCCCGCGTCATCGCCACATACAAAAGCCGCGCATCTTCCTGCGCCGCCTTCTCCTCCAGCAGCTCACGCACCGCCGAATAGGCTTCAGGCTCATCGTCCGCGCGCGGCGACCACAAAGGAAAATCCAGCCCCGTCTTATCAGGCCAAAGAAGCCCGGAATTCTTACGTCCCGCCTTTTGGGGAATTGCGTCCGGCAAAATCACGATCGGCGCCTGCAAACCCTTGGAGCCGTGAACGGTCATAATCCGCACCTGCCCCCCGGCTTCCTCCATTTCACGCTTGATCTCGGTTGGGTTGGATTCGAAATACTGCACGAACAGCTCCAGCACATCCGGCTGATCCCGCCCGAACGAAAGGGCCATCCGCAAAAATTCCTCCAGCGGATCGAGAGAATCCTCACCCAGCCGCCGCCGCAACGCTCGCAAACCGCTCTGAACGTCTCCCGGGCACGGCGAAAGCAGGATATGAGAAAAGAACTCGTAAGCCCCCAAGCTCTGCGCATGGAACCGCAAAGCCCGCAGATACGAGGCGACCTCCTGCGCCTGCGCGGGCAGCAGCCCGATCGGGTCATCCAGGAGTCTTCGATTCACCTCCGGTTCAAAATGAACCAGCGCCGACCATAAATCGCCCGCTCTTCCGGCGGCCAGCGCAAACAGCTCCGCATCCCCCCATCCGATCAGCGGCGATTTCAGAAGACACGCCAGCGTCAGATCGTCCGGCGGCAAAAGACAGAATTTAGCCGCTGCCAGAAGATCCTGAACCACAAGCTGCGGCGAGAGATCCATACGGTCCATCCCGCTCACCGGAACCCCCCGCGTTTTCAGAGCGCGGATCAGGGCATCGACAAGGGGCGTGCGCGAGCGCACAAGAACCATGATGTCCCCCGGCGTCACCGCGCGGCCATAGACGGGCAAAATCTCGCCGGACCGCAGCCAGCCCTCGATCCGGTCCGCGACCGTATCGGCCAGCACCAGAACGCTCTTGCGCCCTTCGTGAACGCTCACCGGCGGGTCCCAAAACGACCTTTGATCCGGCTTTTCCGTCTCGATGATCGGCCACATCTCGACTAGCCCGCCCTGCCCCGACCGCACGGACGTATGATGAACGAACTCCCCGCCCATCGCGGCGCGGAGATCGTCCCGGTCGAACGTCTTGTCCACCGCCGCCAGAACCGCCTCGGTCGAACGGAACGACATGGAGAGGAAAACATTCTGGAAATTCTGCCCCGCCTGCCCGGCCTTCTCGTGAAAGAGGCCGTTCATCCGGCTGAACTCTTCCGGCGCAGCACGCTGGAAGCTATAGATCGACTGCTTCATATCCCCGACCGCGAACACCGTCCGCACCCGGTCTTCCCGCGCACCCTGCCCTGTAAAGAAATCGTCGCACAGCGCCTCGATGATGGCCCACTGTTCGGGGTTCGTATCCTGCGCCTCATCGACGAGAACATGGTCGATCCCCTGATCGAGTTTGTACATAATCCAGCGCGTGACATCCTCTTCCCGCCCCTCACCCAACCCGCGCAGCGTCAGCGTCCGCCCGCGCAGCAAATCGCGCGTCTTCAGGATAAGATCGTCGTAATCCACGCCGCCCCGCTCGGCTTTGAGCGTTTGATAGGTCCGGTTGATCGCCTCCCCGAGAATCAGCACATCCCGCGTCAGCCGCGCCGAATGGATGGCGTTTCTGCGGTCGAGGATTCCCTCCAGCCGCCGCCCTTCGGCATGCAAGATATCTTCGGCATCCGGATAAGCTTCCTTAACCTTTTTAGTCGGAAAGTGCTGCGCAAAAACCGTGCCTTTGTTTGTAAGATATCCGCCGAGGTAATCCTGAAATTGTTGAAACCTCTGCGCATCGTTGAGAGAAAGCCATTTCAGGATAATCTCTCCGCGCTCCTGATCGGTTTTCCCGCCCTCCAGCATCGCCAGCGCAACGCGCTTGATTGCCGCCTCATCCTCCGGCGCGGGATTCATCGCCGCCGCGAGATACCCCTTTTCATCCTCCCCCGGAGTCACGTCGTAAAAACCACAAACCGCAGCATAAATCGCCTCGACATCCTGAAAACCGCGCAGCAACCCGGCCATCTGCCCGCGCTCCTTGCAGATATCGTTCGCAAGCTCCGCGAATTGGTCCTCACTCTGCTCGGCGGTGAGATTTTCAAGCGCGTTCCGCAACGCCGAACCCGCCATCTCCAGACGCCCGGCTTCGGCAATGGCCGCGCGCTGCGCCTGCTCGATCAACTCGCGCGCCTGCGTCTCCTCCAGAACCCGGAAATGCGGCTGCAAATCCGCCTCCAGCGGAAACCGCCCCAGAACCGACTGGCAAAAGGAATGAATAGTCAAAATTCGCAAACCGGCAGGCGCGTCGAGAATCCGTGCGAAGAGCTGCTGCGCCGCCTTGATCTGCTGCGCCGTGGGCGGGTATCCGTTCAGCTTTTCAAGCGTTCCGGTGAGGCTGTCGCCCGTCCCCGGCTCGACCGGCATCACCGCCCAGCGCCCCAGCGTCTCGAACAGGCGGATGGTCATCTCGCTTGCCGCCGCCTTCGTGAAGGTCAGGCATAAAATTCTATGCGGCTCGGTCCCCGGCGTTCCGTCCTGCTGGGGCAAAAGCAACCGCAGCAATCGGTCGGTCAAAACCTTCGTCTTGCCCGTCCCCGCCGACGCGCCGACCCAGACCGAGGCCGCAGGCTCCGAGGCCATCCGCTGCACCTCGTCCGGCGATATAAGGCTCTGCGGCGCGGAGAGAGCGCGGTCGGTCGTCATGTCTGCGCCCCCTCGCTATCCGCCTCGTTGACCGACCATTCGCGGATGCGCTCCAGATGCTCGAAATCGTTATACATCGGCGCACGCGCCGCGTCGGGAATGCAATGATAGGCGGCCAGCGGATCGCGGAACGCCCGCACGAGAGCAATCAAGGAATTTTCCGCCGCCTCCGCCACGTGCTCGATCGTCTCCGTATCTTCAAGCGCCTCTATAGTTCCGCCCTGCGCGCCCGAACGGAAAATCCAGTATCCCAGATACGCGCACTCTCCCGCTTCGATCGTTCCGCCGTCTTCGGACGCAAAACCGCCCCGCCGCAGCATGACGGCCTCCAGCGGCAATTGCGGCAACTGCCCGCTTTCCATCTTGCCCTTCGTATAGGAACCGCCCGACTTGTAATCGATAATCGCGTAACCGTTCGGCAAGCGGTCGATCCGGTCCACGCGGCCATGCAGGGTGAAAGGCTCCCCGTCGATCTCGAAAACGATCTCACCCTTCACCTCGGCGGCATAAAAACGCGCCCGCTCGCGCCACCGCGCCTCATGCCCCGCTACCCAATCCATCGCATGACCCGCCCGCGCCGCCCAGAACCGAATCATCTCCGGGTCATACAAAGCCTCCCCGGCGGCCTGCGCCAAAAAGCCGCGCAAGACATCCTCGGCCCGCTCCGGCAGCCGCTCGGGATGCGCCTTGATGAACGACTCGACCGCCTTATGAAGGATCTGCCCGCGCAAGGCCGCGTCCGCCTTCACGGTGAGATCGGGAATCTTCCGAAGCCCCAGCGTATACGCCGCGTAATACCCGTAAGGATCGCGCAGCCACGTCTCCACCCGCGTGACCGAAACTTTCGTGGGGCGGTAAGAGAGCGGCGGACGCGGCGCGGGCCGTGAGACGGGCGTGAAATCCTCTACCCTGTCTAACATGCCGGCCCATTCCCTGTGCGGCCCCCGCGTCAAATCCTGCGGATCGGCGCCGCAGGCCCGCAAAACCGTATCCATCTTCTGAAGCCACCGCGCCGGAACCGTCGGCGCCCCGTCAACCTTCCGCGCACGGGTCAGCACGATCTCGGATGCACAAAATGCCTGCGCAAAATCATGCGCCGCCAGCCCGACCGAACGCTCCAGCCCCGGCAAGCCGAAATTGGCCCGCATCTCACGCGACATCCACGGATCGAACGCCGCCCCGGACGGCCACGTCCCCTCGTTCAGCCCGCCGAGAATCACAAGATCGGCGTCGCCCAGCCGAGCTTCGAGCTGGCCCAGAATCTTGAGCCGCGCATGCGCCCCGAATTTGGGCCGCACCGTCGCGCCGCTCATAAGAAAACCGATGATCTCCGCATAATCGCGTCGGCGCAAAGCCCCCGCAGCCTCGGCATGAAGCCGCAACTCGGAGAGCAAGCCCGCCGCCTCCGCGCCATCCTCGCCGGACCAGAGCGTCTCGCCCTCCGACCCGGCAGCCAGCCGCTCAGCCGCCTCGATATGCGCCGTAAAATGCGCCTCCGCCGGATGCGCCCCGCCATCGTCGAGCGCCGAAAGCCCATCCAGAACCGCGCACAAGCGCGAAAGAAACGCCGCCACATCCGTAAGCCCCGCCTCGCGGGCGAACGTCAGCGCCTCACGCAAATCTCTGGGCCGCTTCCGGTCGTTGCGCAAAATCCTCATCTCGAAACGCTGCAGCACATGCGCCGAAATCACAGGCTCGCGCCCGATACGGCAGAGCGGATGCTTGAGCAGCGCCAGCAACGCGGCCGGATCGAAGGGCGACGATCCCGCCCGCAGAACAAGCGCCAGATAACGCCCCGCCGGAGTCTGAGAGAGCGTTGCGCCCGCCGAATCGTCGATCACGATCCCCCAGCGCAAACATTGCGCCGCCACGCGCCGCGCCAGCGCTCTGTCGGGCGTGATCAGACTCGCTGTCCGCTCCGGAACTTCCAGCGCCTCACGCAACAAAAGCGCGATAACGCTCGCCTCCTCCTGCGCGGTATCGCACGGATAATAACGCACACCGCGCAGCAATTCGCCCGCACCGATACCCCGCGCCGCAATCTCATATTTAAGGTTCGCCCAACGCACCGTCGTCTGCGCGGGCCGCATCAACTCGCGGATCAAAACCCGCCGACCTTCATGCAAGGCCACACCGTCCGGAGAGTCTGAAGGCGGCACAACAATCTGAACCTCCGCGCGGCTAACCTCCATGCGCGAAAGAAGCTTTTTCATCTGATACTGCGGATGGGTTTCATCCAGCGCGTCCCAGCTTTCTTGGTCGAGTTCCAGATCCAACCCCGGCAGAATCACCCGCCCCTGCGGCAACTGCGAAACGGCGTCCAGTAAACCTGCCGTGGCAGGAATCGAACCCGTACTGCCCGCCGCGATCACCCGTCCGGCCTGATCGGGATGCGCGCGCCAGAAGTCCGCGAGCGCCTGCAGCAAAAGCACCCGCCGCAGTGCAGGGTCGATTAATCCCTCCTCCTCCAGAATTTTCGGCCAATGCTCGATCACGATCTGCAGAAATTTCAGCGTAATCTGCCAGTGCGCCGCAAACCCCTCGGGCACCAGTTCGGCAAGCTGCGAAAGGCTCTTGCCCTCGGTATGAGTCTGATCGACCAGCCCGGCCAGCGCCTGCGCCAGCGCGATCGCCTGATCCCCGCCGCCCGCGAAGCCCTCGCCCGCCTGTAACAGGCGCGAAAGAATCAAAAGCCGCCGGATCGGCGAAATGGCAGGCGGAACCTCGTCCATTCGCCCGCCCTGCCCCATGAACAGAAGCGAAAGCTCGCCCTCATCCACATCGCCGATCGGCGTCATGCGCGGCAGCAGAATCGGCCGCCCGCCGGAAAGCTCAAGGAAACAGTCGCGCAAAACGCGGCACGCTCGCCGCGTCGGCAGTAAAACCGAAATGCGCGCCAGCGCCTCCGGCGATCCCCCCGCCTCCATAAGAAGATTCTGCGCCAGCGTCCGCGCGAACGGATATCCGGCGGGAATGGTCTGCACGTTGCGGCGCTTACCTGCGTCTCCGCTCATGACGCCGCCTTGCCGGCCTCGTCCTGCCCAAAGGCCGATCGCACCGATTCAAGATCGCGCGGCGCGCTGATATGGTGCCAATCGCCCTCATGCTCCAGCGCGTAAAACCGCCCTGCCGCCTGCGCCCGGTCCATAAGGGTCAGGAACGAAAACGCGCCCTCAGGCTGATCCTTATAAATCTCCGGGCTGTTGAGCCGGATATTCGTCCACATATAAGCCCCTGCCTTGGCCGCGCTGCGCGCCACACGCCCATCAGGCAAAAGGTCATAATCCCCCGCCCCCTCGGTCAGGATCATCCGCGAAAGCGGCTGCATCAGCGTCAAAATATCCATCCGCGCCGGATCCCACAGCCGCGCCAAACGCGCTAAAGCACTCTCCCCGCCCGGCGGATCGGTCCAGAGCGCGTCCCCCGCGATCACGTAAAACGCCTCGTCCTTGAACAACGGCAGCATTTGGCGAACCCCGCCGCCGGTATCGAGCAGCGTCTCCTCATGCGAAAAATGGATCCTGAGCTTGGGAGAATAACTCTCCAGATGCGCCTGCAACTGCTCCGCCCGGTAGTGCAGGTTGACGGCGACCTCATCGACTCCGGCTTCGCACAGCTTATCCAGAATGCGATAAATCAAGCTGCGCCCGCCGACCTCGACCATCGGCTTCGGACAATGATCGGTATAGGGGCGCAGTCGCGAACCCATGCCCGCCGCCAGAATAAACGCCCGCCTTGGTATGAAAACACCTTTAGCCATGCCGCGAAACCTCCACACGCCGCGCACCGGGATCGTCCGGCAACGGCGAAAGCGTAACCTCGATCCGTTGCCTTGGAATCAAACCGCCCAGCCTCTCCGGCCATTCAACCAGAATGATCGCCTGCCCCAGCGCCTCCTCCCAGCCCGTCTCATAAACCTCTTCGGAGTCTTCGATGCGATAAAGATCGAAATGCCATACAGGCTGGCCGTCCGCCGTCTCGTAATGCTGCACCAGCGTAAAGGTCGGGCTCGGCACCTCCAAATGTTCATCCCCGCACAATTCGCGGATTACGGCACGGCAGAACGAGGTCTTACCGGCCCCCAGACCGCCGCGCAGCATAACGGCATCCCTGCGCCCCAGCGCCTGCGCGAAAACTCGCGCAAAAGCTACCGTTTCTGCCTCGTTGCGCAAAACCCTGTCCTGAACGTCCATCCCGTCTAACATCACGCTTTGTTCCTGCCCCCCAACAATGCTAAAATGAAGTATGAAAATCCAGCATTACTTTGCCCTTGCCGCCCTCCTTCTGACTTTTGCGCCAAACATTGCGCGGGCTCAGGAAATTCTGAACGAACCAGTCTGTTTTACGGTGCGCAACACGGCCAATCACAAGGTCTATGGAAATTTCGTAACCGACTACTACACGGCCGAGGACGGAACGCAGGCCCGCCACCGCTCCAACTTCCGCCTGGATGAGGCGGGCGCGAAAGACCCCGAAAAGGGCTTTCCGCTTGATGCTGCGGAATTCTGCTCCTACGGCCCCTTCTTTGAGGGCCGCCAGCTTGAACTGGTGATCCGCACGCTGATTCCCGTCTTCTCATGCAAGACCAGCGTCGAAAAGGGAGAGATCATTATCAAGAGCGAACGCCTGCCGGACGACAGCGGCAACAAAATCTGGGCCGAATGTCTCCAGTAAGCTCTTAAGCCTTCCGGCCCTGCTTGTTCGGAATCCTCAAAACGACTTTCGTGCCCTTGCCTGTTTCGCTCAGAAGGGTAAACGTCCCGCCGTGAAGCTTCACAATATTCTGCACCAGCGTAAGCCCCAACCCGACACCGCGCCCACCCTGCTGACTATCGATCCGCTCGAACGGTTGCAGAATGCGCGACTGCTCCTCCAGGGGAATCCCCATCCCGTTATCTTCGACGTAAATCTCAACCATTTCGCCTTCGCAGGCGCAGCCCACACGAATCCTCCCCCCTTCTTGCGTATGCGCGATCGCATTCTGCAAAAGGCTCAAAACCGCCTGCTTCATCCGCGACTCATCCATCTCCGCTGACCCGCAGACAGGCCCGCAATCAAGCTCCAGCGCAATATTCTGCTTCCGCGCCCAGTCCTGCATGAGACCCACGACCCCCTCGAGCATAGACTTTATAGAAGTCTCCTCGGTCTGAAGCTGTATGTATCCCGCTTCAAACGACGACAGATCGAGAATGTCATTGATCAGCGAAAGCAGCCGGTCGCTCGCCTCGCGGATATCCCGCGTATATTCCTTCTGCTTCGGGTTCAAAAGACCGAAGAACTCCTGATCCAGAATCTCGTTGAACCCCATGATCGCGTTGAGCGGCGTCCGAAGCTGGTAGGAAACGTTCGCCAAAAAATCGAGCTTGAGCTTTTCCGCAGCCTCCAGCGCAGCATTTTTCTCCCGCAACGCGTTTTCGACACGCACCGAATCGGTCACATCCGTAAACGTCACAAGCACCCCGCCATCCGGCAAAGGCACCGTAACGAAATCAAGCTGCGAGTGATCCTTGCGCGTGTGCCGCCCCTCATGCATCGTGCGCTCCAGCGCCAGACCGGTAAGACCGTCGCGGGTCGCTTCCCAATCCGAATCCTCGAAGAATCCTTTCATACGCTCGACGATCCGCGTCACATGAGGCTCGCCCTCAAGATCTTCGGGATGCAACCCCCACAACCGCGCGAACGAGGGGTTCCAGAGCTTAAGCCGCCCGTCCCCGCCGAACACCGCAACACCCTCGGCCAGATTGTCCAGCGTCTCCTTCTGCACGGCAATTAACGTGTTATAGGATGTTTCAAGCTCAAGCCGGCTGCTCACATCCTCGAAATTCATCATCAGCCCGCCCGCCTTGTGCGGCACAACGAGCATCCGCACGGCGTTCCCGTTCGGCAGATAGAGCATGTCCTCATAAGGATCGATCAAATCGGTAAAGCGGTCCGACCAAGTCTTCTTATATTTACGAAAATCCGCCTGTTCGGGAAGCCGGCGCATCTCCCGCAGCTTCTCAAGAACGTCGCCGAGCTTCGGCTTGGTATTCAGCCACCCCTCATCCAGCGTCCAGAGCTGAGCATAGGCCGTGTTGTAAAACTCCAGCCGCTGCTCCGCGCTGTAAATCGCAACTGCCGAGCGCAGATGCTCCATCAGCCCCCGGTTCGCCTCCTGATAGTTCCGCAGCGTCGTTTCAAGCGCTTCCTCGCCCGATAGATCTTCAAGAATCCCCATGGTCATGCCATGCGCCTTGAGCAGCGTCTCCGTGACCCGGACCAAAAGGCGGTTCCCGCCGATCACAACATGCGCACGCGAAACCTGCGAAACGCCCTCCGCCACCGCCTTGGCCGCCAGCTCCGGCCCCAGCAAAACCTCTTTCGCCCCGGCCTTCTTTTTGCGGGGCTGCTGCGCGATTTCCTTCTGAAGGCTCAGGATTTCGCTCGGCCGTGCCCCGATCTTTTTGGCATAGGCCACATTGACCCAGATGATCCGGTACGCCGAGTTTCGGATCCAAACCGGAAACGGCAGATGATCGAGCGAATCCTGAAGCCGCTCGATCTCCTCCTGCTGGATCTTCTGTTCCTCGGCAAAGGTAACGCTGGCTTCGTGCTGCTCGGTGATATCCTCCAGCCAGAGGATATTGAAATAATCCTGCGCGTCAGCGTCCTGCCCTCGCACGCCCGTGATCTTAAGCGTTTTCTTCCCCGCATGATCTTCGACGTTGAGAGTAAAGGAAATTCCGTCCTCCGCCAGTCGGGCAAACAACCCCTCCAGCGCCGCCGAATCGCTTGGGCTGAGCTGGTTCTGGATATCCTGAAGCGACAGGACGCGCTCCAGCGACAAAATCTCGCAAAATCCTTGGCTGTAAATCACGCTCCCATCGCGCGACATGCCGCAATACTCGCCCGGAACGGCGGCCAAAAACGCCTCCAGCCGCGCTTTCTCGGCTTGCAGCTTCTTGTTGCCGCTCAACGTGTCGAACAGCGACTGGAACGGCGTATTTTTCTTTTCGGTGTGTGTGCTCACGGCTCGGGATTCTAGGAACTCTCCCCCCGCCAAGACAAGCGAAAAGCCCAAAACACGGGGCCGCGCCTGTGGGTTGTTCCGGCGTAAGAGATAGATTTAGAGAATAACCGTGCGCTTGCCGTGCAGGAAAATCCGCCGCTCCGCGTAATGCGTAATGGCCCGCGCCAGAACCCGCGATTCCGAATCCTGCCCGATGATCCTAAGGCGCTCGGGCGTATCCGAATGGGAAATCCGCACCGTCTCCTGCTCGATGATCGGCCCCTCGTCGAGGTCCTCCGTCGCGAAATGCGCCGTCGCCCCGATCAGCTTCACCCCCCGCTCATAGGCCTGATGATAGGGCTTCGCGCCCTTGAAACCGGGCAGAAAGGAATGATGGATGTTAATGACCCGCCCGTGATACCGCTCGCAAAACGCGGAGCTGAGAATCTGCATATAACGGGCCAGAACAATCAACTCGCTGTTCGTCTCCTTGATGATCCGCTCAAGGCTGTCTTCCTTCTCCGCTTTGTTATCAGCGGGCAGATGAATGAACGGCAGATGGAAATCCTCCGCCCGCTTGCGCAGATCCTCGTGATTTGACACCACCGCCGTAATCTCGACCGGGAAATGCTTGACGCTCCAGCGGTAAAGAATGTCGTTCAGGCAATGCCCTTCCTTGGAAACCATGAGCAACGTGCGCACCGGCTCTTCCAGCGTATGCAGCGACCATTTCATCGAAAATTGCTGCGCGACGGCGGCAAAGTTATTCGCAAAACGCTCCCGCGAATCGGCCATGAGAGGCGCGAACAGGACGCGCATAAAGAACTGGCCCGAGAGATGTTCGTTGAACTGGGAGGATTCTTCGATATTGCACTCCGCTTCCGCGAGACAGGAGGAAACCGCCGCAACGATCCCCTTCCTGTCATCGCAATGAAGCCGAAGCACCAGCATGGCGTAAACTCGAAACGCCCTGCCGGATCAGTAGCGGTACTCGTCCTTTTTGAAAGGCCCGTTGACCGGAACGCCGATATAGTCGGCCTGCTCCTTGGACAGAACGGTCAGCTTCGCGCCGACCTTTTCAAGGTGCAGCATGGCGACTTTCTCGTCCAGATGCTTGGGCAGAACGTAAACCTTGTTCTCATACTTGGCATGGTTCTTCCATAGCTCGATCTGGGCCAGCGTCTGGTTCGTGAACGACGCGGACATGACGAACGACGGGTGACCTGTGGCGCATCCGAGGTTCACAAGGCGCCCCTCGGCCAGCAGGATGATCCGGTTTCCGCTCGGAAACTCGATCTCGTCCACCTGCGGCTTGATGTTGTTCCACTTCATGTTGCGCAGGCCTTCGACTTGGATCTCGTTGTCGAAATGCCCGATATTGCACACGATGGCGCGGTCCTTCATCGCCCGCATGTGATCGACGGTGATGATGTCCTTGTTACCCGTGGTGGTCACGAAGATGTCGGCACGTTTCACGGCGTCTTCCATCGTAGCGACTTCAAACCCTTCCATGGCGGCCTGCAGGGCGCAGATCGGATCGACTTCGGAAACGATGACCCGTGCGCCGGCCTGACGCAGCGAATCGGCCGAGCCTTTACCCACGTCGCCGTAACCGCACACCATGGCGACCTTGCCGGCCATCATGACATCGGTGGCCCGGCGAATCGCGTCCACGAGGCTTTCGCGGCAGCCGTATTTATTGTCGAACTTCGACTTGGTGACCGAATCGTTGACGTTGATCGCGGGAACGGTCAGCTTGCCTTTCTTCTCCATCTCGTAAAGACGCAGGACGCCCGTGGTCGTCTCTTCGGAAATCCCCTTGATCCCCTTCATCAGGTTCGGGAACTTTTCGATGATCCGCAGGGTCAGATCGCCCCCGTCATCGAGAATCATGTTCGGCACCCAGCCGCCGGGGCCTTCGATCGTCTTGTCGATCGCCCACCAGAATTCTTCCTCGTTCATCCCCTTCCAGGCGAAAACCGGAACGCCCGTGGCCGCGATGGCCGCCGCCGCATGGTCCTGCGTAGAGAAGATATTACAAGAGCTCCAGCGCACTTCCGCGCCCAGCGCCGTCAGCGTCTCGATCAGAACCGCCGTTTGGATCGTCATATGCAGACATCCGGCGATGCGTGCGCCTTTCAGAGGCTGCTCCTTGGCGTACTCTTCGCGCGTGGCCATCAGGCCCGGCATCTCGCTCTCGGCGATGTTGATTTCCTTGCGGCCCCACTCGGCCAGTTTGATATCGGCGACTTTATAATCGTTTTCGACGGTTTTGGGCTGCGTAGCCATAATCTGGGTCTCCTCTTGTCTTCGTTCCCGTAGGGCCGTAATAAAGCTGTTTCTTTAAGAATCAAAGGAAAATAAGCGTTTTTTTAAACAAAAACCAGTGATAATATGCCCATCATGGAAATTGATTTTAACAAGCAGCTCGAGCGCCCGCGCTTCATCTATAAGCCTAACCCGCTGATGAAACGCGCTTACCAGGTTCTCGAACTCATGCCCAAAAATAACGGCTACGAGCCGGTCGGCGAGTACATCCTCCTGAACCATGACGAAGATCCTGAGTTGACCGAGGAAAAGATGAAAAACCTCGTCATCCTCCTGAACGGCAAGAAAAACGTCAAGGACCTCTCGAAAATGAGCAAGAACCGCGTCCTGTTTACCGTGATGCCGGAAAGCCAGTCGGGCGACCAGACCAAAATCATTTTCAAGGATTATGACGGCAAGGGCGTCTCAAGTGACAACGCCGTTTTCACGATTCGCAAGGGCGTTCTGCACGACAAACGTAAATTCGTCTGAACCGGAGGCCTTTAAAGCCCCGCCGCCCGGCTAAAAACCCGAAATTTACAGCCGCAAAGAACGAACGAATCTTTCAAGTTCAGGCTAATTTATTGTTTTATAAAAGAAATACAGTCCAAGGCCATGCCCGTTCCACCCCCAGAAAAATGCAAGCGGCCCTATTTCTTCTTTGACAAAAACCCCTGCTTTGATTTACCTTGATCATAGAAATACGGTGAATGACCAGAGAAACGGTCGAAAAGACCAACATTCGGTGTGTTTCCAAAAAATAAATATACACTTTAAAATGAGAAAGGGTGTCTCAAAATGTTGAAATCTATGTTTGCTGACAATGCTGCTCCTCTGACCGCACAAGGTATCGGTGGGCGCTTCTGTGATGCTGTTGGTCCGGGCTTCTCTGCACAGCCGGAACTGACACTCGAAACCGGCATGCACAACACCAACGGCTAAGCCGGGTAAGAAATTCCAAAAAGGGGCCTCCGGGCCCCTTTTTTTATGCCGCCGCGCCCCGTAAACCAAAAAAGGCGGCCCCTCGGCCGCCTTAAAAAACCCGAAAATAAGCCGATCATGCAGGCTCGGAACCGGGCGTGCTCGGCCCCTCGGGAAGGAACGCCCGGCGCGTATCAGGCCGCCAGCTCATATCCAGTTGCCCGTCCTTATACAGACCCAGGCGGGCGGCATTATATTCGTCAAGGATGCGCTCACGATCCTCGCGGCCCTGCGTGTTCTTAAGAATCTGCACCAGTTGCCGCGCCTCTTCCGCGTCAATCCGCCGCACGACTTCCTTAGTCACGGACGAGGCCTTGATCCCGGTCGAAAGATTCGCAATCCCCGACCCGATGACAAGCGCGAGATAACGCGGCTCCGAAGCCATATCGCCGCACATGCTGATGGGAATATCCTTCTCTTTGCCATAGCAAACCGCCCGGTCCAGAACCCGCAGAACTGAAACGTCCGTAGGATCATAGTGAATGGAACTGCTCGCATGATAGCGGTCCGTTTCCAGCAATCCGTGAATTAGATCGTTCGAACCGATCGACATAAACGCCACATCCAGCCTGTCCAGCTTGTGGAAGAGCGCGGGCACCTCACCCATACACCCCAGCTTGAAACTCGGCAAACCCAGCTCCGCGGCACGGTCGTCGAACTGCTTTTGCATCTTTTCCATCTGCTCGACCGAGCCAATCATCGGGATCATCACCTTGATCCAGTCAGGCGAACCGGATTGCGTCAACTCGTGATTAAGCCGCAGCAGGGCGCCCATCTGCGTTTTCGTGACCTTGGCCTCATAAGCGGCCTTCTCTTCGGGTGACTTTCCGGCAAAACGCCCGGCCTTGTCCCCGGCGATATCCAGTGTCCGCACGGTCATCGGTACGATGATTCCCGAAGGGCCGGACACGGCCTTGATATTCTCTCTGAAAATCTTAAGCCACTGATCCTCTTCGATCTCTGGCGCGGAGTCGGAGCGCATATTTTCCGCCATCTCCGAACGGTAAAGGCCGATCCCTTGTACGTTCGCCTTGCGATAGGCCGGAGCCTCCAGCGATGTTCCGAAATTGGCGTAAACATTCACCTCATGGCCGTCCAAAGTCTGAACTTCCCGACCGGCGGCCCCGCGCTCGGCAAGCAGGTTGGCGACTTCTTCGATTCGCCGACGCTGGGAGACGCTTTCCTGCATGACGGCGGCACTCGGGTGCAGAACGACATGCCCGTCGACAGAAGAACCGTCGATGATGCAGTCATATCCGTTCTTAACGACCGGGACGCTCTCCGGTTTAACGACGGCAAAGGGAATGCCAAGCGATTTTGCGATAATCGCCGCGTGCCCCTTCATGCTGCCTTCGGTACAGACAAGACCCGCAAAACGGTTCTCGCCCGTATCTTTATTGATAAAGCTCATGATCTCGGCGGGCGGCATGCTCTTGCAGAAAATAATGGAGCCTTCCGGCGCATCGCGCAGCGAGGACAGAACCTTGCTCGGATGTAAATGATGCTGCAGTACGACGAGCTGCTGCTCAATCTGCTCGGCGAACCGGGCGGTAAAATCGTTGCTTCTGAATTGCGCGATCTGCTTTCCATACGCCTCGTCTACGGCGGCCTCCGCGGATTTACCCTTCTCGATCAGCCCCCTGATTTTTTTGGCAATTCCCTCGTCCTGGGCAATGCCAAGCTCCGGCTCGACGATCAAATCGATATCACCCTCCATCTCCACAGTCATGGATTGATGAACGGTTTCGATATTTTTTTCATAAGTCGATATCAGCATCTTGCGGGCTTCGTTGTAGCGCGCGGTCTGCTCGGAAACGAAACTTTGCTGGACAGCCTCCTGCATCTGCGTGGGCAGTTTCGCGAACTCAAGAGCATCATAACCAAACAGCCTATCCGAGTCGGTGGCCGGGATAGGATCGTTCTCATAGAGGTAGATCTTGCCGATTGCAACGACTGGAAAATTGACGCCAGCGGAGAGCACGACCGACGAATCGTTACTGACGGTAAATTTATTCTGCAGGTCGCCCGGTTTGTCGGCCATGGTATCACCCGTAAAGTCTTAATCCGCTTATAATTTTTTCATAAGTAAAATACCACACCCGCAGGTCAAAAGGGAAGCATCTTTTTCAGGCTCAATGGCCCAATAACCCCTTCATAAATCACGATTTTCAACAAAAACCTGCTGGTTTTTGGCCCGCAGCCACGCCGCAAGCTCCTGCACGATATGCACCGATCGGTGCTGCCCCCCCGTGCAACCCACGGCCACGGTAAGATAATTCTTACCCTCGCGCCCATACCGGGGCAAAAGCGACTCAAGAAGGTCGCGGAACCGAGTCATGAACGCCTCATAGTCCGGGTCCTGCCTCACATAATCCCCCACCGCACCGTCCAGCCCGGTGAGCTCCCTCAGCTCGGGCACCCAGTGCGGATTCCGCAAAAACCGCACATCCATCACGATATCCGCCTCGCGTGGCGTCCCGCCCCGGAACCCGAAGGACATCAGCGTGACGGTCAGCCGCCCCTCCCCGGGCACGCAAAAATGCCCTTCCAGCACGTGGCGCATATCGTGGATGGAAAAATCGGTCGAATCGATCACGATATCCGACTCTTTTTTCAATCCGGCCAAGAGTTTGCGCTCCAGATCGATCCCGTATTTGACGGGCCTGTCCTTAGCGAGCGGATGCCGGCGCCGCGTCTCGTTGAAACGCTTTTGCAGAACAGCCTCGTCGCACGTCACGAACAAAAGCCGCGCCTGCGCCCTCTTGGCCACGTCCAGAACCGCCGAGGACGAGAATCCCCATGTCCTTGTGTCGATGCCAATCGCGATTCGCAAGGGGGGCCGGTTATTCTGCCCTGCCTGCTCCAGCAGCGAAACGACCAGCGCCAGCGGGAAATTATCGAACACCTCGAAATTGAAATCCTCAAGCGCCTTGAGAACAGAGGTCATCCCCGCGCCCGAATAGCCTGTCACAATAAGCGGGCGGTAATCGGTCATGGTGTCTCCGCGATATTCAGGACGATCACGAACCGCGCCCCCGTGGTCTTGCCTTGGCGGCTCTTGACGTTTTCGGCGTAGATCATGCCGTTATGCGCCTCGACGATCTGCTTGCAGATCGAAAGCCCCAGCCCGGAATGCTTGCCGTACTGCTCCTGCGGCCGCTCGGAATAAAAACGGTCAAACACGGTCTTGAGGTTGTTCTCGGGAATGCCCGGCCCCTCGTCCTCGAAGCTGATCGTCACGCGCTTTTGCCGCTTCTCGACCTTGATGCGGATGATGCTCTTGACCGGGGTGAAGGTCAGGGCGTTGGAAATGATGTTATGAAACACTTGCCCCAGCCGCCCCTCATTCCCCTGGATCAGAATGTCCTCCTCATGCGGATAATCCAGCATGATCATCACGCCGTCCTTGATTGCCGTATCGGGATCGACCCTGTTTTTGCTGCGGTCCAGAGGGTTCTTGTAGAGGTCCAGCAGCTTGCGCAGCAAAGTGCGAATGCTGAGCGTCTCGAACGACTCCCGCGACAACTCGGCCTCCAGCCGCGATGCGCCGGAAATATCGGAAATCAGGCGATCAAGCCGCGCGATATCGTGCAAAATGATGGCCAGAAGCTTGTCCTGATCCTCTTTCTTTTTGACCACCGAAACGCTTTCGATCGCGCTCTTGAGCGAGGTCAGCGGGTTCTTGATCTCATGAGAAACATCCGCAGCAAAACTCTCCATCGCGTCCATGCGCTCAAGAAGCGCGTTGGTCATATCGCTAAGCGCAATCGAAAGCTCCCCGATCTCGTCCTTGCGCCCGCTCATGTCGGGAATCTCATCCCCGCGCAGCTTCCCCCGCCGCACCTTGTCTGCGGCATCGGCCAGCTTGCGTAACGGCCGGGCGATCACCCCGGAAAGATAGATGGAAAGGGCGATCGTGAAGATCAAAACGGCAAGAAAAACCTTGAGAATGTCGTACCACGCGTCGCCCAGCGCCTTGCGGATATCCCGCCCCTCGCTGACCAGATACACGACCCCCGCGATCTCGTTATTGTATTTGATCGGCATGGCGGCGGTCAGCATGATGGCGTTTTCGCGGTCCCGCCATGCCGAAAAACTGCTCTTGTTGTTCATCGCGTCCAATACATTGTCGTAATCTTCTGATTGATTCGAATTGATTTCGCGGTACTCCGGCAAGGCGTCCTGCTCAGGCAGGAAGGACAGAAAAAAAGCGCCCATCTGCTTGAGCATCTGGATACTCTCCCAAGTATGCTCTTCTTCGCGTTGAACCACAAAAAGCGGCCCGATCTTTCGCTCTTCGATCAACTTCTGTGAATCGGCGATAAGTGTGCCGGATGTATCGAAGACGCGGATGCGCTTGCCGAGTGTCGCCCCGAACAGCCCGACGACCCGCCGCACATTCTCGACCGCAAGGCCGGAATCGCTGGCCGCACCGTCAGCGCGCCCCGCCTCGGTGACAGCGGCGGTCACAAGAAAAATCTCTGTCTCGAAGGTCTCAAGCTTGGTCTGAATCAGGCGGCTCTGATAGTCCCCGAGATAAAGAACGCCGAGCATAAGGCTCAGCAGCGCGATGGCGTTGACGGCAATAATCCGCAAAGTAAGGCCGGTAATCCGGCCCTGTGTCCCGCCCCAATACAGATCGAAAAGCTGGTCGAACTCGCCATTGCGCAAGCCGATCCGCAGCCAGCGTTCACTGCTGCTCTTTGATTTTGTATCCGACTCCGTAGAGGGTTTCGATTTGGTCAAAGTTATCGTCTACTTTTTTAAACTTGTTGCGAATCCGCTTGATATGAGAGTCAACAGTCCGATCATCGACATAGATATTCTCACCATACGCCATATCAATCAACTGGTCACGGGTCCGCACATGCCCGGGGCGGGTCACCAGCGCCTTGACCAGAAGAAATTCCGTAACGGTCAGGTTAACGGGCTCCCCGCGCCATGTGCACAAATGCCTCGCCTCGTCCAACTCGATGTCGCCGTAAATAATGTTCTGCTGGGCAGACGCCTTTTGGGGCTCATTCTTGAGATCCTGACGCCGCAGCAAAACCCGGATACGTTCGATCAGAAGACGCTGCGAAAAAGGCTTGGTAATATAATCGTCCGCCCCCATGCGCAGGCCTAGCAGCTGATCGATTTCATCGTCTTTGGACGTCAAAAAAATAACGGGAATTTCTGAATTTTCCCGAATTTTTTTGAGAACCTCCATACCGTCCATGCGTGGCATCTTGATATCCAGCACCACGAGGTCGGGGTTGATCCGTTTGATAGCGTCAAGTCCGGACTCCCCGTCACTATAGGTTTCAACCGAAAATCCCTCGGCTTCCAAAACCATCGACAACGACGCGGTGATATTCCGGTCATCATCGACGAGGATAATTTTACTCATGCTCAAAGCTCCCCAACTTGCTCCGGATTTTCCAATGACTGCGGCATGATAGCATGCCCCGGGACGATAGAAAACTCAAACTCGGCATCCTGCCTCTGCGCGCTCGTCGGCAAGCCTTAAAAAATCGCCGGCAAGATAAACCGACCCGGCAACCAGCACACGGCAAGGCCCGTCAGAAGTCGCGGCATCTAAGGCCTCCGGCAGTGAACCGAAAGCCTGAACCGCGCATGATCCCGTCAGGTCGCCCGCAGCCTCCCGCAACCGCGCGGGCGTAAGGCCTTGGGGCTCTTCCTGTATCGGCGTGAGGTAAATACCATCCACAAGCCCCGCCAGCGGCGCCAGAAACCCGCGCACATCCTTGTGCGCCAGCATCCCCAGAACCAGCCGGACCGGCTTCGGGTCATCTTCGGTCCACCCGCGAATCACCTGCGCCAGAGCCACTCCCGCGCTGTCGTTATGGCCGCTGTCGAGCCACACCTCCGTATGCTCGCCCAACCCGAACGCGCGGCCTTCAAACCTTTGAAGCCGCCCGTTCCAGCGCACATTCCGCAACCCGCGCACAATCGAATCCGCCGACACGGGCAATTCCTCGGAAACCAGACGCAGCGCCATGATCGCTGCGCCCGCGTTGGCGATCTGATGCGCGCCGTAAAGCGCGGGGGCAGGCAAATGCAGCCGCTCGCCCCCCTGCTCGAAAGCCATGCCGTCCCCTTCGGAAAAACTCCGCCAATCTCGCCCGAACGCGTAAATCGGAGCGCTCAAAGCACCCGCAGTCTCGGCCACGGCGCGTAAAACCGCATCGCCGTCTGCGCCGTCCGCCTGCGCACTGAGAACGCAGGGCCGCCCCGGCTTGATGATCCCGGCCTTCTCAAGGGCGATCTGGGCAATCTCCTCGCCCAGAAACTCCGTATGGTCGCGCGAAATGCGGCTAATGATGCTGACAAGCGGAGAGGCAATCACGTTCGTACAATCCAGCCGCCCGCCCATGCCGACCTCAAGCAGCAGCACGTCGGCGGGCGTTTCTGCGAAAGCCTTGAAGGCGATCGCTGTGGTAATCTCAAAGAACGACAGCCCGGAGAGATTATGCTGCGCCTGCGCCTCGTCGATCAACCTCTCAAGATGTGTGTCCTCTATCTCGGCTCCAGCAAGAACGATCCGCTCATTCACCCGCTGCAAATGCGGAGAGGTATAGGTATGGACGCGCCGGCCTTGCGCCTCCAGAATGGCCCGCAAAAACGCGACGATCGAGCCTTTGCCGTTGGTTCCCGCGACATGAATCACAGGCGGCAACCGCAAATGCGGATCGCCCATATGGTGCAGCAATGTCCTGTAACCTTGTGCGTCCCAGTTCACGCGTGAACGCGTCCGCAATGCATAAAGCCGTTCAAGCTTGTCGCGGAGGGTCGGATTGGTGTGTCGGAGATCGGAAACATGCATGCCGCTGATGTCCGGCTAGTCTCCGGCGGCGCTCCCGCTGACCGGCATTTGCGCGGTGTCCGCAAGCTCCTGATCGTCATTGGCCTGCAGAATATCCGTTTGTGGCCCCGCATTACGGCCGAGCTTTTTAACCGCGGCATGCGCGATGCGGACCTGCTCGAGAGCTCTGCGCGCAGCCGCACGCTCATTATCGTTAGCCTGGCCTTTTGCTGCGGCCTTCGATCCTGCGCCCGAGCTATCCGCCCCCTGCACACTGCCGCCTTCGGTCTGATCATTGTCTCTGCGGCCGTTCTTTTTCGGGTCTTTGGTATAGGGTTTCTGCAAAAGAAGGCCGATCAAGGCGCCGATCGTATTCTTCATCTCCTTGCGCGGTACGATCATATCGACCATCCCGTGCTTCAAAAGATGCTCTGCCGTCTGGAATCCTTCGGGCAATTTCTCGCGCACCGTCTCCTTGATGACGTTCGGTCCGGCAAACCCGATCTGTGCGCCCGGCTCGGCAATATGAACGTCGCCCACCATGGCGAATGACGCGCTGACCCCGCCCGTCGTCGGGTCGGTCAGAACCACGATATAAGGAAGCTTGGCGTCCTTGACCATCTCGACCGCCACCATAGTCCGCGGCATCTGGATAAGGGAAAGCATCCCCTCCTGCATCCGCGCGCCGCCGGAGGCCGGAATAACGATAAAGGCTGACTTGGTTTTGACCGCCTCCTGCGCCGCCTTGACGATCCCCTCGCCCACGGCCATGCCCATCGAGCCGCCCATGAAGCTGAAATTGAACGCGGCGATGACGGCATCCAGTCCGCAAATCTGCCCCTTGGCCAACGTAATCGCGTCCCGCAAGCCGGTCTTGGCCTGAGAGCGCTTCATTCGGTCGATATAGCGCTCCTTATCCTTAAACTTAAGCGGGTCGAGTTCCACCTTGGGCGTCTCAAGAACCTCGTATTTCCCGCCATCGAACAGCATCGCCAGTCGTTCCTTGACCGGAAGCCGTAGATGATGATTGCAGTAATGACAGACATTGTGGTTGGCGCTGAGATCCGTATGGAACAGCATCTTCTCGCACGAAGGGCATTTGGCCCAGAAATTATCGGGGACTTCCTTCTGCTCGCCAACGATCGAACGGATCCGCGGCGGTATGAAATTGGTCAGCCAGTTCATATTTTGTCTAGCCTTTGCATAATTATATTAACGTGATGACACACAGGGTTCACAAAAAACATGGGATACGTCAAGCTCACGCAGAAGCCTTCAGAGCGCCGGAAAGGGCGCGGATATGGTCCAAGACGGTCGCCATTTCAGGCGCATCCTGGCCCAATCTATCCGATTTTTCCCTCAATTGCGCGATTTTTTCAACAATCGATGAACCGACCACGACCGCATCGCCGAACGCCGACATTTCCTGTGCATCGTTTGGCGTCTTGATCCCGAATCCAACCGCCAGCGGCAAATCCGTCTTCTCGCGAATTTGCGCGGCGTGAGCGCGAACACTATCCAGATTCGCCTTGGCGGCCCCGGTAATACCGGCAATCGAGACATAATAAAGAAAGCCCGAAGCACCATCGAGAATCGTCTGCAAACGCGCCTCGTCTGTTGTCGGCGCGATCAGTCGGATCATATCGACGAATTGATTGCCGAGAGCCTCGCGCACAAGCTGGTCTTCTTCGGGCGGAAGATCGACGACGATTACACCGTCTACACCGAAATCCGCGCAATCATGGGCGAACTTGTCAACCCCATAACGATAGACCGGGTTGGCATAGCCCATCAAAACGATCGGGGTGGAGCTGTTTTCTTTTCGAAACGCCACGACCATATCAAAGATTTTTGCGATCGTGCACCCGCCGGCAAGCGCGCGCTCTCCAGCCAGCTGAATGACAGGTCCGTCCGCCATCGGGTCGGAAAACGGCATCCCGATCTCGATAATATCCGCCCCGCAAGACGGCAGTGCCTTCAAGATCGAAAGGCTCGTCCCAACGTCAGGATCGCCGCCCATGACAAAGGTAATCAGAGCCTTGCGCTTTTGCGAACGCAGCGATTCGAATGTCTTGGCCAGCCGTTTCATGCGCGGGGCTCCTTCAAACCGATATAAACCAGAACCTCGTGAACACCCTCTTCGAAAAAGCGTGGCCCGTAGACTTCAAAATCCGTATTAAACGCCCGGTCAAGATCGCTCTCCCACACGGCCACCCACGTTTCGATCAGGGCTTTGGGCTGCTCGCCGCGTGCCGACAGGCTCGCATATTCCCCTTCACCGACCTGCAGGGCATGCAGCATCGGATGCGCGGATGCGGCGTCAGAAGGCGCAGCATAACCGATCGTCAGGCGGTAAGGTTTCGTATGATCGCCCTCGTAATCCGAATAGACCGCATAGATCACATCGCTTGCCCGCTCGGGAATTCTCTGCGCCACCTGCTGCTCGAAGAAAGATTGCCAGAGCGTATTGATCTGTTCCGCCGCCCGGTCGTCTTTATTGTCGATCACAGCGCTGATGCCGCGCACGGCAAACGCCTCGACAGGTTCAAGTCCTGCTTTAACATCATACTGCACAGCCGCCTGAGCGCTCATAACTTGACCCCCAGCTTCTCAGCCACGGTAAAGATATCCTTATCCCCGCGTCCGCAGAGATTCATCACGATATGATGATCGGAAGGCAGACTCCCGGCAATCTTCCCAACATGCGCGAACGCATGCGCGGGTTCCAGCGCGGGAATAATCCCCTCCAGCTTCGCGCAGAGCTGGAACGCCGCCAAAGACTCCTCGTCCGTGACCGAAACATATTCGACACGCTTGTGATCGAAAAGCCACGCATGTTCCGGCCCGATGCCGGGATAATCCAGCCCCGCCGAAATCGAATGAGCGTCTTGAATCTGCCCATGCTCATCCTGAAGGAAATAGCTGCTCATCCCGTGCAAAATGCCCGGCGTGCCGCCCGTGAGGCTCGCGGCATGCTCGCCGCTGTCAACCCCGTGCCCGCCCGCCTCGACACCGATCAGCTTCACGTCCGGGTCGTCAAGGAACGGGTGGAAAAGGCCCAGCGCGTTCGATCCGCCGCCGATGCACGCCACCAGCGTGTCCGGCAAACCGCCGTAACGGTCGGCGAACTGCTCGCGCACTTCCTTGCCGATCACCGACTGGAAATCCCGCACCATCATCGGGAACGGGTGCGGCCCCGCGACGGTGCCGATCAGGTAATACGTGTCATGGACGTTGCTCACCCAGTCCCGAAGGGCTTCATTCATCGCATCCTTAAGCGTCCCCGCGCCGGAGGAAACCGGACGCACCTCCGCCCCCAAAAGCTTCATGCGGAAGACGTTCGGCGCCTGCCGCTTAACATCCGTCTCGCCCATGAAAATGGTGCAGGGAATATCGAACAGTGCACACACGGTCGCCGTCGCCACGCCGTGCTGCCCCGCGCCTGTCTCGGCAATGATGCGCGTCTTGCCCATACGCTTGGCGACAAGGATCTGCCCGATGCAATGATTAATCTTGTGCGCACCGGTATGGTTCAACTCGTCGCGTTTGAAATAGATCTGCGCCCCGCCGAAATGCTGCGTGGCCTTTTCGGCATGGTAAAGCGGCGAAGGCCGACCGATATAATGCTTGGCGTACTTGTCGAACTCGACCCAGAATTTGATATCGTCCCGCGCCTCAAGATAAGCCTTCTCGACCTCAAGAATAAGCGGCATCAGCGTCTCGGCGACGAAACGCCCGCCATAGGGGCCGAAATGCCCGCGCTCGTCGGGGCCTCTGCGATAGGAATTGGGCTTTTTGGGTTCGCTCTGCATCACGGGGTTTATAGCCTGTTTTAGGGGGTAAGGAAAACCAATTTTTGACAAAACCGAGCCGTATCGAAACATCTGACGGAACAGCTATTTACACGCTAAAGCCTTTTACCAGCTCAAGAAAAGCGCGGATTTTAGCCGGGTCCTTCACGCCCCGCGCCGCCTCCACGCCCGATGAAATGTCCACCGCATCGGGCGAAAGCAGACCAAGCGCCGCCCTGACATTCTCGGGCGTTAACCCGCCCGACAGCATCCACGGCCTTGAAAAACTGCGCCCCTGAAGCAAAGACCAGTCGAAACTTTTTCCTGTTCCCCCCGGCAATCCTCCCAGCGCGGGCTTGGCGTCGAACAACAGCCAGTCCGTAACCGCTTCATAATCCGGCACGATGTTAAAATCGGACTCACTTGATACGGCTAACGCCTTGATAATAGGAATTTTAGTGCGTTCTTTTATAGCCCGAACACGCTCCGGCGTTTCGGAACCGTGAAGCTGGATCATATCGGGTGAAACGGCCTCGATAACCTGTTCAAGCATCACATCATCGGGATCGACCAACAGCGCGACAACCGAAACTTTTTTCGATACCATCCGGCCTTTAATATGTTTGGCCAACCGCGCGGCCTCCTCGACCGTAACATGGCGCGGCGAACCCGGATAAAACACCAGCCCAATAAAATCGGCCCCGTGGTCGATCGCGGCATCCAGATTCGCAATATCCTTCAAACCACAAATCTTGACCTTCACGCCGCCGCTCATGCCGTGCCGCGCAGATCATTAAGAATGTCCCGCGCCGCCGCGCCCGGATCGGCCGCGCCTGTAATCGGCCGCCCGATGACGAGATGATTCGCCCCTGCGGAAAGGGCCTGCCTAGGGGTCATGACCCGTTTCTGGTCGCCCGCCGCCGCGCCTTCGGGCCGGATTCCGGGCACCATCAGGATAAAGTCCGGCCCGCACGCCGCGCGCAGCCGTTCGATCTCATGCGCCGAACAGACAACGCCATCCAGACCGTTTTCCTTGGCCAACAGAGCCAGCCCCTCGACACGCTCCGAAAGCCCTGCCCTAAACCCCGCCTGCACAATCGACGCCTCATCAAGGCTTGTCAGAATCGTGACGGCCAGCAATTTTGTCCCCGGAGAACAGGCGGCCTTCGCCGCACGCATCATCTCCGCCCCGCCGCTCGCATGGACATTCAGATAGGCCGGGCTCATCCGCGCACAGATCGAACGCACCGCCCCCGCCACAGTATTCGGAATATCGTGGAATTTAAGATCAAGAAAAAGCGCAGCATCGCCCGCCCCCTCCATAACGTGCAACACGCCCTCCGGCCCCTGCGCGTTGAAGAATTCAAGCCCGAGCTTGAGCCCGCCCGTCACCGGACCGACTTGCTGCGCCAGCGCGATCGCTTGCGCAACATCCGGCGTATCGAGCGCACAAAAAACCTCCGGCTTGAAATGCCCCGGAACAGGACTCATGATAAAACTCCGCAATATGAATTATTAAGAGGCTTGCCCGATCCGAACAGGCAAAGCCGGATAGGCCTCGCCGCCTTGCGCAGAGACGCTCTCCGGCGCACGCGACACCACCTCCCGGGCGGCCTCGACCTGACGGTTCAGGGTCTTGATCTCTTTTTTCTGCTTGCGGCGCTCAGCCCGCAGCCGCCCCATATTCATCCAGACGGCGGCAGCGCCTAGAAAAAATCCCAAAGCCATGAACCCCAAAACCGCGAGATAAGCGGGAACGGTCACCGCGCCCTCGCCCAAGGGATTCCAGAAAATTTGAATATCGTGCCGATTAACCACCGCGAACACAGCGGCGGCAACGGTGATAAGGAACCCGAAGATCCAGCGGATAATGGCCATGGCCACCTCGGTCATTTTAAGTGTCGTTCAGCTTCTCACGCAGAGCCTTGCCCGTCTTGAAGAACGGCAGGCGCTTGGCGTCTACCTCGACGGTCTCGCCGGTTCTCGGATTGCGGCCCGTACGCGAGGCGCGTTCCTTAACGGAAAATGCACCAAACCCGCGCAATTCCACCCGGTCACCACGCGCCAGAGCATCGGCAATCTCGTTGAAAACCGTATCAACGATTTTCTCGACATCGCGGAGATAGAGATGAGGGTTCATCTCGGCGAGTCTTTGTATAAGTTCAGATTTCGTCATAACAAAAACCTCTGTGCGCAGCTTCTGACTGCATCCGTTCTGTCATTAACCTGCCCTAGATTGCCCCAAAGAACGGGGGGGTGTCAACCAAAACCCATTGATAGAAAAGAGAATTTTTCTCCTTTTTGTCGCGCCATACAACGATTCGGGCTCAAAAAACGAAACAAGCCGCCCAAAGGCGGCTTGTTCCATAACTTTCAGTACGAGCGGTAAACCGCGCGCCTTACTCCTCGCTGGCTTCGGCGGAGAATTTCTTCGCCGAGGTGCGGGTTTTCTTGGGCTTGTCCTCGTCATCCGACTTGTCCGACTTCTTGGACGCCTTGCTGTCCTTCTCCTGAAGGGCCGCGCCAAGAATATCGCCGAGCGAAGCACCGCTGTCGCTGGAGCCGAACTCCTTCATCGCCTGCTTGTCTTCGTCGATCTCGCGGGCCTTGATAGAAAGAGTGACCTTGCGGGTCTTGCCTTCGATGCTGATGACCTTGGCGTCGACCTTCTCGCCAACCGCGAAACGGTCGGGACGCTGCTCGGAACGCTCGCGCGACAGATCGGACTTCTTGATCGTGCCCGACATGCCGTTGCCCAGCGTAACCTCGATGCCACGGTCGTTGGTCTCGGAAACCGTACAGGTGACGATCGAACCTTTCGCGAGGCCGGTAACGGTCCCCTCGTAAGGATCTTCGGTCAGCTGCTTGATACCAAGCGCAACACGCTCGCGGTCGGGGTCCAGCTCAAGGATTTTCGCCTTGACCATATCGCCCTTCTTATAGGCTTTAAGCGCTTCCGGCGTGGCGTCTTCCCAGGAAATATCGGAAAGGTGAACCATACCGTCGATCTCGCTGGTCAAACCGACAAACAGACCGAACTCGGTCGTATTGCGGATCTCGCCTTCGATGAGGTCGCCCACCTTCGCTTCCAGAGCGTACTTGGTCCACGGATTCTCCTGACACTGCTTGAGGCCAAGGGAAATCCGGCGCTTCTCGGGATCAACGTCCAGAACAGCCACTTCTACTTCCTGAGAGGTAGAAACGATCTTTCCGGGGTGGATGTTTTTCTTGGTCCACGACATTTCGGAAACGTGAACCAGACCTTCGATGCCCTCTTCCAGCTCGACGAACGCGCCGTAATCGGTGATGTTGCTGATCCGGCCCTTGAACCGTGCACCGACCGCATAACGCTCGCGCACATTCTGCCAAGGATCAGCTTCCAGCTGCTTCATACCCAGCGAAATCCGCTGCGTTTCTTCGTTGAAGCGAATGACCTGCACCTTGACCGTCTGACCCAATTGCAGAACCTCCGACGGGTGGTTCACGCGCTTCCAGGAAATGTCGGTGACGTGCAGAAGCCCGTCAACGCCGCCCAGATCCACGAACGCACCGTAATCGGTGATGTTCTTGACCACGCCTTCGAGGATTTGACCCTCGCGCAGGCTTTCCAGCAGATCGCTGCGAGCCGATTCGCGGGATTCTTCAAGAACCGCGCGGCGGGAAACGACGATATTGCCGCGACCACGATCCATTTTCAGGATGTGGAACGGCTGCGGGGTGTTCATCAGGGGTGTAACATCGCGCACAGGGCGGATATCCACCTGGCTTCCGGGCAGGAACGCAACCGCGCCGCCCAGATCGACGATGAAACCGCCTTTGACGCGGCCGGTGATAACGCCGGTAACGCGCTCGGCCTTCTCGCAGGATTTCTCCAGCTCGATCCAGACTTCCTCGCGGCGGGCTTTCTCGCGCGACAGGCTGGTCTGCCCTTCGCGGCCTTCGATACGCTCGACGAACACTTCAACCGTGTCGCCGACCTTGATTTCCGGGTCTTCGCCGGGGCGGGAAAATTCCCGCAGGCTGACGCGGCCTTCGGATTTCAGGCCGACATCGATAACGGCGACGCCGTCCTCGACGGCGACGATGGTTCCGTTGACCACGCACCCTTCAAATTTATTCTGTCCTTTCAGCGATTCCTGAAGAAGCGCTGCGAAGTCAACAGACTCCGTATTGTCTTTAAGATTTGCGGCTATATGGGCCATAGTTTTAGTCCTTTCAAAGTCAAATACCCTGTCCTCCGGCGCATAGGCTCGCGGACGGGATGTTAAAGCGCGATATTATCGCTGTAGCGGCGATGAAAACGATTGCCGGATAAAGACTTAAGCGTCGAGCGCTCGCTCGACCGCCCGCAGGGCCTCGGCCAGAACCTCGTCCTCCGAAAGACCTGTGGTGTCAAGCACCACTGAACCTTCGGCGGGTCTGAGGGGGGCCACCCTGCGCCCGGAATCGCGTTCGTCGCGGGTACGCATATCCGCTAAAACGGCCCCATATGTAGCGCCTATCCCCTTGGATTGCAACTCTTTCATGCGCCTTTGGGCGCGAATCTCGACATCTGCCGTCACGAACAGTTTCACCGGGGCTTCCGGGCAGATCACGGTGCCGATATCCCGCCCGTCCAAAACGCACCCCGCATAGCCCGGTCCCGGATACTTGGCAAACCCGCGCTGGACATCGATCAGCGCAGCCCTGACCGCCGGTATCGCCGCCACCTGCGAGGCCCCCTGCGCCACCTCGTCCCCGCGCAAAATCGGGTCGGAGAGAGTCACGCCCAGCAGCCCCTCCTGAATCTTGTGTTCCAGAGCCGCGCAGCCGCGCAGGGCGTCGTCCTCCTGCCCGCAATCCCCGCCCGCCTGCAGAACCTCATGCGCCACCGCCCGGTAGAGCGCCCCGGTGTCCATATGCGCATATCCCAACCGCTCGGCCAGACGCCGCGCCAGCGTCCCCTTGCCGCTCGCCGCCGGCCCGTCGATGGCGATGACGAAAACCTGTTCCATGCCCTGCCCCTTGTCCATGCGCAAGATTAAGCAGGTGATCATCTTTTTACAATTGCCAACCCGCACACGCCCGTCTAAACCTGAATCCATGCGAAAATGGCACCTTTTGATTCTCCCGCTGCTTCTAACGGCCTGCACCAAAGGGCAAGGCATCAGCCTCCGCCCGTATGAGGATACATGGGGAACGCCTCAGGATTTCTATGTCTGTCATGGCTTTAACTGCACCAACAGAACCCCGGCCAGCCTGAACGAACAGGAATGGCAGATGGCGCTCTCGCCCTTCCGCACACCCGCAAGGGACGCGGCGGACGAGCGCAGCAAAATCGCCCAATCCATCGGCCTGATCGAAAAAATGGTGCAGCAAAAAACCGGAATGAATGCCGACCTCGGCGAAGCGACGACCTTCGAGCGCGATCAGGACCAGATGGACTGCCTCGACGAGACGATCAACACCTCACGCTACCTGCATTTCATAGAAAAAGAGGGCGTTCTGAAATTCAACGAACCCGCCGACCCCATTCACAGGGGTTATTTCGTGGACGGCCTGTGGCCGCACAACAGCGGCGCGGTGATGGAGAAAGCCACAGAGGAGCGCTACGCAATCGACAGCTACTACCGCGACAGCGGCCACCCTGCCGATATCGTGCCCCTCGATACGTGGATCAATAACTGGCGTCCGTTTCAATCTGCGCGCCCAGATCGTTCATCAGATCGATAAACCCAGGGAAACTGGTTCTGATGGGCGAAGCATCGTCGATTTCGATCGGCGCCGCGCTCACGCACCCCAAAACAAGAAAACTCATCGCAATCCTGTGATCCAGCGCCGTTTCGATCGTCGCCCCGCCCTTGGGCGGCTGCCCTGTGCCGTGGATGGTGAGGCTATCCTCCCCCATCTCCAACTTGACCCCGCAAGCCTCAAGCCCCTTGGCGATCATCAGCAAACGGTCGCTTTCCTTGACCCGCAATTCCGCAAGCCCGGTCATGCGTGTAACCCCTTGGGCGCACGCGGCCGCCATCGCCAGAACCGGAAACTCGTCGATCATCGAGGGCGCGCGCTCCGGCGGCACATCCACACCCTTCAGCATCCTCGTCCCCCGCGCGACAATCGTCCCGACCTTCTCGCCAGATTCGATACGAACATGCTCGAATCGCACATCCGCCCCCATCTCCTGTAAGGTCTGGTAAAGCCCCGTCCGTCGGGGGTTGAGCAGAACATTTGAGAGCGTGACTTCCGAACCTTCCGTAATCACAGCCGCCACAATGGGAAACGCCGCCGAGCTGGGATCGCCCGGCACATCGACCGCGCAGGGTTTGAGCGTCACCGGCCCGTCAATGGAAATCGCCTCGCCGCCGTCCGCAGTTGGCTCGATGGACACCTCGACACCGAAATGCCGCAGCATATTCTCCGTATGGTCCCGCGTCGGCTCCTTCTCGATCACGGTCGTCCGCCCCGGCGTATTGAGCCCCGCCAGAAGGATCGCCGACTTGACCTGCGCCGAAGCAACCGGAAGCGAATACGTCACCGGAACCGGGTTTTCAGGGCCCCGCACCGTGAGCGGCAGCCGATCCCCCGATCGCGCCAGAAATTTCGCGCCCATCTGCTCCAGCGGAGTCATCACCCGCCGCATGGGCCGCTTGTTGAGCGACGCATCGCCCGTAAAAGTCGCGGCAAAATCATGCCCAGCGATCAGCCCCATCAAAAGCCGCGTGGACGTGCCGCTGTTCCCCATATCCAGAACGCAGGACGGCTCGGCCAGCTTGCCGACCCCCACGCCGCGCACCCGCCACAGCCCGTCCGATCCGTTGCCGATCCGCGCGCCCATATGCCGCAGCGCCTCGGCGGTATTCAAAACATCCTCGCCCTCAAGAAGCCCGCTGATCAGCGTCTCGCCCTGCGCCAGCGCCCCGAACATCAGCGCCCGGTGCGAAACCGATTTATCGCCGGGAACCCGCGCCGAACCGCTCAGGGCCCCGCACGCGCGGGATTTGCAACTGCGTGTGAACTGTGAATGCGACATGAAAAGGCCCCGCTGCGCCAAACAACGCGAATGAGATTGAAATTTCAGGGAAAAATAGCGCGTCCGAAACGGCGGGGCAATGACTAATCGCCGAAACTATCGAGTTGGCCGTTATACGAAGTGACGAACTCGATCAACCGATCCACCGGAACCGGGCGGCAATAACGATAGCCTTGCACCTCGTCACAGCCCTGCTTGACCAGAAACTCTTCATGCGCCTTGGTCTCGACGCCTTCAGCGATGACCTTGAGATTCAGCGAGTGACCCAGATTGATGATCGTCCGCGCGATGGAGGCGTTCTCCACGTCGTTCAGCGCGTTGCGGATGAACGACTGGTCGATCTTCAGGCGGTCGATCGGAAACTGGCTGAGGTAAGACAGCGAGGAATACCCCGTACCGAAATCGTCAATCGCCAGCTCGACACCCAGAGCGTGCAAATTCTGCAAAACCTGAACCGTGTGCTTGATATCGTGCATGAACACGCTTTCCGTCACCTCAAGCTCCATAAGCTTGGGATCGTAGCGCGTCTCCGTCAGAAGACTGCTCACAAACCCGACGATATCGGATTGCGCGAACTGGTTGCCCGAAACGTTAATCGCAAGGCGCAGGGAAATATCATGCTCGTCCTGCAAACGCTTCCCGACTTTCACCGTCTGCCGGAGCACCCATTCGCCGATCGGAACGATCAGGCCCGACTGCTCGGCCACAGGGATAAATTGCGCGGGCGAAATAAACGTGCCGCCCTCTTTGCTATTGTCCGGCTTCCACCAGCGCAGCAGGGCCTCGGCGGCGATAATCTTTCCGGTCTTGAGGTCCAGCTGCGGTTGGAAATAAAGCTCCAGCTCTTCTTTCTCAAGCGCGTCGCGCAGATCGCGCAGAAGCTGGAACCGCTCCTGCACCGCCCGGTCGAAATCTTCGGAATATTCCTTCACCCGGTCGCGCCCCTCTTCCTTGGCGCGGTTAAGGGCGATATCGGCGTTTTTCAGCACAAGGTCAGGCTCGATCCCGTCATCGGGGTACGTTGCGACACCCACGGAGGCCCGCACCTGAAACTCCTCGTTAAACACCTTAAACGGATCGTTGCGAATCACATTGATAACCCGCTCCGCGACTTCGCGGGCCGTTGAAGCACCGGCGCGTAAAGGCAGCATCAGCGCGAACTCGTCCTCGCCGGTCCGTGAGACCATCGCCGACTCCGGCAAGGCCGAACGCAGCTTCTTGCCGACGGAGCGCAAAATCGCATCGCCGACATTATGCCCCATCGAGTCGTTGATATCCTTGAAGTGATCCAGATCGACCGCGACCACGGCAAACCGCTCCACCGTATCATCGTAAGATACGCGCGCGTTTTCCGAGAGCTTCTGGATAAACAGCGCCCGGTTGGGCAGGCCCGTAAGGCTGTCGTAATACGCCAGCTTGTGAATCTTGTCTTCCGCCGTGCTCTTGATATGCACGATATTCTCAGCATTCTGCTCGATCAGCTTCTGCATCAGTTCAATCGTGGCGCCGACCTCGTCGTGAACCCCGTAAGGCGACTGGCGGATATCCGGCGACTCCGGGTTCTTGAACGCCGCCACCAGATTCGCCCGCATGAAAAGCAGCGGCTCGATCAACCACTTCCCGATCATGATCATAAAGATCAGCGTGATCGCGAACGACATGAACACCATGACCAGAATATTCTCGATCAGGAACCCGTAAACCTGATCCTTCACAATCGATGCGTCGAGTTTGGCGACAACAATATACGCGCTCTGGATATCGGCACCCTTGAAAATCGTCTCATAGACCACCCCGTCAGGACTGCGGTAGTTTACATCCAGCTGCCCGAAAAGCGGCTGGAGACTAGGCTTGCTTCCATAAGAAGCAACAAGCTTGTATTGAGGGGTATAGACATCAAGCCCCAGAACAGGCGACGTCGCCATCAAACGCTCGACATGCTCCTGGTCGAACGGGTTTACGGCCCCTTCGCTATCGGCTGTGGAATGGATGATGGAGGAAATGCCGATCTGCGCCTGCTCGGCCAGCGCATTCAGCCGCGCCTGCTCGTAGCCGACCATGACCTGAAAATTGAGGACAACGGTCCTAATCAAAAGGATCGCCATAAACATCGTGGCCGCAATCCGCCAGCTCAGCCGGCTGCGCCAGACTCCGCTGGAAGCGAGCGAGAGCAATCCGCCCCCGGCGGCAGACGTGGAAACGCCCGACGCTTGCGCATCGCCCTTTTTCAACGCCCGTTTTGCCAATGCTTCGGAAATCGAAGGCATGTCTGATCCACTTGAAGCTAACGAAAGTCCGCGCGGTCCGCGTCCTTGCAAACCACACGTAAAACCCCCAATCTACAGACGATTGTAAATACTAAAGATTAACAACACGTTGAGCGGAGGCAAAATTTCTAAAGCGAATAAGGAAAATATGCGGCGCTGAAAAACGGAGAAATGGCAGAAAACAGCCAAAAGATGAAATACTCTCAGATCAATGTCACCCGTTTCCGCCATTTTGACAAGCGATTTTAGTGCAAACGATCAGCTTTTTCCGCTCATCTTGGGTTGTACAGGCGAAAATTCGCCGCGAATCGCCCTCTCTCAGCTTCAGCTTGGCCCGCAGAGCGTCTGTGCTGCCGGGATAATTGCGCAAAACCAGCTCCGCCCCCGCGATATCGGCGACCCCGTCCGCCGGACTCCGCACATCCTCGATCCGGTAAACTTTCCCCGGAAACCCCTGAACCAGGTGATCCGACGTATAAAGATGCGTATTCCTGTGCAGCTTGCGTAAACCCGTCCGCGTTGCCAGCAGGTTAAACGCCCCCGCCTTCAAAAACGCCGCCCCCGGCTCATATATATAGGCCTCCGGCGGCCCGATTTCGGCCTGCGCCGCCTGTTCCTCCGCCATCGTGAACCGGAACTCCTTTAAAACCTGCCCCTGATCGCCAATCTCAACGGCATGAATAACAGGCTTCCCCGCCCCGCCGTCGATCATATAAAGCACCTCTTTGCAGTCCCCGCCCCACTGAACGACATGCACCGCGCCGACCCCGCCCAGCGCGGCAACCGCCGATGCGATATCCAGAACCGGAGAGGCCTTAAGCATGACCTTCACCCCCTGCGTACGCAATTCAGGCAGAATCTGTGTGATATCCGGCGAGCAATCCTCGAACAGATAGCGCCCCTTCCGCCCCCCTTCCCGCCGCTGCGGGTCGAGATAAACCCAGTCGCACGGCGGCATTTGGCTGATAAATTCCTCTGAACCGCCGCAATGAACCTGAAAATCCGCCCGAAAAAGCCCGGATTTCTGAAGAATACCGAGATTATGCTCAAGGATTTCGGCGCTTTCGGGAGTCTTTTCAGCGCAAACCAGAGTCACAGCCCGCTGCGCCAGAGCGGCGGCATCAATCCCCGCCCCGGCGGTCAAATCCGCAATCCGCGCACCCTGAATCAAAGACGCCTTATAAACCGCGCACGGCCAGGAAGACGCCTGCTCCATCAGATCGGCGGAGGGAAAGACAAAATCGGGAACCTCAAGCCACCCCGGAACCTTGGCCGCCGCCTTCGCCCGCGCCTTGATCTGGTCGAGGATAAGCTTGTAAGACCAAACGGGATTCGGCGGCTTTTTAAGCGCCAGCGCGGACACGTCGGCCCCTTCATGGGAAAGAACAAACTCCCGGATATCGGGGTCCAGCAGCGCCCGCCACCCCGCCATGGGCATTAACCCGCCATCTTGAGCGTTTCGCGGAAGCGCACGGGCTTGCCGACAGGCTTCAAAAGCTCGCCCTCGCGCATGACCGTCTGGCCTCGGATGATCGTCATGATCGGCCAGCCCTTGACCTTCGTCCCGTCGAACGGCGTCCAGCCGCATTTGGTCTGCTGCTGCGCGTTGGTGATGTCCATCTTTTTGCGCAGATCCACGACCGTGAAATCCGCATCGTACCCGCGCGCGATCCGGCCTTTATTCGCAATCTGGTGAATCCGCTGCGGCCCATAGGAAACAAGGTCCACAAACCGCTCCAGTGTCAGATTCCCCTTATTCACATGGTCCAGCATGATCGGCACCAGCGTCTGCACCCCCGGCGTCCCGCTCGGGCTGCCCGGATAGGTCTTACCCTTTTCCTCCAGCGTATGCGGCGCGTGGTCGGAGCCCAGAATATCCACCGTCCCGTCCCGGATTCCTTTCCACAGAGCCAGCTGATGATGCAACTCGCGGATTGGCGGGTTTTGCTGCGCCTTGGTGCCCAGCCGCAAATAACAATCCGGCGCGGATAACGTCAAATGGTTGGGCAAAACCTCAACGCTGGCGATATCCCGGTTCTGGGCCAGAATCTCCATCTCCTGCGCGCTGGTGATATGCAGAACATGCACACGCCGCCCCGCCTTTCGCGCCAGCCGCAAAAGCCGCGTCGTCGCCGACACACACGATTCGACCGAACGCCAGATATGATGCATCGCCGGATCGGTGCTGTTGCCGAGGATGTTCTTCTTGTTTTCGATCATCATGGCCTCGTCTTCGGCATGAACGGCCACGACCCGCCGCCCGTTGCACAAAACGGCCTCGACCTCCTCGTCCGTGGCGGCCAGAAGATCGCCCGTGGACGACCCCATGAAGATTTTAACCCCGCAAACCCCCGGCAGATTCTCCCATTCCGGCAGGTTTTGCGAATTCGCCGCCGTACCCCCGAAATAGAACGCATATTCGGTCCACGGCGCCTTGGCGGCGGCCTCCATCTTGCGCGCCAGCCCCTCAGGCGTGGTAGTCAGCGGATTCGTGTTCGGCATCTCGAAAATCGCCGTCACCCCGCCCATCGCGGCGGCCTTCATACCGGTTTCAAGCGTTTCCTTATGCTCGCCGCCCGGTTCGCGGAAATGCACCTGGGTGTCGATGACGCCGGGCAGGATATGCAGCCCCCCGCAATCGATGATCTCGCCGGCCATCGTGGGGTTGAACGCCCCGATATCGTGGATTTTTCCGTCCTTGACGAGGATATCGGCCTCCCGCGTACCCTCGGGCAAGACGACGGTCCCGTTGATCAGCAGAAGGTCGGCGTGCGTGCTCATGCGAAAATCCCCCGTTTAGGGCTGAAACATCGAAAAACTATACTAAAAACTAACGGTGCGCGGGAAAAAACGTCGCGGCTTAATCCTTGATCAAGTCCAGAAAACGGCGCTGAACCGTCGGATCGTCCTTGAAAATGCCCGAAAACATCGTGGTCACGGTGCTGGAATGCGCCTTGTTGACGCCCCGGATCGACATGCATTGGTGGTTCGCGCGGATCATCACGGCGGCACCCTTGGGTTTCAGCGTCCGGTCGATCACCTCGACGATGTTCCGAGTCATGTTTTCCTGTGAAATCAGGCGCTTGGCATAAACATCGACAATCCGGGCCAGCTTGCTGATCCCGACCACCTTTTCGGTGGGCCAATAGGCCACATGCGCCTCCCCGATGATCGGCACCATATGATGCTCGCAATGCGAGGTGAAATTGATGTCCCGGACGATGACGATATCGTCAAACCCTTGAATATCCTCGAAAGTCTTACCGAGTTCCGAAGCCGCGTCCTTGGCGTAACCGCAGAAGAACTCGTTATACGCCTCGACCACGCGCTTGGGCGTCTCGCGCAGACCTTCCCGCGCCGGGTCGTCCCCGGCCCAGCGGATCAGCGTCTCAACGGCGCGCATAGCCTCGTCTTTCGTAGGCTTTTTGTCCTGCGCCATTTTTCTCTTCCGGTTAATATTCTCTACGCTCATCCTCGCCACCCGTAAAAAACATGTTGGTCTTACAGTGTCTTTCACGTATTTTCCAGTAAAAAAGAATATAAGGACTCCGATTTGATGACCGCCCTCAAGCTGCAAAACTCCCTCACCCGCAAGAAGGAGGAGTTTAAGCCCCTCGACCCGGCCCATGTGCGGCTCTACGCCTGCGGTCCCACGGTTTATAACTTCGCCCATATCGGCAACGCCCGCATGGCCGTGGTCTTCGACCTTCTAGCGGACCTGCTGCGCTCGCTCTATCCCAAGGTCACCTATGTCTCGAACATCACCGACATCGACGACAAGATCATCGCCGCCGCCCGCGAAACGGGCCGCCCGTGCGATGAAATCACCTGCAAATACGCCGACATCTATAACCGCGACATGGCCGCGCTGGGCGTGAAGGCGCCGGACGTTCAGCCCCGCGCGACCACTCACATCCCCCAAATGATCGCCCTGATCGAAACCCTGATCGCCAAGGGTCACGCCTATGAGGGGCAGGGCCACGTGCTCTTCAACGTCCCCTCCTTCCCCGCTTACGGCGGCCTGTCGGGCCGCAGCCGCGACGACCAGATCGCGGGCGCACGGGTGGAAGTCGCCCCCTACAAACGCGACCCCGCCGATTTCGTGCTCTGGAAACCCAGCACGCCCGAGCAACCCGGCTGGGATTCACCTTGGGGCAGAGGCCGCCCCGGCTGGCATATCGAATGTTCCGCGATGGCGCAGGAACATCTCGGCCTGCCCTTCGACATCCACGGCGGCGGCGCGGACCTCAAATTCCCGCACCATGAGAACGAAATCGCCCAAAGCTGCTGCGCGGAAGGGCAACTGAACGACCTCTCCGCCTTCGCGAAATTCTGGGTGCACAATGGATTCGTCACCGTGAACACCCAGAAAATGGCTAAATCCGAGGGCAACACCAGACTCGTTCACGATTTGCTGCAGCAATATGACGGTGAGACTTTGCGGCTCGCCCTCCTCTCCGCGCAATACAGCCAGCCGCTCGACTGGACGGAGAATCTGCTGCAACAAACCCAAAAAACATTGGAACGCCTCTACCAGTCCTTGCGTGAACTCGCCGACATAACGCCGGAGAAAAACTCTGACCAGCACGACAACCCCATCCTCGAAGCCCTCTGCGATGATCTGAACACGCCCAAGGCCATCGCCGCCCTCGGCCATCTCGCCCGCAAGGCCGCGCAAACCCGCGCTCCGCATGACAAGGCCGCGCTGCTCGCAGGTGCGAACCTTCTCGGCGTGCTGCAACAGGACGCGGACGCATGGCTGGGCTACGGCCAGCCCGCAAACGACGTTGACGCCGCGAAAATCGAAAATTTGCTGCAGCAAAGACAGGATGCCCGAAAGGCCAAAAACTTCGCCCGCGCCGATGAAATCCGCCGCGAGTTGACCGAAATGGGAATCGCCATCGAAGACACGCCCGCAGGCGCGGTCTGGAAAAAACTCTGACACGGCGGCTTGAAAAACCCGCGCCGCAGCATAGAATGAAGACAGGAAAGAGATAATGACCAAACAGCAAAACGCCCCCCAGCCCGAAACCTTCACCGTCCCCGCCGATGCCGACGGCGTCTCCTGCGACGGCGGCGGCGGCCCTCTCGGCCACCCCAAGGTCTGGTACACGTTCGATGACGATAATCGCGCCGAATGCGTCTATTGCGACCGGCTGTTCATCCGAAAATCCTGATCCGCACTCAATTTCTTGCTTACCGCCCCGACTCTCCTGTACGATAGGACCGTGGATGCTGCTTATGCGGGTCTGCGGTAACTCGCTCAATGGAGGAGACAAAATGACCACACGTTTAACTTTGTTCGACAGCCCCCTTTTCCTCGGTTTTGACCAGTTCGAAAAGACCGTGGACCGCCTTCGCAAATCCGGCGGTGATGGCTATCCCCCTTACAACATTGAACAAATCGGCGAAAATGGCCTGCGCATCACCCTTGCGGTGGCCGGATTCGGCCTCGAAGACCTCGACGTCGAGATCGAGCATAACCAGCTCACGATCCGAGGCCAGAAAACAGAAGATGAATCAAAGGTTTACCTCTATCGCGGCATCGCCGCCCGCCGGTTCCAGAGAAGTTTTGTTCTGGCCGACGGCATAGAGGTCTACGACGCCGACCTCGATAACGGCCTGCTGCATATAAATCTTGAGCGCGTGCAACCGGAATCGGCAGCGCAAAAAATCAAGATCAAAAGCGCGGAAAAGCCTGGCCGCAAGGTTAAGGCGATCGACATAGATGCCACGGAAACCGGCGAATAAGGAGACACATCATGGTCACAGAGAACAGAGAAGATCATATCCGCAGCCTGCTGCGCAACATGTCGGCGGAAGATTTCATGAATCTCGGTGCCGGACAGGTCGCCTACATCCGCATGATCGAAGACAGCAAAGGGGCGCTTTACGCGCTCTGCTCGGCAGACGGGCGCCCGCTTTCCATCCTCGGCAGCTTTGAAGAAGCCGTTCGCTCATCCCTGTCGAACAAGCTCGAACCCGTCACGGTCCACTAGGCAGCATACAATCTGCTTTCGGGAGACATCAGCAAAAGCCGGATCGCATCCGGGTCCTTCGCCTCGCGCACAGCCTGACACAGCGTCTGATCGCGCAGCAAGCGTGAGATTGAGGATATGCGCTGCAAATGCACCGGCCCATCCGCATGCGGCGAAAGAACGCAAGCGATAAGATCGACTTTTTCCCCGTCGGGAGCTCGGAAATCCGCGCCGTGATCGAGGACCGCAAGGCAGAAAAACGGCTTCTGAAGCCTGATGGATTGCAGATCGATCACCGCGACACCGCCCCCGATGGCGGAGGAACGCTTGATTTCCTTCTTGTTGAAAAGCCGCGCCATGATGACGGCGTCAAGGCGCGTGACCGCCGCGATGCGCACGGCGATCTCGTGAAGGCATTTCCGGCGCGTCTGCGCCTTCAGGCCCGTAAAAACATGGTTGGGAGTAAGAACGGAAAGCATGATCTGTAAACCGCCTCATTGGCATGAAGAACGATGGTGTGGTGGTACCACGAACAAACACGAACCTGCCAGAAAAAACGCCCCGGAGACTCATTTTTTTTGCAGATAAAAAATATGGCGAAACAATACGTTAAAGACGTTTTCATAAATGGCTTAGAGCGTGCCGATTTCGCACAATTACGCTATTATTTTTGCGCTCGCACCTGCACAAAAAAATCCCCGCCGCAGCGGGGATTTTATAAATTGCAGTCCAGTCGATAGCCTTAAGAAGAACAGCCTCAGTCCTCTTGGGGATCGACCCAGCCGACATTCCCGTCATTCCGCATGTAAACCATATTCAAGCGATTATTCTTGGCGTTGCGGAACAACAGAGCATTCCGGTCGGCCAGTTCCATACGCATAACGGCGTCAGACACGCTGAGCGTCTCGATATCCGCGGAAATCTCGGCCACGACGACCGGATCATCGCCCAGAGGAACGCCGTCCTCGTCGTTATCCTGCTCCGGAGCTTCGCCGCCGCCCTGAACCGCCAGCGTATAATAAAGCGCCTTGGTTTGTTCTTCCTCGGGCGTTTTTTGCTTGCGGGCGTGATGGTCGCGCAACTGGCGCTTATAGCGGCGCAAGCGCTTGGCCGCCTTCTCCGAAGCCGAATCGAACGCCACATAAGGGTCGTTCTCGGTCGCCTCGGTGATCACCATGACGTTCTTGCTGACGCGCATAGAGATATTCACGCGGAAAAGCCCGCTGCCGTGCCCCTCGCGGGAAAACGTCACCGTGGCGTCCGTCGCGTGGTTGAAATACTTCTCATCGATATCCGTCAGCTTTTCTTTAACATGGGTGCGCAACGCATCGCCAATATCGATTTGCTTGCCTTGAACGGTCATTTCCATCGTGGGGTACTCCCTTGCTTGGGTTGTGAATAGGGTTGTAACAGCAGACCCCCGCCCGGTTCAAGGCGGCGATAGGCAAAAAATGTGAATGAGGCTGCAAAAAAATCAGGATATCTCCACATCCATAGAAGCCATGGCCAGCGCTTCCTCTTGGGTATAGCGCCGCTCGCCCTGCGGAAGACCGGGATGGGCGATATAAAGGCTCCACCCGTCTTCAAGATTAAGGTCGCCTGCAGTTCTGGAAAACATTTTGGACATACGCGCGGCAAACGCCTCGGGATCCGGGCCTGCGCCAAACGCGGTGCGCAATTCCTCACCGGAAACTTCTTGGTCGGAAACATCGCGCAGGGAAACGATAACGCTCATGCCGGGGTCTTCCTGAACCGAAGAAAACGCAATTTGAACATGCACTATGATACCACAAACCGTGCTTTTGGAAAAAAGTTTTTACGGTTCACCGCGCTGGGCAAGGGCCTTCTTAACCCGCCGCCGCTGCACCGATGACCCGATATGCATCCCCTCGCGGTATTTCGCAACGGTTCGGCGCGCAAGGTCGATCCCCTCTTTCTTGAGCAGGATCACGATGGCATCGTCCGAAAGAACGTCGTCCGGTTTTTCGTTTTCGATCAGGGTCTTGATCCGCGCCTTCACCGACTCCGCCGAATGAACGCTGCCGTCCTCGGAGGTCAGGGCCGTCGTAAAGAAATATTTGAGCTCGAACAGCCCGCGCGGCGTCGCAATATATTTGTTGGTCGTCACCCGCGAAACCGTGCTTTCGTGCATCTCGATCTTTTCCGCGACATCCCGTAGCGTGAGGGGCCGCAAAAACTCGATCCCGTAATTGAAGAACGCGTCCTGCTCCTCCACGATCACCGCCGCCACCTTGATGATGGTCTGCGCCCGCTGGTCCAGCGCCCGCACCAGCCAGTTCGCGGAATTGAGCTGGCTGTTGAGATACTCCTTGTCCTTCTTGGCGCCCGGCCCTTGGGAGACTTGCGTGAAATACTCCTGATTGATCAGAACGCGCGGCAGCGTCTCGGCGTTCAGCTCGACGCGCCAGCCGCCGCCCACGTGCTTGGGCAGCCGCCGCATCAGAATGTCCGGGATGGCCGTCTGCACCACCAGATGATCGAACGAGGATACAGGCCGGGGGTTCAACCCCCGAATTTCCGCGATCATGTCCTGTAGATAGGCGGAATTGACCCCGCAAACCTTGCCCAGCGCCGCCATATCGTGTCCGGCCAGAAGGTCGAGATGGTCCAGAAGCGCGCGCATCGGCGCGTCCAGCTTCCCCTGTTCCTCAAGCTGCAACGCAAGGCACTCGCGCAAATCCGCAGCAAAAACCCCCGTCGGGTCGAATTGCTTCATTTCACCCAGCAGCCGCTCGATCCGCTCGACTGAACAGCCCAAACGCCCGGCCAGAGCCGCATACCCCTCGCGCAGATACCCGCTCTCGTCGATCAGGTCGATCAAAAGCGCCCCAATCATCCGGTCCCGGTTGTCCCCGAACGCAACAAAAAGCTGCTCGGAAAGATGCTCGCGCAAACTCTTGCGCACCGACATCCGGTCCTCGAAACTGTAATCCGTATCCTCGAAGGTCGCGCTGCCGCCCGCGCCCGTTCCGGCCATCGAAAGCCCCGCGCTCGGGTCGTATTCCCACGCCTCGCCCGCCGAATCTTCGTAACCCGTATACCCGTCGGGCGCTTCCGCGCTTTGCTGGTCGGGGGTCTCGGCCTCATAAGGCTCGTCCTCGCCCGCGCTCGGCTCGGCGGGAGTTTCCGCAATCTCCAGCAGCGGGTTCTTCTCCAGCTCCTGCTCCAGAAATTCGTTGAGTTCGATATTGTTGAGCTGCAGCAATTTGATCGCCTGCTGCAACTGCGGCGTCATCACGAGCTGCTGCGCGTGCCGGAGGTCAAGCTTCTGCGATAAAGAACTCATACCAATACTCACCATATGGACGAACCCGGACGCGGAAAAACCGAATCGCCCCGCGCCTCGGGGTTCAACAAAGCAATTTTAATGCCATAATGATGAAGATTTACGGAATATCGTCAAAACCGCCTGTAATTTCAGGGGAAAACATATTTAGCGAGATACAGCCACCCAGTGATCAATCGCAATGCCGTAAGGATATTTCGGATCGTCCGTCCGAACGATGAAGACAGTAACCAGCAATCCTGTATTTAAAGTTTTTGAGCCCGAAAAATGGGATATTGCCAGCGGTACTTGAAGAACCCACTGATAGCGGCCATTAACAACTCTCCGATGCTCTATAATCGGCCCCCCTTTTGCAGCAGAGTTCATCAACGCCTGATTTTTGGTAAGAAGATCAACAATCCGACCACGATTCAAAAAAGCTAAGAAACTCTCCCATCCCTTTTCAGTAAAATGGTCCGAGGCTAGACTAAGCCTCGCCTTATAGTCAGAAAATCCAAAGTTTAGAGTGCTCGAAACAGCTAAAGCAGCCCATGTCATCACATATACTTCTGGCATATTTGGCTGATCCAGAGGGGTATCCCTTTTAAAGAACTCACTAACATCCGCGCGGGCAAGGCTGGTCTCTCGCTCCATTTCAAAAGCCTCAAGGGCTCGCTCGTTGACTTGGCCGTTTCTCCCGGGTTTCTGAAGAAAAATCCAACGCTCTTCTTCCGCAATTTTCAAATTCTTGAGGCTAAGCGGATCTTCCAAAATAATATGCCGAACATATTGATTATAAAGAATAAGGCTCAACATCCCCGCAATAATGACGAGCAAACAAAAAATACCGATAAGAAGCTTATCTTTCATAGGCCCTCAAAGAGCAAAAGCGGGTAGTTAACACAGAAAGAGATTAGAGACTGAAGCCTTCGCCGAGATAAACCCGCCGCACATCGTCGTTGCCAACGATATCGTCCGGCGTACCCTCCATCAGAACCCGCCCGTCATGCAGGATATAGGCCCGGTCCACGATGCCCAGACAGTCCCGCACGTTGTGATCGGTGATCAAAACGCCGATGCCCCGGTTCTTGAGCTGGGAAATCAGGTTGCGGATATCCCCGACCGCGATCGGGTCGATCCCGGCCAGCGGCTCGTCGAGCAGCACGAAATGGGGCCGCGCCGCCAGCGCCCGGGCAATCTCGACCCGCCGCCGCTCCCCGCCCGAAAGCGCCAGCGCCGGGGTGCGCCGCAAATGCTCCACCCCGAACTCGGCCAGCAAATCTTCGAGCAGCAAATCCTGATCTTCGGCGCTCAGATTCTGCGATTCCACGACGACGCGGATATTATCCTCGACACTCAAACCCCTGAAAATCGAGGATTCCTGAGGCAGGTAACCAACACCGAGACGCGCCCGGCGATACATCGGGTAATCCGTGATCGGCTGCCCGTCCAGAAGGATGCTCCCCCCGTCCGGGTGGATCAGCCCCGTAATGATATGAAAACACGTGGTTTTTCCTGCCCCGTTCGGGCCGAGCAGCGCCACGGCCTCCCCCCGCTCGATGGACAGGCTCACGTCCCGCAGCACGGGGCGCTTTTTGTAGGATTTCGAGAGATGCTGCGCACTCAGCCCGCGCGGCACGCTTTGCAGTCTCGGTTTTCTTTTTCTCGGTGGCGCCATGGTGTTTGTCATAATATACAACTCACTTCGAAAACGCCAGTTTGATGCCAAGACCAATCATCAGCCCGCCACAGGTCCGCTCGACCCAATGCACCGCGCCCATGAACCGCTCCTTGATCCGCCGATCGGTCAAAACCACCGCAACCCCGGAAAACCATGCAATTTCAATGACAACGGAGGTCGCCCCGTAAAGCGCCATGACGGCAATGGGCGTTCCCGGCCCGATGAACTGGGTGAACACGGCCGTAAAAAACACCACCGCCTTGGGGTTGAGCAAATTGGTCAGAAACCCGATGGAAACCGCCTTCCGCGCCGAAATGCCGACCCGCTCCGGTGCCACGCTATCCGTCGAAACGGCCTGCGGCTTGGCCCGAGTCATCAGGGCCTTAGCCCCGATATAAATCAGATACGCCGCGCCTGCATAGCGGATCAGGTCGAACATAAACGTATAATGCTGCAGCAAAACCGCCAGCCCGCACAAAACCACCAGAACATGCACCCCCACGCCCAGCCCCAGCCCGAACGCGGTGAAAATGCCGGTTCGGCGGTCATAGGCCATGGCGTTGCGCACAGCCACAACGAACGCCGGACCCGGCGAAATCGTCGCCGCCGCCTGCACCGAAGCCATTAAAAGCCAATGAAAAAAAAGCGTCATCCCTGACCTGCTCCCCAACCCCGTATATCATAGACCCCTGAATTATTCAGGCTTTTTCTCAATCTCGGGTTTCTTTTCCGATCCCGGGAAGAACACCGCCCGCACCCGCCCGCTCTGCCCCTCAACGCCACCTGTGACCGAACTGACGTTGGTATTCAAATTCACCGTCGCCTTCTCGCCCTCAAGTTCGTTCGGGCCGCGCTTGATCTTAACCTTGCCCGTCAGCTCCGCGATATTCGTCTCGGCGGTATAGACGCCCTTGTCGCCCGTCAGAACCTCTGTCGGCGTTGTGATCACAACGTTCCCGGTCGCCTCCAGAGTCTTTAATACGCGCTTGCCATCTTTATCCTCCGTGAACACGGCGGAAAGCTCGTCCGCCTCGATCCGGTCCTCGGCCTGCACCGCCACCGCCCGCCCGACGGCCCTCAGCCGCCCCTGCGTGGTCCAGTATTCGAACCGCTCCTGCGCTGTCACCGTATGATCGCGGGTAATGAGCTTCAGCCCCTTCCCGGTCATGACCGCCAGCCCCTTGTCGATATCATAGACCGCGCGCTCGCCGTAAGCCTTGCTCTCGGCGGAAACAATCTGCACGCTGCCGGTCGCCTCGACCTCGTAAATCTTCATGTCCCCCTCGGGGCCTTCCTTGTACCGCGCGGTCAGGATCGCCGAATTCAAAACCGTTCCGCCCTGCTCCGCCCGCACATTCTTGGTCGCGCGGAAATATTGCTCGTTCCGGTGCCACTCCAGCCCGCCATCGGCGGTGATCTCCAGCTTCTTCCCCGCCTCCGGGTTGCCCTGCGCATAAACCGAAGGCAGCGCAGTGATCATGAGCGCCGCGAACGCCAACGTAATCCATACTTTCTTGACGCTCCTGCCCGTCATAACCCGTCGATTCCTCCCGTAAGAACCAGCTTCGCAGGTCCTGAAAACACAACTTCGCCCGTCTCGCTATTCGCCGTCATGCCCTTGGCGTCGATGGAAAGATCCGGCCCCGTGGCCTGCACAGCCCTCTCGGTCCAGGCCAGCTTGCCGCGCAAATCGATATGCGCCTCCTCGCTCCGCAAGCGGTAACCCTTGTCATGCAAGAAATCGACCTGCCCCGACAAAAAGAAACGCTCCGTGTCTCTTCTGTAAGCGCCCGTCAGGGATGTAACCTCGACCTTCGCGCCGCCCTCCATGGTCATCACGCCCACGGGCTTCTCAAGCATGATCAAATCCTCGTTCTTTTCGCCCTGAATCGCCCGAGCCGCGCTGATCTTATACGGATTGTTCTTCTTGTCCGCGCTCTCGAACTGCGGGTTGATCAACTCGTTCTTGGCGATTTTCTGATCCTTGAGCATCGTGCGCTCCTGCGCAACCGGCACGATCGCCTCGTCCCGCCCGGCGGGCCAGAGGAACAAAACCATGACGATCCCGGCGGCGATAAGCGGCAAAACAAGCCGCATCGTCCGCACAAACTTGGTATAACCCGCGCCATAAGCCTGCGCTGCGGGTTCCCGGCGGCTCAAACGCTCGATCCGCTGCTCGGATTGCGCCTGCACGCTGGCCGAAGATTGATTTTGCCTGTTACGATCGGTGCTCATTCTCTTGATTCCAAAGAAAATTTTTATCTCAGGCCAAGCCGGCCTTCAAACAATCCTGCAAACGGATGATTCCCTGCAAAGCGCCCGCCTCGTCCATGACCACGAGCGTCGTGATATAGCGCCCCGCCTCTTTGGTCATAATATCGAGCGCCTCGACCCCCAGCGCGTCCGGACGGATGGTTTTGGGATTTGAGGTCATAATGGATACGACCCGCTTCGATAGCAAGTCCGGCGCCATGTGCCGCTTGAGATCCCCGTCAGTAATGATCCCTAAAAGCGCGCCATTCTTGTCCACCACGAGCGCAATCCCGAGATTCTTCTCGGTCAGCGCGATCAGCGCCGCATCCATCAAACTGTCCTGGGGTACGAGCGGCAGGTCAGCCCCCTTGACCATCAGTTCCGAAACCTTCATCAAACGCTGACCCAATTTTCCGCCGGGATGAAAAACCTTGTATTGCTCGGGGGTTAATCCCATCCGCTCAAGCAGCGCAACAGCCAAAGCATCCCCCATCGCGATCATCATCGTGGTCGAAGTGGTCGGCGCCAGCCCGTTCGGGCACGCCTCGGGCACTTTGGGATAAACCAGCTTGATATCCGCGTATTTCGCCAGTGTGCTGTCGGGATTCCCGGTCAGCGCGATCAGCGTGATATCGAAACGCCGCGTATAGTGAATAAGGTCGGAAAGCTCGGCGTTTTCGCCCGAATTGGAAAGCATAAGAACGACATCCCGACCGGTGATCATGCCCATATCCCCGTGACTCGCCTCACCGGGGTGAACGTAATAGGAGGGCGTACCGGTCGAAGCGAGAGTCGCGGCGATCTTCCGCGCCACATGGCCGCTCTTGCCGATCCCCGCGACGATGAGGCGGCCCGAACCCTGCTCCGTCCTCTTCATCTTATGAATCGCGTCCACAGCTTGCGCAAAACTATCGCCCACGCTGTCAGCCATAAGGTTCAGAGCGTCCGCCTCCGCGCGCAACACCCGGACTGCGTGCTCTATGTCTTTCTTTGCATCCATGTCAGGAAAGCCTCAATGCGCGAAAATATCGGTTTCGCACCAACCCGCAAGGTCAAGCTCGGCCCGCGCCGGAAGAAATTCAAAACACCGCCGCGCCAATTCTGCCCGCCCTTCGCGCTCCAGCATAACCTCCAGCCGGTCACGCAGTTTGTGCAGATAGTAAACGTCGCTCGCCGCATAGCTGAGCTGCTCGCTGCTCAGGTCCGCCGCGCCCCAGTCCGAGGATTGCTGCTGCTTGTTCAGCTCGACGCCCAGAATATCCCGGCACAGGCACCGCAGGCTGTGCGCGTCCGTATAGGTCCGCGCCAGCTTCGAGGCGATCTTGGTACAATAAACCGGAGCGCATAACACATTCAAATACTGCTGGATCGACGCAAGATCGAACCGCGCGAAATGAAAAATCTTGGTGACCTTCGGGTCGGCCAGAAGCGCCCGCAGGTTCGGCGCCTCATAACGCCCCGCCTCAAGCTGCACCAGATGCGCCGTCCCGTCTCCGGCCGAAAGCTGAACAAGGCACAAACGGTCGCGCAGCGGGTTGAGACCCATCGTCTCCGTGTCGATGGCAACGGAGGAGCCAAAACTCAGCCCGGCAGGAAGATCGTTTTTATGAAGAGTGATGCTCAAGGGTCCGCGTCCGATTCTTTAGCGTTAATTATCCCGTTTAAAAAACCACGAACGCCTTGCCGGGGCAACCCCCGCGATCAAAAAACAGGAAAACCTGAGGGGGCGTGGACCGGAAAACGGCAAACCCCCGAAAAAATATGGTGCCCAAGAGAGGACTCGAACCTCCACGACCTTGCGGTCACCAGTACCTGAAACTGGCGCGTCTACCATTTCGCCACCTGGGCCCAGCGGGCTGTTTAACACTGTAAACCCCCCGCGATGGATGAAATTCTCTATCGCACCCGGCTCCGAATGTCAAACACAAGCCTGAAAAAAACAGCCGCGCCCCTCCTCCAGCGGAACAAACACCCAGAAAACCGCAAAGGAAACAAAAGGCTTGCGAAGTCTTTTCCACAGGTTGAAAAGAAAGCTAAGTTATGAAAAACACTGAAAAAACACGCGCCCGCGTTAATCTTTCGGCAGGAATTTTCTGACATGATCGAAGGGCGTTTACACCGCCCACTGCGTTATGAGACATTAATCCAGAAAGACATTTCAAAAGGCTCGCGCATTATGAAAATTTTAGTAGTAGACCGGGAAGGCATTACCGCCCAGCTCATGAAGTCGCGCCTAGAGCCTCTTGGCCATGTGATCAAGGAAGAAAGCTCGAAGAACAACGCCGTCGATATGATGGGCACCGAACGCTTCGACATGATCTTTCTCGACCCAATGCCGCTGACCAGCGCCCGCCCGGTGGTCTTGAACCTGCGCCGCGCCAGCGGAAACTACCCCTATATTTTACACATGGCCACGCAAGGCACCCGCGTCGAGGCCATCCAGTCCGGCGCAAACGATTACATCGCCAAACCCATCGACCCCGAGGAGTTGGACCGCAAGGTGGAAAACGCCAAGCGCCTGACCGCCCTCATCAAGCGCATCGGCGACGACAAGGAAGATTACCCCAGCGCGGGCGGCATCATCGCCAAATCCGCCTTCAACCAGCTTTTCCTCTCCGCCATCGACCGGGCCGACCGTTACGGCGAACGCACGTATATTGTGTTCATCCGCCTCTCGAACTATCAGGACATCGCCGAGCGCGAAGGACCCTACGCCGCCGACTACACGGTCGCCAAGCTCTCGCAATATCTTGTCCGCCTGCGCCGCCAGTCCGACATCATCGCGCAGACCGAACGCTTCGAATACGCCCTTCTGTTGCAACGGCCCCTCTATGAGACCGAGCCGGAAGAGGCCGCCAACCGTTTCGCCGAGGCCATCGCAGGCTTTAAAGACTTTTTCGCCGGCGGCGAAATCTCGCCCGAAGTTACCGTCAAACTCGTGGACCTCCCCGTCGGCGGCCAGATCATCGAACATTACCTCACCAAAGACAGCGCAGGCCGTTAACAAAACACCCAAGCATCCCCGGCACCCCTCTTGTCATCCCCGCCCTTTCTTTGTCATCCCCGCGTAGGCGGGGATCCAGTCAACATCAACCTTGGATTCCGGCCTACGCCGGAATGACGTAAACTTAATTCGTCCTGTTCCTTGTAACCGCCATATTTCAAAAACAGCTTGGCGTCTTCGCGCCTTCGCGATTCAAAGCGCGGCATACGAAAGACACACCGACATGCTGGCAACATTTAATTAGGAATTTATTCTTGACAACAGGAATAAAACCGCGTTAATCTATACCCGCAACGCCCGATTTGCGCCCGCCCCTCCCGGCGGGCTTTTTTTTAATCACTCAAACCAGAGAGCAAAGAGCGTTGTGGTTGAACCAGGCGCAAGGAGCGAAGTGTACATGACGTACATGAGCGACGAAGCAACGCCGTTCAAACGCAACGATCGAAGCTCGGCTTAAAGGAAAAATGACATGCCGACCCTCATGCCCACCGACATCAACGATAACGCCATCCCCGCCCTGCGCCTGCGCAGCTCCGGCGCCCACGCCATCGCGGCCGGGGCGACCTCCGCCCGCAACGCCACCGCCTTCAACGCGGAAACCAGGGTCGTCAGCCTCTACGCCACCGTCCCGGTCTACGTCAAATTCGGGAATGCCTCCGTCACCGCCACGGCGTCCGACCATTACTACCCCGCAGGACTCTATTATGATTTCGCCCTCGGCGGCGACCAGACCGGCCATTACACCCACGTTGCCGTACTGCGCGCCTCCGCCGATGGCACCGTCTACGTCTCCGAAAAGGAATGAAAACACGCCGAAGAGCAAACCATTTTGCGGCTGGACAAGGCACAAGGAGCGAAGTGTACAAAAAAGTACATGAGCGACGCAGTAACGACGTCCAGACGCAAAAGGGAAAGCTCTTATTTTATGCTGCGCTTCTGGAGTTGAGAGCCGTGACGATCGTTCCATCATCGAGATAATCCAGCTCCCCGCCGACCGGAACGCCATGCGCCAAGCGGCTGATTTTCAATGGGTATTTCCGCAATCTGTCGCAAACATAATGCGCGGTGGACTGCCCGTCCACGGTCGCGGGCAGGGCCAGAATGACCTCAAAATTTTGCTGCACTTTTTCTTCTTCGGCGAACCCGCCTGCCGGAACCGCGACCGGGGCGCACAACGCCTCCATCCGCCGCAGCAACAAATCGATCCGCAACTCCTCCGGCCCCACCCCGTCCAGCGCGGAGAGAAGCCCGCCCAGAACATGGTAACGCCCGCGAAATGCGCCCGTCCGCTCGACGGCCCACACGTCGCTCACCTGCGCCACGATGCAAATTTTCGCGGAATCCCGCCCATGATCGCGGCAAATCCCGCACGGCGAAATCGAATCGAGATTCCCGCACGTCTCGCAGGCGCAAATCTCGCTCGCCCCGCGCTCCATAGCCCGCGCCAGAGGCTGCATGAGCGTTTCCCGCCGTTCAAGCAGATGCAGGGCGATCCGCCGCGCCGAACGGTTGCCGAGGCCCGGAAGCCCGGCCAGCATGCGGATCAGGTGATCGAGCGGCCCCTCATTCATTGAATGTCGGCTTCCTGTTCTTGTCCTTCAGGCGCGGATCAACATAACCGAACAGCTTCCGGTCCAACTCCAAGCCCGTCTTGAGATAAAACAGCTCCACTTCCGTGATCGCACCCTGCCCGTCCACGATCCGCCATTTCTTAAGCGCGAACGGCTCCGGCGCAAACGCAAAGGTCAGCGTCCCCTCAGACGGGTCCGAGGTCTGGGTCACTTCGATCTGAAGAAACCCTCCGGCCTCTTTGGTATCCTTGACGGTCAGATCCCCCTTTAAAGAAAACTCCTTACGCAGGAAGAAATCGGCCAGCGTCGTGCCGATCGGCGCGTTGGTCTGTTCGTCCAGCTCCCCGTCATAGAAATAGATAAACGTCCCGTCCGCCACTACGAAATCCTTGTTCGGCGGGTCATATTCAAAACGCAGCTTGCCGGGGCGGCTCAGATAGAACGTCCCGGTCATCTGCTGCCCGACATGCGTCGTCTGTACGAACCGCGCCTGCGCGGTTTTAAGATTCTGGAAATACTTCTCGGCCTGCGCGACAACGGCGGGGTCAACCGCCGCCTGCGCCGGAACCGCCGAAAAAACACAGAGAACACTCAGAATCAATGCAAAACGCTTCATAAATCCAGCCATAATATAAAAGCCCCGCGCGTGAAAGTTAAAAACAGCCTTGTCGGACAATAATACGCCGCAAACACGCCCAGCCTTCTCAGACGCATGAAGTGGACTAAGTCCACTTCCCGACCTCATCGTGTTCTAGAGTGAAACAGCACAAAAGCCGAAGATTGGCTAAACGTCGCTGAAATCGCGGACAAGAATTTCCCGCTTGCCCGTGGAGTTGGCCGGGGAAATGATGCCCTGCTTCTCCATCTCCTCGACGATCCGCGCCGCGCGGTTGTATCCGATCTGCAAATGCCGCTGGATGAAACTGGTCGAAACCTTGCCCTCCCGCGCTACGATGGCCACCGCCCGGTCATACAGCTCGTCCACGTCGCTCGACGATCCGCCGCCTGCGCCGCCGAACATGGCGGACATAATCTCGCTGTCGCCGTAATCCCCGTCATCCGTAAGGTTATCGATATAATCCGGCGTGGCTTGGCTCTTGAGGAAGGAAACAGACTTCTCCACATCGTCGTCCGCAACGAACGGCCCGTGAACCCGCGTCACGCGCCCGCCCGGCGCCATATAGAGCATATCGCCCATCCCCAGAAGCTGCTCCGCCCCGGAATCGCCCAAAATCGTGCGCGAATCGATCTTGGAGGTCACCTGAAAGCTGATCCGCGTCGGGAAGTTCGCCTTGATAACCCCGGTAATAACGTCCACGGAGGGCCGCTGTGTCGCCATGATCAAGTGAATCCCCGCCGCCCGCGCCATCTGCGCCAGCCGCTGGATCGCGTTCTCGACATCCTTCCCGGCCACAAGCATCAGATCGGCAAATTCGTCAACCACCACAACGATATAGGGCAGCTCCGCCAGATCCATCGCATGATCTTCGAACACCGCCTCGCCTGTCTCCGGGTCGAACCCGGTCTGCACCTTCTGGACGATCTCCTCGCCCTTCTTAAGGGCTTCGCGGATACGCGTGTTGTAACCCTCGATATTCCGCACGCCCAGCTTGGACATGTTGCGGTAACGGTTCTCCATCTCCCGCACCGCCCATTTCAGGGCGACCACGGCCTTGCCCGGCTCCGTGACGACCGGAGACAAAAGATGCGGAATATTGTCGTAAACCGAGAGCTCCAGCATCTTCGGGTCGATCATGATAAACCGGCATTGCTGCGGCGACAGCCGGAACAAAAGCGACATGATCATGGTGTTGACCGCCACCGACTTCCCCGAACCCGTCGTCCCCGCGACCAGCAAATGCGGCATCTTCGCAAGATCCGCAAGAATAGGCTGCCCGCTGATATCCTTGCCCAGAATGAGCGGCAGCTTGGCGCTGGTCTTCTCGTAAAGCCGAGATTCCAGCATTTCGCGCATATAAACCGTCTGCCGCTCCTTGTTGGGCAGCTCGATCCCGATCACGTTCCGCCCCGGCACCACCGCGCACCGCACGGAAATCGCAGACATCGAGCGCGCGATATCGTCGCTCAGGGAAATGACGCGGCTCGTCTTTGTCCCCGGCGCGGGCTCAAGCTCATAAAGCGTGACCACCGGGCCGGGGTGGATGCTGGTGATCTCTCCGTGAATATTGAAATCCGCCAGAACGCTCTGCAGCAATTCCGCATTTTTGCGCAAGGATTCCTGATTGGGCTTGCGGCTGATCACGTCTTTCGGAACTTCCTGAATAAACGACACATCCGGCAACTGCCATTCCGCCACATCGCTCAGCGCAAGGCTGCGCTGCTTGGCGTCCCTCTTTTTTGCTGCAGGCTTCTTCGGCTTTTCTTCTGTCGAAGTCACCACCGGAATCGTTGCCCGTGGCCGCTTCGCGCTCACGGAAACGGCCTCAAACTCTTCCTCGTCCTCGGCGGGCTCTTCAACGCCTTCGTCTTCGGCGGCCTCATCCTCTTCATAATCCTCGCCTTCGTCGGTCTCGACCTCCTCAAGCTCCTCCTCAGCCTGCGCCCGGCGCTCGGCCAATTCGGCCCGCCACGCCTTCACCCGCTCGACGAACCCGAGATTGAGCGGCTCCGGCTCGTAATCCGGATCGTTATAGTGCCGCACCCACTGCAGAAAGCCCTGCACGCCCGACAAAACCGTCCCGATAGCAACGTAAGCCGCCACCTTGAGCCGCAGCAAAATCCCGATCATATCGTCACGCGAAAACGCGGCGGCATAAAGAAACACCGGAATCGCCAATAAGCCACAAAGCAGCGAAAATGCCCCGTGCCCGTAATCAAACCCGTAATGCGCGGAAAACCCGGACAGGGCGTTGAGCGTCAGGCTCCCTACGCTGCTGCCCAGATAGGGATGCGCGATCCACGATCCCGACGGCACCTGCGCCAGCCCGATCGAGGCCAGCACGCCCAAAATCAGGGTCGCGATGATCCGCAAACTGACAGGCCGTAGCGTCTCACGCTTTAAAAGCCGCCACGCCCAAAACAGCGGCACAAGCGCAAAGACGAACGCGCCCGCCCCCAGAGTCTGCAACAAAAGATCGGCCGTCCAAGCCCCGGGCAGATCGGCAAAATTCGCGATTCCCGCGCCCGCCGCCTCAGGCCGCGCCGTATTCCATGACGGATCGGCCGGGTTATAGGTAATGAGCGCCGCAAAAACAAAAATTCCGGCCCCCAGCAGCATCAGCGCGAACGTATCCATGCAGCGCCGCGCTGTGAAAGCCTGCAACGATTCCGGAACGAACGGAATCGCCGGCTCGCTGCGCTTGCCCTTGCCTTTGCGTTTACGTTTGATGGTGCGGGTTCTGGCCATGGACGGATATTAACAATTCTGGATGTTGAAGAGGGGCGGCGCATACGGCGCACCCGGACGAATAATCATGAAGGCTGATGATCCCGGCCCCGCCTGCTCCTTCTGGAGCACCGGCGCAAACCGGGGAAGAACAAGCCTCAGAATAACAAATTTTTGTCCCATTAAACAACCCGCACACGTCAAAAAGCTCAAAAAATCAGGCAAAAACCCGCGCATAAACCTTTTGTTAACCTTCCGTTAACCTTTGGAAGTCTAAACTGACAGCGTTAATTTTGAGTGAATATATTTTCAATAATCCAATATTTAAAACGTAGAGTAAAAAAAGCATGATCCGTAATCCTGTAAAATTGGCGACCCGTAATCCCCCGCCCCCAGAGGAAGGCCAGACCCGCATCGGCGCGGACGGCATCGAATATGCGGTCTATATCCACCACCCCGCCAACGATGATCGCGGCGCCACCGCATGGGAGCGCGCGGCAAAGACAAGTTGCCGCGATTCAGCCCTGCGCGAAGCGCACAAACTCTTTAACAGCCGTAAATACAGCAAGGTCGAAATCAAGCGCAGCATGTTCGACCGGGCGCAAAACCGACGCCTTGGCGATACTGTTTTGGTCTTTGGCGATGAAAAACACCGGAAGTCGCCGCGCACATTGATGCACACGGCCATCTATCTGGCCTTTGCGCTTTTGGGCGCCGCATTGTTTCTGACACTGATAGCCGCCTGACAAAATCGGCGGAACGGGAACCTAGTCGAGATAACCCAGTGGATTCTGCATGACCAGATCGCCCATCTGGTCGTAAACGTTGGCGTTTTCGTTCATCTGGTCCTGAATCGGCTTGTTCTGCTCGCCCAGCTTGCGGAAAAATCCTGCGGCATCCTTAAGCAAACGCCCGGCCAGAACCGCATGGGGCGTATCGTCCAGCTTGCCGTAGGGATCCTGCACCACCAGATTCGAAATTTTATCGAACACGGTCGCATTCTCGCTCATCTGCTTTTCGATATTCCGGTTCTGGCTGGCCAGGGTGCGGAAAAACGTGGAGGCATCCTTCAGAAGCTTGCTGGCCAATTCGGCGTGTGTGGGCATTAATCAGTCCTCTTAAATCACAATCCTGAAAACATTATATCACGGCGAAGGTTAACACAATTCTGCTCTGTGCAAACAACACTTTAAGCAAAAAATCTACCACCCTTTTAATTTTCTGACGCGCGATGCCCTAACAGTTTGGGTATGTGTGGCAAGAACAGCATTTTGGATACCAGATTTCGCACAGGCTCCCCCGCCTGCTATTATTGTGGCCCAAGCCAAAATGATATTCCCGTTCAGGTCAAACTATCTGAAAATAGCTCTGGCAGCCGATTTTAAGGGCTTTTTATCAAGTTTATTTTACATTTAAATGTCAATTTTGTTGATCTTTTCAGATCAACACGCGATAATGGGACATAGTCTTGGCGTTAGCCACAAACCACTCCGAAAGGAGTGGGAAATCAAAGATTAAGGCGGGCCTTCATGGCCCGCCTTATTTTTTCAAATTCGGGCTCTGGAAGCGTTACAATTAACCTCGTTAATCTGCGGCCATCCAAGGTTCTTGTTTGGTCAAACAACAAAAAACCCTCTTTCCCGCCCTTAATAGTATAAGGATATCTGAACTGTCCCTCTTTCTGCCCTGTGGTCATAGGCACTCCTAAAAAAGTTGAACCGCTAAACTTACGTACAATCAGAACCGGACGGGTATACATAGAATTCTTCCCATAAATCTCATATCCTATGTTCAAGCCTACGCTTGCCCACCAGATCTCACGCTCTTTAAAGGTTGGTAAGTTTCTAGAGCTATCCAGCTGCTGTTTTACTGTATTCCATTCGTCAAAGTTTTTTGTCATGTGAGAATTTTATAAAAAACTTTTTAATAACTCAAACATAAAATAAAAACTTTAAAGTAATTGTTGTTTAATGGTGTTGTTTAATAGTGTTGTTTAATAGTGTTGTTTAATAGTGTTGTTTAATAGTGTTGTTTAATATTTAATCTGTGGGGTACAGCTAAAAAGAATATCGCTGGTCAAAGGCTTAAAAGCCATGCCACAAGTGATCACCAACTTAGCGTCAATGGTTATGAAAAAGCCAGTGCTATCAAATTCTCAAGCCGTATTAGTCTTCTTCAAAGCTCTGTATGGTCCTTGCCATGGCTGAAGCGGAAGGGATGCGCCGGATAAGTGCCCAGAAACCGCACGTCCTTTGCATAGAAACCAAGCTCCTCCAGAGCCAGCTTAAAGGGGCGGCTTTCCGCATGCCCCTCAATGTCGCAATAAAACGTCGCCGCCGAAAACGTCTCATCGACGTAGGATTCCAGCTTGGTCAGGCTCAGCCCGTTCGTGGCGAACCCGCCAAGCGCCTTATAAAGCGCCGCCGGAATGTTGCGCACCTCGAAGAAAAGGCTGGTGATGACCGGCTCGGGAGAGTCGATATCCGGAAGCACAGGCTCCGGCGCAAGAATCAGGAAGCGCGTTGTATTATGAGCCCGGTCCTCAATCTCGGTCGCCAGAATCTCAAGCCCGTAAATCTCCGCCGCCAGCGACGAGGCGATCGCCCCGTGCGCCTTGTCGTTGCGCTCGGCGATCTCCTTGGCCGCCCCCGCGGTATCGGCGTGAATCCGCGGCGTAACGCCCAGCGAGGAGAGATAATTTTTACATTGCGGAATGGCATGCACATGGCTGTGCACGTATTTGAGGTCCGTGATCGTCGCGCCCTTGACGCCCAGAAGCATATGATTGATCGGCTCGAAATGCTCCCCGATGATGAAAAGATCGCCCTCAGGCATCAGGTGATGCACATCCGCCACCCGCCCCGCAATCGTATTATCCACCGGAATCATCGCCAGATCGGCCCGCCCCTCGTTCACGGCAGCAAACGCGTCGTTGAACGAATGGCACGGAACGGTTTCCAGTCCCGGAAAAACAGCCCGGCAAGCCATGTCGGAGTAGGCGCCGTGCGCCCCCTGAAAGGCGATGGATTGAGGTTTTTTCATGCCGTTTTCGCGTCCGATCCCGAATAGTGGTTATTTTTCAACACTCTGCCGCCAACCGCGACTTGACAACAATCAAGTCACTTTTCGGTTGAACGACTATAAGTTAAGCGTATAACTATGTCGATAACGCCGCGCAAGAAGTTATACTCTTGCAAAGACTTCAAAAGCCGGGTTCGTTATCGCTCATTGACTAAAAAAACCGAGCTAATTCAGGTTATAGAAATATGTCCAGCTTTGAATTCAATAAGATTTTCGCCGCCGTTCTGGTGGCCGCCATCGTCGCCATGCTCGGAGGCTTCATCGCCAAGCAGGCCGTTCACCCCGAGAAACTGGTCAATGACGCCGTCGCCATCGACGGCGCGGCGGATGCAGGCGATCACGGCGGCACAAAAGCTGAAGATAAAGGCCCCGAGCCGATTCTGGCTCTGCTTGCCGCCGCCGACGTGGAAAAAGGCGCGAAAGTCTCCAAGGCCTGCGCGGCCTGCCACTCCTTCGAAAAGGGCGGCGCGGCCAAACAGGGCCCAAGCCTCTGGAATATCGTCAACCACGACATCGGCGCAGCGCCGGGCTTCCAGTATTCCGAAGGGATGAAAAACCTCGCAGGAAACTGGGATTACGCACACCTGAACCAATTCCTGACCAAGCCCAAAAAGCTGATCGCCGACACGAAAATGAACTATGTGGGTCTGAAAAAGCCCGAAGACCGCGCCGCGATCATCGCATGGCTGCGCACCCTCTCCGACTCCCCCGCCCCCCTGCCCACGGAGGCCGAAATCGCGGCGGAAACGGCGGCGCATGCCCCTCCGGCTGAAGAGGCCCCGGCCCCCGCCGACGGCGCAGCTACGGCTGAGGGCGCAGCCCCTCCGGCAGACGCAACAGCTCCGGCCGAACCCATAAAGGAAGGCGCGGCCCAGAATGACACCGCCCCCCATGCCGGAACCGAGTCACCCGACTCATCCGGGGGCCAAACTGCACCTGAAAGTGCGCCGGAAGCGGGCATGCCCCCGCCCCCCGCAACGCCCGGACAGCCTGCGCAGCCCCCGAGTGCAAAGCCTTTGGAAACTCCGGCTCATTAATGTCTCAAGAGCAAAGAAACTTTTGTTTGAACTAGGCGCGAGGAGCGAAGTGTACAAGAGTACATGAGCGACGAAGCAACGACGATCAAACGGAAGTTTCACAGCTCTAGGCTTTCTTGTCCCAGCCGCCGCGCTCATTCTGCTGCCAGTACGTGACCTCGTGCCCCGCCTCTTTATAGACCTTCCAGCGCTCACGGGCCGCCTGAACCGCGCCCTCGTCGCGCCCGTCCAGCATCTCGCAGCACAGCGCGATCTCCGGCCCGAAGGGCTGCGCCGCCCCGTGCCCGGCGATCAGAACCTCGGCCCCGTTCGGGTTATCGTTCGTATGCGTGAGCCATACGGGCTGCCGCGCAGGATCATGTCCGTCCTTGGCGCTGCCATGAGGGATGAAACTATCGGGCCGGAAGGTCCAGAGCGCCTCGTTGATCCGCTCCACCTCCCGCTCGTCGGCCAGCCGCACGATGACCCACTTGCCGCTTTCCGCCGCCTTGGCGATCAGCGCGGGCAGCGCCTCCTCCTGGCGCTGGACCTGAAGATGATAGAACCGGACCTCAGCCATGCCCGTCCCCGCCGGATTTGACGGGCGGATAGGAATGCAGCGCCCCGTCGATATCCTCGACGATATACCGCCCCGGCGCGGCCTGAATGGCGTAGGGATGCTCAACCGGAACCTTCCCGAAGCCGCCAGGAATATCAAGAACATAGCGCGGCAGGCAGATGCCCGAAAGCCGCCCCTGTAACGCGCGCATGATGGCGCGGCCCGTCTCGATCTCCACGCGGAAATGGCCCGTCCCCGGCGCAAGGTCGGGATGATGCAGGTAATAGGGTTTAACATGCAAGGTGATCAGCCGCCGGAACAACGCCTCCAGCACCGCCGGATCATCATTGACCCCCTTGAGCAGCACGGATTGCGAGAGCAAACTGCACCCCGCCGCGCGGAGATGGGCGAACGCCGCTTCCACCTCAGGCGTGATTTCCTGCGCATGGTTGATATGCACGACAACGAAGACAGGCTTGGTGGAATCTTTAATAACGGAACAAACCGTTTCGGTTATTCTTTGCGGGTCCGCCACCGGGACTCGCGAATGAATCCGCACCACCTGCACATGGCTGATCCGGTTCAACCGAGTCAAAACCGATTCAAGCCGCCGCGCCGACAGCACCAGCGGATCGCCCCCGGTCAGAATCACCTCCCATATGCCCGGAGTGGCCTCAATATAGGCCAGCGCCGCCTCAAGATCGGAATCCGTGAACGCCTCCTGCCCCGGCCCCACCATCTCCCGCCGGAAGCAATAGCGGCAGTAAACCGCGCATATATTTGAAATTTTGAGCAAAACCCGGTCCGGGTAACGGTGCACGATGCCCTTCACCGGACTGTACGCATCGTCCCCCGTGGGGTCGCCCAGCTCCTCAGGGAGAGTCCGCAGTTCGGCGGGCGAGGGAATATACTGCCGCCCCACCGGATCGGCCAGCAAATCGGCGCGGTCGGCGATCGTCGCTTCGATTTGCGCGTTGACCCCGATGGCGTAACGCTGCGCCAGATCGGCATAGTCGTGCGAAGAGCAGCCACCGGGCAGCAACCCGGCCTGCTCCAGATCGGAAACGCTCTTGTAACGGGTCTTAGGGGCGACGCTCATACGGATTATTCATAATGATCCGCGATCCATCTGTCCAGCAGGCGGACCCCGAAACCAGAGCCAAATTTAGGCGAGGTCTCGCGGTCCTTCTTGACCCAAGCCGTCCCGGCAATGTCCAGATGCGCCCACGGAACGTCCTTTTCGATGAAATGCCACAGGAACCCCGCCGCCGTGCACGACCCGGCGTCCCGGCCCGATTTGGAGATATTTTGCAAATCGGCGGTGTCACTTTCCATATCCTTCTTGAACACCTCGTCCAGCGGCATCCGCCAGAGCTTCTCGCCCGTCGCCTTGCTGGCCTTGTCCAGCTCGGCCCAGAGGTCCTCGTTATTGACGAACGTGCCGCAATATTCATGGCCCAGCGCCACGATGATTGCCCCGGTCAGGGTCGCAAGGTCGATGATGGCCTTGGGTTTATAAGTTTTCTGAACGTACGAAAGCGCATCCGCCAGCACAAGCCGCCCCTCGGCGTCCGTATTGAGAACCTCGATCGTCTTGCCTGAATACGAGGTCAGGATATCCGCCGGACGGTAAGCACGGTCGGAGGGCATATTCTCAACAATCCCGACGATGCCCACCACATTGACCTTCGCCTTACGGTGCGCCAGCGCCAGCATCGTACCCACGACGGCGGCCGATCCGCCCATATCCATCTTCATCTCGTCCATACCCGGCCCGGGCTTGAGGGAAATTCCGCCCGTATCGAACGTCACGCCCTTCCCGACCAGCGCCAGCGGCGCGGCCTTCGATTCCTTGCCCAGCCCGTTCCATCGCATGATAACGGCGCACGGCGGGTTGGCCGACCCCTGCCCCACAGCCAGCAGGGCGCCAAAGCCGTGCTTCTTGAGCTTCTTGTCGTCCATAATTTCGATCTCGACCCCCAGCGGCTTCAGCGCCTCCAGAATCCGGTTGGCATAGGCATAGGGAAACAGCACGTTCGGCGGCTCGTTGACAAAATCCCGCGCCATAAATACACCCTTGATGACAGGCGCCTCGCGGGAGTAAATCTTGCCCGCCTCCTTGTCGGCGGACACGGCGACATTCAGCTTCTCGGGCTTCTGAACCTTGTCTTCTTCCTTCTTTTCGGACTTATACGTCTCGAAACTATAGGACCGCAAACGCGCCCCGACGCCGATGGACGCCGCGATCTGCGCCCGCGCCTCGTGCTTCTCGTCGATCAGAATCTCGGCGCTCTTGATGGAGCGGTCCGCCAGAAGCGCATAAAGCCGCCCGCCCGTCTTCTCGGATTCCAGAGCGTCCAGCTTGGCCGGATCGCCAAGGCCAAGCAGCACCAGATAATCGTAATCCCCGCCTTCCGGCAGCAGCGCCACAAGACTTTGACCGGACTTGCCCTTGAAGGTGCGGCTCTTCTCCATCGCCCGCTTGGCAAACTTCTGAAGGTTTTTGTCCGCGCCGTCTGCACCGCCCGCCAGCATACGCCCGTCATAAACGCACAAAACCAGCGCCTCCGCTTTTTTCTTGGCGCTCTTTGAAAATGTGATATCTAACGTCATGATTTTATCCCGTCCTGCGGCGTGTGTTCTGTTGAAGTTCCCCAAAAAACCAGAGTACTATAAGCGCTTCCGCAGAGGGGGCCAAGGGGCCAAATGGACCGGGCGCGAAGGAATAAAGCCTTAAAAGAATGAAAATCTTCGAACGCTACATTTTCCGCAATCTGGCGATCGGGACGGTCTTCGTCGCCGCGACGCTCTCCTTTATCGTTTTTCTGACGCAATCCTTGCGCTTTCTTGAAATCATTCTGGAATCCAACTCCTCGGGCGGCTCGCTGTGGCTTCTGACGATCCTCGCCTTGCCGCGCTTCTTCGAGATCGTCCTGCCGCTGGCGCTCATGACCGCCGCGCTGTTCGTCTATAACAAGATGACCATCGACTCCGAACTCATCGCCATCCGCGCCCTCGGCAAATCCCCGGCGGCGCTCGCCCGCCCCGCTCTGGCTCTGGCAGCGCTGATGACGGTCCTGCTCTGGATCAACGCGATGTGGGTCGCCCCGGCTTCGCTGAACCAGATGCAGCAGATGCGCTTGAGCCTCACGGCTGAATTCTCCAACTATCTCTTCCGCGAGGGCGTCTTCAATCAGGTCGGCAAGGGCCTCACCGTCTATATCCATAAGCGCGCCTCTCAGGGCGAACTCGCGGGCCTGATGATATACGACAGCCGCGACAGCAGCAAACCGCCCTCAACCATCCTCGCCCGACGCGGCCAGATTCTGGCCGGCCCCGACGGGCAACAAGTGGTGGTCTACAGCGGCTCGCGTCAGGAATTCAACCGCAATTCCCGCGTTCTGCAACGTCTCGATTTTGATGTATATACGATCGATCTGCCCAGTGCCTCCCCCGCCCGCACCCGCTGGCGTGAGCCGGACGAACGCACGCTGGGCGAGCTTCTGAACCCCGACCCGCAGAACGAGCGTGATCTTAAAAACGCGCAGGAATTCCGAAACGAGATCCACCGCCGCATCACGACGCCCCTTCTGGCTTTTGCCTTCACGCTGATCGCGCTGAATGCCCTGCTTCTGGGTGAAGTAGACCGAAGGGGCCAGACCCCGCGCGTCATCCTTGCCGTGGTTCTGGTTGTGCTGCTCCAGAGCCTCGCGCTCGCAGTCGATAATCTGACCCGCAGCTCAACAGCGGGAATCCCCCTCATGTATCTAGTCACGCTCGGCCCCTCCGCCGCAGGGCTGCTCCTCCTGAGCGAGCGCAGCGAACCCTTCCGCCGCCGCTTCCTCCCGGGCGCAAGAAAGGCGAAACCCGCATGACCCTCAAACTGACACCGACCCTGAGCCGCTATCTGGCCCGTCATTACATCATCAACCTGCTGGTCCTGACCGGCGCGCTGATGACCGTGATCTATCTGTTCGATACGGTCGAACTGATCCGCCGGGCCAGCGACAATCCCGAAGTATCCCTCATCGCCATCCTGCAAATGAGCCTGCTCAAACTCCCCGAGGTCAGCCAGACCATGCTGCCCTTCGCCGTGCTGTTCAGCGCGATGTATACCTTCTGGCAGCTGACCCGCCGCTATGAGTTGATCGTGGTCCGCGCCTCCGGCTTTTCCGTATGGCAGTTCCTGATGCCCCTGATTGCCGTCGCCGCCCTGTTTGGCATCCTCCAGATGACGGTCATCAACCCGGTCGGCTCCGTCCTGATCCAGAAATATGAGCAGCTCCAGCACAAGCTGCTCAGCAAGGAGCGCAACGAGATCGCGATCTTTCAGGAAGGGCTCTGGCTGCGTCAGGCCATCCTGATCGAGCCCGAAGCCCCCGCGCCGCAAGAACACGCGCAGCAGGACCCCGCGCAGCCCATCCCCTCGGAACCGGCGCTCGTTCCCGGCTACATCATATTCCACGCCGAAAAAATCAAACAGCCCGAATGGAAGCTCCAGAACATAACCGTGCTCTATTTCACCGAGGAAAACGACTTCCTCCAGCGTGTCCACGCTCAGGAAGCCGTATTGGGCGAGACCAGCTGGCGCATGACCATAGTACAGATCTATAGGGACAACGCGGTCGTGCCGGAAAATCTGGAGACCTTCGAATTACCGACCTCCCTGACCCGCGAGGATATCGAGGAGAGCTTCTCCTCCCGCGCCAGCATGTCCTTCTGGAAACTCCCCGGCTATATCACAACCCTGGAGGAAACCGGCTTCGACGCCGCCGCCTTGCGGGTTTATTACCATAATCTATTATCCCAGCCCCTCATGTTCGCCGCCATGATCCTGCTGGCCGCGACCGTCTCCATGCGCCCCCCAAGGATGCAGGGCAGCTTCCTCTTGATCGTCTTCGGGGTCTTTATCGGCTTTCTGGTCTTTTTCCTCTCCAGCTTCCTGCAGGCGCTGGGCACCTCCCGCCAGATCCCGGTCATAATGGCCGCTTGGGCGCCCGCCGCCATCTGTTTCCTGCTGGGCCTGAGCGCCATGCTCAACAAGGAAGACGGGTAAGCCCGCCACACCGTGGCAAAAATACGACTCTCCCCAACAAATCGCGTATAAATCCCGCCCGGCTATTGTCATGGCGCGGAGAATCAATAAAACTTTCGGAAAATAACATTTTAAGCCTTCCCGATTCTGCGTTAACTCATTAATAATTCCCGACTGTTATAAAGGTTGAGATTGTAAAACCACGTTGTCTTTGGGCGCTCCTATGAAAAATACAAATGAAAAAGGGCAAGTTCTGTCCGCTCTGCGTAAATATGCCTTGGTCCTATGTTCCGGGCTGGCCTTGAGCGCCTGCGCCACCAATGAAAATGCCCACATCGTCGAGGGCGATCTCGAAATTTACGACCCCTATGAGGGCTATAACCGCGCCATGTTCTCATTCAACGCGGGGTTCGACGACGTGGTGGTCAACCCGATCGTCAAGGGATACCGCTTCGTAGCCCCTCACCCGGTCCGCAAGGGCGTGCGCAACTTCCTGCGCAACATCAAATCCCCGGTCATTCTGGCCAACCAGCTCCTGCAGGGCGACCTTGAGGGCGCCAAGAACTGCGTGGTCCGCGCCGCGATCAACTCCACGGTCGGCCTGGGCGGCCTGATCGACCTCGCCGGCTATAACGGCATCGAATATGAGGGCGAGGATTTCGGCCAGACCTTGGCGGTCTGGGGCGTCCCGCACGGCCCCTATATGGTCGTCCCCTTCCTCGGTCCTTCCTCCGCCCGTGACTATTCCGGCTATTTCGTGGACGGCATGGCCGACCCGGTGCGCTGGTACCTGTTCAACGTCGATAAAGAAGCTCTGTTTTACGGAAAACTGACCGCCGATTATCTGGACATCCGTGAATCCGTTTATGATACGCTCAAGGATATCCGCCAGAATTCCCTTGATCCGTATGCCGCGACCCGCAGCATTTACTTCCAGAGCCGCCGCGCACTGGTGGACGATGCAAAGGACGGCGCATTCGGCTCTCCCTCCATCCCCAATTACGATGAAGACGATCAGGAATAAGAAGGACTAAAACACCGTTTTTGACGTTTTTTCTTCCCTTCGCCCGCAGACTGTAATAAACCGGGCGCTTGGACGAATGAAGTGTTAGGACCGGAAAGTTTTAAGGAGTTGCTCAGCGTGAACCGTTTTTGTTCTGGATTAACCAAACCCGCCGTTTTGGCCGCTTTTGCCCTGACCGCCCTGTGTCCTGTTCCGGCCTCGGCCTTCTCGAATGTCGCCACCGCTCAGGAAGCGCCAGCGCCCCGCATCGCGATCCAGAAAATCAACGGCGAGGAAAACCAAGCCCTTCTGGACGGCGCCAAGGCCCTGATCGGCGATATCGCTGACCGCGGTATAGGGTTCCTGTCCGATACCTCCTTGTCCCAGGAAAAGCGCGAAGCCGAATTCCGGGATCTTCTGAACGACGCCTTCGACATGGAAACGATCGGCCGCTTTGCGCTGGGACGCTTCTGGAAAACCGCAACGCCGGTCCAGAAAAAGGAATACCAGAAACTTTTCAATGAACTGATCGTGCGCGTCTACACCGCCCGCTTTAAGGAATATGACGGCCAGAAACTCGAAGTGACAGGCGCCCGCAAGGACAGCGCGAACGATGACGTCATCGTGCACACCACGATCATCCCCAAAAGGGGGCAGCAGAAATTCGTGGTTGAATGGCGCGTGCGCGGCAAGAATCAGAAATTCAAGGTCGTCGACATCCTCGTCGAGGGCGTCAGCATGGCCCTCACCCAGCGCTCCGACTTCGCCTCTGTGATCCAGCGCGGCGGCGGCAACGTCGATATCCTGCTCGAACATCTGCGCAAATAACCTCAGAATTCCAAGGTTTTCAGCAAAAATGAGCCCGCGTCCAAGGCGATAGGCTTGTGCGCCGCAGCACAAGAATCCCGCGCACGAAATGAATAAATTGAAAAAAAAATGGACAGGATGTTTCAAGGTCATAATAATGAAAGCAACAGGGTGTGACATAAAAAAATAATAACGAGGTTTGAATGGCAGACGGGGATTCTTTTACGAATCAGGCACATCAAGACCCAAACAGCGGGCAACTCGCCCTGGCTCAGCAGCTTGAGCCGATGCCCCATCCCGAGCTGATCTTCGACTACGGCGACACGGCCGCCCCCGAGGTAGTCGAATCTCTGAAAAAAAACACCGATATCATCACGCGGGGCATCCAGGACCGCCTGGCGCACCTGAAACCCGGTCAGAAAATCGTGGTCTGCGTTGGCGAACTGCATGAAAACGGGCACCATGTCGCCCTTCAAACCAACGTGATCCATGAGTTGACTGAAAGAGGAGTAAAGGTCGCCCTCGCGCTGGAATGGCCGCCGAACAATATTGATTTGCACGTGGACGAGATTTTCAAACCCGAAACGACGAACAAGGCGGGCGTGAAGGCGCTTCTGCAAGCGCCGTGGAACGCCAGCCTTCGCGACAAGCTCTCCGCCGATACCACACCGATCCGCACCGGCAACGCGCGCATCAGCCGGGCGCTGCTGCACCAGTACCTAGACAACCACAATATACCTGTGTTCTGCACGGACGCACCCCGGGACTGGAAGCTCTATCTTGAAAATAACCGCAGCCGGCAGGACCTCCTGACCTCGGACCCCGAGGTGGCGGAGGCCATCGAGGAGGCCTCCGAGATCCTCAGAGAGTTCGGAATCACCCCCCCGACGGAAGGCCCAATCGACTCGCTCGGCCAGATGGGAATGCTCACCCGCAATATGTATATGTTCAAGAAATCCGAAGAAATCTTCTGGGACAACCCGGATGTTGAGGTTCTGTTCATCGAGGCCGGACGCGCCCACGTCACCGGAAACCACGCGCTGATCCCCGAGCGCAGCTGGTACGAACACAGCCTGAACGCGATATTCGCAGCCCGCTCGCAGCATGTCTTTATGGGCGCGCCGCTCTATAAATCCGAACAGGACAAGCTGGACAACACCCCGGTGCAAGCCCTGAAAGACCCGCACACCCTCCATCTCGAATACACCGACGCCTCCGGCTTCAGCTCGATCAGAGACCCGGAGGCCGATGACAGGGAGGTCGCGCTGATCCAGAGCCTCGCCCCCCACTTCCCCTATATCGGTGAAACCCTTGAAGGCCGCACGCCCAAGGAACTGTATGAGGCCCGCTCAGATGAATTGCGCCTAACGCTGCGCGATCTGCGAGACAATAACGGCCTTCTCCTCACGGCCCCGGCGGAAGAATATACGCCGCACTAAAGCCCGCTAAGAACCCGCTCAGATGAATCTTGGAAGCCACGGCACAACAGAATGCGGCCAAAAGGGCCGCTTTTTTGCAATGAGCAAAATAAAAGATGGCATGACGCATCCGCGAAACGTCAAAAAAACAAGAGAGATGTCGAAGAAGTAAATTAGCGCGCAGGTCCGCCTGTACGCAGAATCGTATCGGTAACATCGCCGCCGCCCCAGCTGCTGCCGACGCCCCTGATGCTGCCCATCATTTCCATGAGCTGCGCACGCGTGATCTCGCCGGTCCGATACATCTTGCCCGCCAGCTCCCCGGCCGGGTCGCCCGAATTGTCCTTGAACGTGCTGACCGTTGCACCCATCCAGCGCAGGATCGCATTGGGAACCTGATCAATCAGCTTGAAGTTACCGAGCGCCAGCATGTAGACGATGATTGCGTAAATAACCGTGAAAAAGAACTCGTCCAGAGGCCCGCGCAAGAAGTCAATCGTGCCCTGCGGCCCTGTAGGGTTGGAGTTGGGCAGGCTCGCGGTCGGCGCGGCAAGGTTCTGCTCGATATCATAACCCGTGGCGTTCATCACAACGATATGGAAACTGTCGTTCAGGCCGTTAACCAAAGCCGTAAAAACTTGCAAACTCGCTATAAGCCCGAAAATCAGAAGTGTCGGCCGCAAGAAAATCTCGAACAGCAGGAAATACCCGTTCGTCGCCCACGGACCCGGCAAGCCCTCGCCATCGATCTTGATGTGCGCAACAGCCCACAGAGGCATGGCCACCATCGCTTCGAACACGCTCTTGACCCAGCCGCTAAACCCGAAGAAGAAGTATATGAAGGGAAGAAGCGGCAAAACATAATACAAAACGAAACCAATCGAAACGCCGATCAACGCGATGCGGGCCGCGGTATCACCAAAAACCTTGGCCAACGGCCCCACGGCATCGTCGTCCACAATCTCCCCGATCCCCTGCCCAACGACACCGATCAGAAGGTTACGCAAGGCAGCATCGAGAATACCCTTGCCAAGTGAGCTCAAAAGCGCAAGCGGATGAACGTTCAGCGTCCGACCGTCAGCCGCCGGACCCTGCTGCATCCCTTCGAGAAGGTCATAAAGACCCTCCGTGCCGAAAATCATATTGATCGTATCAATAACGACGCTTCCGGTTCCGCGGGTTTGCGTGGAGCTTTGCACATCGCCCTGCCCCCACATCTTAAAGCCGGAGTAAAGCGCCGCAGCAATATACTGATCCCCCGGATTGGGCAGACTCGCCAGCCGCCCGTCGGCGAGCATGGGGTTGAACCGCTCCGCCCAGGAAGCATTGCTCTCCTCAACCTTGTGCTGCTTGGCGATCATCTCCATAAGCTCGGGATATTTAGTCGGACGCGGCAGGTTCTGAACCGCAGACATGAACATGCCGTTGACATTCGCGATCTGATGATACCAAAGCGCCGCCCCGGCCCAGCCCAGACGTCGGACCTCGATCGGCAAGGAAAAGTCGTATTTAAGGCGCATCTGCAGGATGAAGTTATACACATCCGGCGAGTTAATCGGACGACCGGACCAACCGGCAACCCCCGTCCAGCCCGCGCCCGGAGGGCCGCCGGCGCTTGTCACCTGAAACTCCGGATCCGCAGGCTGCCACCAGAGGCCGGAAATCACAGCGCGATTGACGTTGTTATAGTAATTGATATTACGGCGCACGAGATCGACGTTCCCCCAGCGCGTGACCGGAAATGCGGGAATCCAGGCCGTGAAATCCATGTCCACGCAAGACGAATCATGATCGTAAGGCAGGATCGACTTCAGCATGCAATGCGCCAACTCGTCGAAATAGGGGTCCTGATAGAAATACTGCTCCACCATTTCGTAATAAATTTCATTGACACCGTTCATAGAGACGGGCAGGTCCCCGCCCCCAGGCTGAAACCCGTGGGGATCAATTTCAAAGTTGCCGATATTGGTGGCAAAACCGGTCGTCACAGGATCGCCCACAGCAGGGTCAGGCATAGGCGCAACCAGATCGAACACAAGCTCGCCGCAGGTCGGCTTTACATAACCAAGCTCATTTTCATAAGCCCCCGCCTCGTTGGGATCGCCAGCCCCCCCGCCGCCGGGCGGATTGAAGTGCCCGAAGCGCATGACAACCTTACCAAAACGTGAGAAGCGAATAACCTCGTCGAAGAAAGGCAGGGGTCCAGGCTCGAAATAATAAAGCGCGTTACCATTACTGCCCGGAACCGTCGCCACGGCAAACCCGAGCGAGGCATCTGTAATTTCAGGATTATTATCCCGGACAAGGAAAATGTTCAGATATCGGTCATCGGTCCGGTTATTCATAATCTGCTCGGCCATCATGCACATCCGCGCAACGAACAGAAACTGTGTCAATGTCGCCATCTCCGGCGCGTTCGGCATCGCGACCATCGTTTCCGCACGGCCAAGCAAGGTATCAATATCCGGGTTGAGAAGCGCGGCAGGCAGGAAAATACGGTCCCAGGCATTCGTCGCCATATTGGACCCGAATTTCGCAATGCCAAGCGTGATAAACTGTGCGGCGTTAATCCCGATATTATTGCCGCCTGCAAGGTTCATCGGCGCGATCAGGGCAAAAAACATGATCAAACGAGGAATGTACCAGGCCTTGTTGAGCCTTTGTCCGAAAGGTCGTCCGGACGTAATGCTCTCGCCGATAATCGCCACCACGTAATAAAGAATGACAACCATCGACAAAAACGCAATGCCAAGCGTATAGAAACCGAAAAACTGATGCAGGGCCAGATGGAAAGGCTGCGGGAAAGCCGCCGGCGTGGGCACGACGTTTCCATTAAGATCGACGCAGGCTACACCGGTCGAGTAGCACGATTCGAAAAACCCGCCGGCACCCGTAAAGTCCATGATACCGAACACCCGGTCCAGAACGATAAACGCGAGATCCTGTTCAGGCCCAAGCGGCGTTGTCAGAAACGCATTGGTCCAGGTCGTCGCGAAAACCGGCAAGGCGACAAAAGACAGAACAACCAGGCAGATCTGCATCACCAGCAGCACGATCCCGGCGATAATGGTGAAATGGATAATGACCTTGTCTACGTTTTGCCGGTCGTAAACAAGGAACGCCGAGGCTTCCGCCACCACATGCCGCACGCCGTATTTGCCGTAATTGGCGGGCTTGAGGTAAGGGTGCCCTGCCGGAAGCAAACCGACATTGCGGTATATCACCGCGATCATCAGGGACAGTTGCGCAAAGCCGGAGGAAAACAACTCCCATACCCGGGGGAAAAGACCGGGGAGAAGAAAGTATCCGACTATTTTCCGCTTCCGTATCATTCAGACCATGCCCCGCTTCGCGGCCACAAAAACATTAGTTCGGCGAACCGAGTTTGGCATAAGCGCCAAGACCGCCACCGATCTTACCCGTAACCTGCTGCGCCCCCAGAGAGGCCCGACCCACAAGTCCCTGAGCCGCATCCTCGCGCATGTCGCCGAACGTCGCAACGCTCTGCCCCATCCAGCGCAGGATGTTGTTGGGAATCGTATCGATCAGCTTGAAGGACGACATCCCCATCATATAGACCAGCACAGCATAAATAATCGTGAAGAAGAATTCATCGATCGGGCCGCGCATGGAGTCGATAAAACTAGGCGCGATAGAAACTTCCGCCGAGACGTCGAAACCGCCAGCGTTTTGCAAGACAAGATCGAAGGTGTTATTCAGCGCTGCAACAAGCGCAGAATAGATCGAAATCGCCGCTAAAAGGCCGAACACGCACAAAATAGGCCTCAGGAACACCTCAAAAATAAGGTAGTAGCCGTTAAGCGCCGCATTGCCCGGAAGCCCCTGCGCATCGATCCGGATATGCGCCAGCGCCCAAAGCGGAGCACCGACCATAGCCTCGAAGATCCCCTTGATCCACCCGCCCACGGCGAAGAAGAAATAGATAAACGGCAGGAAAGGCACCACATAAGCCAGAATGAAGCCCGCCGTCATCCCGATCATGGAGATCGTAAAGATAAACGACGCAACCACGGACAAAAGCTTGGAACCGCCACCCCCGGCGCCAGCCAGAACCAATCCGACCCCCGCGGTTGCAGTCAAAAATCCGAACCCGATCCCATCCACTGAACGCTGAACCAGAGTCCGCCCCAGACTGACAAGCTGCGCCAGCGGGTGGGTATTCGGGTTGCGTCGCATGTCATAAAGACCGTTCGTACCCAGAATGTAGGAAATAGCGTCTATGAACGGATTACCTGATCCCTTTTGCTCCGTCGAACCGAGCCCGGCGGTCCAGACCTTATAGGACTCGTAAATGGTCGCGGCGATTTTCTGACCGTCCGCCGCCGACAGCAGGGTGGCCGTATCGTCAACCCCGGACAGAACAGGCTTGAAGATTTCGTCAAGACTGTTCCCCGTGTTGTACTGCGCCTTCTTGTCTTGCAGTTCTTCGAGCAGAAGCGGCTGCAGGCTTGAACTCGGCAAAGCATGAACGGATATGGAGATCGGATGATTCATCTCGGCCACGCGGTTATACCATATCCCCGCCGCGGCCCAGCCCTTGCGGTAAACCGGATCGGCCCCGGTCCATGATCCCGCCCAGCGCGGCGAAGCCAGCTGTGCGGCGACGGCGGCCGTCGTCGCGGCAAAGAAAGAGTTGTATACGTTCGCATTGACCTGCGAGACATAATCGATATCCGGATACGCCGAAGGCGGAGGCCCGACCTGATCGAAAGCCAGCCAGGCGATTGTATCCGCCCGGTCGCCCGCACCGACGACAGAGCCGCCGAGGAACGCGTTATTCGCTCCGGCATGGTGCCACATATCGCGTACCAGGTTCCAGAAATAGGTCTGAATCTGATACGGCCCCGGCTCCGGAGGAATGGGCCCGCCATTACGCCGCGGGTCGGCAAGATGGAACTGAATCTCCCCGCAATACGGCTTAACGTGGCCGCGCTCACTGGCGTAACGAACAGTGTCGCGTTCACCGAAACGAACCGTTAGGGAATTAGCCATGGCATCGGCACCGCCTTGAGCGGCGTCATAGGTAAACCCGGGGGTAACCTCAACCGCGTTGGTGGCCTTGGACTGCGCAAGAATTTGATACATCCGGATTTCCGGAGCGCCGCCAGTTGACCCGGTGTTGGGAGCGGCTGCGCCCGTCGGGGCGCCGCGGGAATAGAGATAGGCAAAGCGGCAGGTCCGGGCAAGGAACAGCGCCTGGCTGATCCGGCCGACCTCAGGCAAGGTCGGCAAGGCGATCAGATCGTTTGCCGCCCCGAGATAGTTTTCGGTCAGCGTATTATTGAAAAACTTCCAGCCGTTCGTCGCAAAAGCAGAACCGAACTTCGCCGCATAGAGCACAAGATACTGGGAAGAGTTCAGGCCCGTTCCCAGAGGAATAAGCAGACCGAACGCAACAACCAGACGGATCGGCGCCCACATCTTGTTGAAACGGCGGCCGAACGGCGTTCCGCTCTGGGCCGTTTCGGCCAGAATGGTGGCGATAAAATAACTGGCGATAATGACCGCAATAACAAGAAGGCCGGTGCTGTATACGCCGAACAGACGGTGAATACCCAGATGAATGGGGAACGGAAACTGCGTGAACGCGCCGGTAGACAGCGGCCCCATGATCGCCGACGTAGCGGCGGGTACAGGCGTGCCGCCGGTATTGGCATCGATGATACCGTTGCCGAAATTGTCTTCGCAAACCGTGGCAACCCCAACGCAGGATTCAAAGAACCCTCCGGCGCCGCCGCCCGGCTCGGGAACTCCGAAAACCATATCGAGCATGATAAAGGCCAGATCCTGACGACGCTCGGCCAGCGGGTTAACAACAAAGAAACCGTTCCAGTTTGTCGGAAACGCCATGACGGAGGGGAAAACCAGCGCAACGAGCAGAACCGCGATCTGAATGAAAAGGATGGCCAGCCCAAAAAGCACCAGCACAAACAGCAGGATCTTATCCATGTTCTTGCGGTCGAAAACCAGATGGTTAGCGGCCTCGGCGACCACATGGCGGATACCGAACCGCCCGATATTGACCGGATTCACATAGGGGTGGTTGGAGGGCAGCAAGCGCACGATGTTATAAACGATGGCGATAAAGAAGGGGATGTAGTGAAACCCCCCGAGAACGAGGCCATTAATACGCGAGACCAGCTCCGGCATAAACATATACCGGAAGGTTCCCTTGGGCATCAAACTCGCTATCAACATCTCAATCGCACCCTATTTTGAATAACTCGCACTAGCTGCTCGCAGCGCCTTTTTCGTCCTGAACCATTTTAGCCAAAGCGTTACCCGTCCCGCTGGCCAGACCGCGCGTGGCGCCCACCGCCTGCGAACCGACCGTCATACCGCCGGTCGCGGCGTAGCGGTTAAGCGACTCAACGTGATCCTGGTCGAGATCCCCGAACGAGGATACGCCCGACCCGGCCCAGCGCAGAATGTTATCAGGGATCTTGTCGATCAGCTTGAAGCTCGCAACGGCCAGCATGTAGCAAACGATGGTATAGATGATCGTATAGAAGAACTGGTCAAGGGGCGTGCCCTTAAAACGGACGTCCTCGGCGATCAGCGTGGCCAGAATATCGCCGTCCGAATAACCCGAAACGTTAGTGGTCACGAGATCCCAGATCAAGTTCAGAACCCGGACCTGCGTAGCGAATATGCTCAGCGCGGCGATGAGACCGACAACCGTAAGAATGGGCCGCACAAAGATCTCAAGAATAAGGAAATACCCGTTCGCAGCAGCCTCGCCCGGCAGACCGTCACCATCAATACGAAGGTGCGCCAGCGCCCAGAGCGGAACCGCCACCATCGCCTCGAAAATCGCTTTCATCCACGAACCGACCGCAAAGAAGAAATACACGAATGGCAGGAACGGCAAGACATAGAACAGGATAAACCCGGCCGTCAGACCGACGAACGCCGTCACCTCCATCAAGGAGCTGAAGACCTCCAACATACCGCCGAGCGTCTTGATTTGCTGATTTTTCGAAGCGCCGAGAGCCCCGCCAAGGAATGCGGATGCCGTACCCGCAAGAATGTTGGTTACAGCACTGTCCACCAACCCCTTACCGACAAGGATCAACTGCGCCAGGGGATGAACATGCTGATTGGCGCCGCGAATATTCGCAAGCCCGGAGGTTCCCAAAAGCATATTGATCACGTGCACGAAGACGTTCGACTGATAGGTTTCCTCTTCATTATCCAGAGCCGAAGTATCCTCGCCCCACCACTTCCAGACGTTATTCAGGGGAACGGCCACAGCATCGAGCTCCGCTTCGCCGCGGTCGATCTTCAGTTTGGCCGCATCGTTACCCGAAGGCGCCTTGATGCTGGTTTCGAACATGTCATCACGGCTGAACGACGATTGATCCAGTCTGGCGCGTTCGGACTTCACCTGCTCCATAACCAGAGGATAGCGGGTAATTTTAGGAATAGCGCGAACGCCATCGGTAAAGGAACCATTGATCTCCGCCAGCTTGTTGTACCACATACCGGCCCCGGCCCAACCCCGGTCAAGGATATTGGCCTCCATGAGATGGTTGACGCCCGACTGAACGTACAAGCCCCAGGCCTGCCGGATCGCGTCATTCGCCCTGAACTGATAGGTTCCGGCGGCCGGCGGGTTAGCGCCCATCTTACGGGAAATAAACTGGGTAAAGGGCGGATTCTGCTCACACGGCGCGCCGCAGGCTTGGAAACCAACCGTTCCGCAGCCGGAAAGAGCGGCGTTAGAACACATATTGGTAGCCTCAACTCTGTGCTTCGACGCCGTGGCAACGAAAGTCCGCGCGAATTGCTTAAGCTCGTTGTCGTTAAACCACATACGGAGAACTTCTTCATAATAGAAGCGCAGCATATAGTCCGACCCGCCGTTCGCTGCAGCCGTGCCAACACCGCTAAGATCAACGATCGGCACGCGCATATCACCGCAGAGCGGCGCGACATAACCCTCATCGTCCTTGTAAACCGGGTTACCGGCGGTATCTTCGCGATACTCACCGAAACGGATCACAATATCGCCGCCATAGTAAAACCCGACAGCCTGCGTGTAGTTCGGCGCACCGACACCGGTAATCAACTGACGAATGGCGGGATTGGTCGCAACCGGGAATGTAGCGGCAGCGGTCGTCCAGGGACTCTCGTGCTTGACCAGATAGGGACGAATCATAAAGTTCGTCGCAGGCGCCGTGTAATCGTCGGTAATCCTGTAGGGCAGACCCGGCCCCCCGGCAGGAGGTTGACCCGTGATGGTCATGTAGGCGTAAGCACACGTATGAACAAGAGACATCGCCTCAAGAACAGAGGTAAAATCAACCGTCTGCGGAATAGCGACCAGAGAGTAACGCTCCCCGACCGGATTACCCGCCAGAGGCCCCGCACCGGCAAACATACCGTGATCGCCGATCGCATCGTTGAAATCGACCCACCCGGTGGTTGCGAAGTTGGACCCGTATTTGGCCGCATAAAGGGCGATATACTGCCCCGAGCTCAAACCGTAATTGATCGGGATCAGAAGACCGACCGCGCCGACCAGACGAACCGGAACCCAGACATGCTGCATCCGCTGCCCGAAGGGAACGCCGCTGACGACGGTCTCAAGGATGACCACGAAAATGAAATACAGGAAGATCAGAATCCCGATCAGCAAAAGCGCAGTCGAGTAAAACCGGAATAACTCATGCAGGGCGTTGTGGAAAGGAGAAACCACGATCGGGTTGTTGGCCGGGCACACAAGCGTGAAAGACGAACAGAAAAGATCGGGAACCCCGAAGATGTCGTTGAGAATGGTAAACGCCAGATCGTTCGTCGGGTTGGGCGTATCGAACCACGAAAACGCAATCGCCGGAGAAATGAACGGCACGATAAACAACGCATAAGCCAGAAACACAATTTGCAGCAGGACGATGACAATCGCCGCAAGCAGGGCAAAGAATACGAAAAGCTGGTCGATATGCCTGCGGCTGAACTTGAGGCGGCGGGCGGCCTCGAGAACCACATTCTGGACGTTGTAACGACCGATATTCTTGGCTTGCAGGTAAGGGTGGTGGTCGGGCAGGAGGCGCACCATGGCGTAGAGGTGAGCCATAAGGAAGGCCATGTAACCGAAGCCTGTAAAGATAAGAACCTTGGCCCGAGGTACCACACGCGGGAACATCGCGTACGAGAAGACATCTTTGGTTTTTAAGCTCAGGCCCAGCACGTTCGTCTCACCACTCTATATATATTATAAGACCAACCAAATTATAACGAATACTCTTACCGCTTTATTACCACGCCCGCGCACTTGTCGCATTTTACGCAAATTTTAAATTATCATAACATCAACACCCCCGACAATGCGAGATTTTATGTCATTTGCTCCCTATTTTTTTTATAAAAACCAAGTCTTTAACAGCAATTAACCCGCCCGCCGCAAGGGTTTATAGCGGATTCTATGAGGGGTATCCGCATCCTGCCCGCGCCGACGCTTGAAGTCCGCCTCGTAGTCGGCGTAGTTCCCCTCGAACCAGACCACCTGCGAATCACCCTCGAACGCCAGAATATGAGTCGCCAGACGGTCTAGGAACCAGCGGTCGTGGGAGATAATGACCGCGCACCCCGGAAACCCCTCCAGAGCCTCCTCAAGCGCTGCGAGCGTTTCCGTGTCAAGGTCGTTGGTCGGCTCGTCAAGAAGAATGACATTTGCCTCTTTTTTCAACATCTTAGCCAGATGGACCCGGTTTCGCTCCCCGCCCGAAAGGTCACCGACCTTCTTTTGTTGGTCCGGCCCCCGGAAGTTAAACCCCGACACGTACGCCCGGCTGGCCATTTCGATTTTGCCCAGCTTGATATTGTCGTTCCCGTCCGAAATCTCCTGCCAGACGGTATTGTCGGGGCTCAGGCTGTCCCGGCTCTGGTCGACATAGCCCAGCGCAACGGTATCCCCGACTTTGAAGCTGCCCTCGTCAGGCTTCTCGGCCCCGGTAATCATGCGGAAAAGGGTCGTTTTCCCCGCCCCGTTCGGCCCGATGACCCCTACGATGCCCCCCGGCGGCAGGCTGAAGCTGAGATCGTCGATCAAAAGCCTGTCCCCGTAGCCCTTGCGCAGGTTCTTGGCCTCGATCACAAGGCTGCCCAGTCGCGGCGGCGTGGGAATGACGATCTGCGCCCCGCGCTGGGACGTATCCTGCGATTCCGCCAAAAGCTCCTCGTAGGCGCTGATCCGCGCCTTGGATTTGGAGCGCCGCGCCGACGGGCTCTTGCCGATCCACTCCATCTCGCGCGCAAGCGTACGTTGCCGCGCATCCTCCTCGCGCTGCTCCTGCTGCAAACGCTTGTGCTTGGCCTGCAGGTAGGTGGAATAGTTGCCCTCGTAAGGAATAGCTTGCCCCCGGTCGATTTCCAGAATCCATCCCGTGACGTTATCGAGGAAATAACGGTCGTGGGTCACCATAACGACGGTGCCCTTGTAATCGGACAGGAACCGCTGCAACCACGCGACGCTCTCTGCATCGAGGTGATTGGTCGGTTCATCGAGAAGCAACAGGTCGGGTTTTTCCAGCAACAAACGGCATAACGCTACGCGTCGTTTTTCACCGCCCGAAAGCTTCGTCACGTCTGCATCCCCCGGCGGGCAACGCAAGGCGTCCATCGCGATATCGATCGTCCGGTCCAGTTCCCACCCGTCCACCGTGTCGATTTTCTCCTGCAATTCGCCCATTTCAGCCAGAAGCGCGTCCATATCCGCCTCGGGATCGGCCATCAGCCCGCCGATCTCGTTGAAGCGGTCCACCATCGCCTTAACGTCGGCCAGCGCGATCATCACGTTCTCATGAACGGTCTTGGTGGGGTCGAGCTGCGGCTCCTGCTCCAGATAGCCCACGCGCGCCCCCTGAGCGGCCCAGGCCTCCCCGGTGAAATCCTTGTCCCGCCCCGCCATCATCTTGAGCAGCGTGGACTTCCCCGCCCCGTTCGGCCCCAGAACCCCGATCTTCGCGCCCGGAAGAAAACTGAGCGTAACGTTTTCTAATATCTTCTTGCCGCTCGGGAAGACTTTCTTCAGCCCGTTCATCACGTAAACATACTGATAGGATGCCATGGTTATTCTCTTCGTTATGAGTTTAATCTGCGCGAGTCACGACCCGAAACCGCCTGACGCATTTTCGAGTCACGAACCCCTTTGTGGATCATAAAGCTTAAGCCTGTCAATGAGGGACAGGACATATTCAAATTCCTTTTTCACCCGCAGGATCGAATGGTGACACCCGGCAGGTGCATAAAGCCCGTCCGACTCGAACGGGTTATAGGAAGTCGATATAAGGATCGTGACCTTGTTTTTGTAAAATGCGACCGCCATCCCCTGTCCCGAAAATTCTTTATAAATGGCAAGCAGCCGCTCCATCATGGCCGGATCGAGCAGAAACCGGGCCTCGACCTGATCCGTGCCATAGGCATCAAACGCCCGCTCGAACTCAGGAGCGGGAAACTTGACCCTTTTAAGACCCTTAAGCTGTTGATGCGTAGTGTCCAGAAAAGAGATCTTGTTATCGAGAACAGCCGTATGCCCGTTAAACGCCGTTTTTCCCAAATTAAGCTCGATGATAAGACCCTGAAAAACTGTCGTGGCTCTATTTTCCCGATTTTTTGCATAAGACCGCAACGTCACATCGGCAAACGACAGCTTAACCCCTTGATAAACGCCTTCAAACAAATCATCCGCATGATAGTCCCGGTGCCCCGGAACGATCTTGGACTCAAGCAAAGAAACTTTACGAGGGTTATCGTCAAGCTTCCGAAAAAAATAGTCGTACAGGCTGCCAAGAAACCCGCCGCCGCCGTAGCGCTCATTCGAGCGATAAGAAAAATCGCCATAAAGCTTAACCATTTGCGGCAGGAAAATCGCTTTGTATTGCTTCATATACTGCCGCTTGGGTGAGGTCATCCAAGGCATAAGAAAAACGACCATGAAAGCGGAGAACGCCAAGGTCGTCAAAAAAACGTCTTCCACAAACTCGGGGGCATATATCCGCCCATAGAGAAAATAAAGATAAGCAAGAGGCGGAAGCAAGATCAGAACAAAAAATATCGTTGGGGCCAACCTCTTCCGAAAACGATAGGAGCTGTAATGCTTTAGCCTAAGCTGTTCCAAATCGCGGAAAAGCTTTTTGTTATCCTCTAAAAACTCTTCTTCTTTATCGTTGGGAAAAACCCAAGCACCACGCTCAGGAACCTCTTTGCCGAAAACCTCGGTCAGAAACATAAAAACAATCGAAATCAGCGTCTCAATGATAATGTTCATTTAAGCACTCTTGCGCGCCTCCTCCACCTTGCGCGGATCGTAAAGGTCGAGCTGGTCGATGATCGACAGAACCTCCCCGATCTCCTTCTTCATGGTCAGGACCGACTCCGGGTCCGTCGCCGGAATGGTGATGTTGGCGGGCTCGAAATGGTTATGCTTGCTGGAAATCAGGATCAGCATCTTGCTCTCGTAAAACGCCGCCACCATCTTGTCCCCGTCATATTCCTCCTGCAGCGCCTTGAGCTTCTCGATCATGATCGGATCGATCAGATACCGCGCCTCCACCTGATCGTCCGTATAGGCATCAAAAAGCTTCTCGAACTCCGGGTCCACCATGTTGGCCTTCTTCAGCCCGTGTGTGCGCGAGGTGAACCACTCCGAAATCTTCCCCCGGTCGCGGTCAAGGATCGTATGGCCGTAGAAGCGTTTCTTGCTCATATCGAGCAAAATAGCCAAGCCTTTGAAAATACTTACATAATAAGTACGATTTTTGCTCCGCCGCCGTTCCTGAAGATTGATCTCGCAAAACTGGATGCCGACTTCCTTATACTTGCCGATGAAATGATCTTCGGACTCGTACTTGTCGTGCTTCGGCAGAATTTTGGAAGGCCGCATCTGCTCGACCGGAATCTGCCCCCCGGAGGAATATTTGAAATTCCCGAACAGCCCGGCCAGACGCGGCAGAATTTCGTTTTTATAGGCCGCAGCGTACTGGCGCTTCGGTTGCGTCACCCACGCATACAGCGCGCCCATGAAAACAACGCTCAAACCCGCCGCGCTGTCGTCGCTGGAACTTTGCAAAAGCAACAGCCAGTAATCGACATAAGCCAGCGCCGGCCCCAATACGGCCCCGGCAGGCCAAGCGATCATCTTGCGCCGTTTATAAATTTTGAACTTCTCCTGCCGCACCACCTCCAGCGCTTCGAGCTGCGGGCGGCTGTGGCGCAAAAACTCCTCGTCCGACATCCCACGCAGATCTTCAACCTCTTGCGCCTCGGGAATCGGCACGTTCCCGCTGAAAAACTTATGTGTCGGGAAAAAATTGGCAAAGAGATTTTGAAGCATGGGCGAACCTGTATAATCTTGACCTGACCGACCCGTATTCTAGGAGAAATTTCGTGTCCGACAAAGGCTTGATCAAGGGAACCGACGGAAAAATACGCTGCTGGTGGTGCGGCGACGATCCCGAATATGTCCGCTATCACGACGAGGAATGGGGAAAACCCGTGCGCGACGACCGCGCCTTGTTCGAAAAAATCTGCCTCGAAGGGTTCCAGTCGGGCCTGAGCTGGATCACGATCCTGCGCAAGCGCGAGAATTTCCGGAGGGCGTTTCACAACTTCGATTTCGAAAGAGTGGCCCGTTATACGGAAAAGGATATCGAGCGCCTCCTGGGCGATGCGGGCATCGTGCGCCATCGCGGCAAGATCGAAGCCGTCATCAACAACGCCGCCCGCGCCATCGAATTACAAAAGGAAACCGGGACTCTCGCCGCTTTCTTCTGGTCGTTCGAGCCGGAAGCGTCAAGCCGCCCGAAAAAGATGGATTACATAACCCTGACATCTATGCCAACCTCGGACGCCTCAAAGACTCTCTCGAAAGACCTGAAAAAGCGCGGCTGGAAATTCGTCGGCCCGACCACCTGTTACGCCTTCATGCAGGCCATGGGCATCGTCAACGACCACCTCCATGGCTGTCATACGCGCGGGAAATAGGCCCTGAAATAAAAAAAGGCCCCTTAGAGGGGCCTTTCGAATGAATCTGATCAACGGGGCGGATCGACAACGCCCGGTGTCCGGTCGCTTCTCGGGCCGCCGATGGGCGTCTCGTAGGTCTGCTCGGGATTGTCGTAGCGCGAAGACACGCCGCAATCACGGCTGTTCTGGGAAATTTCATCATCCCGGCCACCAAATTTGTGCCTCAGGACACCGCCGAAAGTGAACAGCGTGTTGATGCCGCTGCCCCATGTCGCCGGAAGCTGGCGGGGTGAATAGAACCCGTCATTTTCCTGACGGCTGCGGGCCTCGCGGGCACGGTCATTGAACTCGCCGTTACAGGCCGCATGATCATGCTCGGAGGTCGCACGGCGGGACATGACGGGCAGAGTTTCCTCGACCGTCCGCTCGTAGCGGTACATCTGGCGCGTCTGGAACCCGCCCTCGCCCTCATTCCCGGTGCCACGAATATAATCGCGGCGCATGCGGTCATACCCACGCAAATTCCCGGTCGGATCGTAAAGATGCTTCAGGGCATCTTCGACAGTATGGTTGTGGTCGCGCTTGTAATCCTGAGAAACCCGGGTCCCGGCAGCCTCGTTCGGAATGACCATGGCCATCGCATCATACTGGGTGTCCAGGAAGTCGTCCAAACGGCGCACCGTAGCGCCTGGGCTATAATTCTCGGTCAGATTGCCGATCTTGATCTTGTGCTGCTCAAGATTGACCAGACGATGCTCAAGCTCGTTGGTGCGGGTATTGCGCACGGTGACGATCAGATCGCCGCCCAGCCGCGCCTTGTCCTCGGCATTCAACATGGTCAGCATCGCGCCGCCATTTGGAATTTCGCGGGTCGCAACAGCGCGGTCATAAAGGAACGTCATCTCGCGGGCGTTCATGCAGCCTCGATCAAGCCCTTCAAGATCCTGATTTCTCAATCTGGGCAGATCCCAGTAGCTCTGCGGCACACCCGTGCTTTGTGTTCTGAACTCCTGACTCATGGTCGGGCGCTCTTCGACGCGCGGCGTTTCCTGCGGCGGACGGGCTTCGGCCTGAACGGTCAGCGGCTCAAGGCAGAGCTGCTTATCGACATAGGCGATGATGCCCGCAGGCGTGTTGTTGCGCCAGTTGTAATTGTCGCGCAACAGCGTGTAATCGGAGTTGCTCAAGGAACGGTGCGTCCGGGCGTTCGGATCGAGATACCCTTCGAGCTCAACCACGCGGAAGGTGTTGTTAGCGCGCTCGACGACGGCGGCATAAGCCTTGCCCTCGTGCTGGAACACCAGCGGAGCGCAGTTCGGATCGGGCTTGTCGGCGTTGAATTGTCTGTAGCGGTCGAAAATCTGATCGACCGTCATGCCCGGCGGCAGTTCGTTGTTCGGCGACATGCGGATACCGGGATAGCGGTCCGCAGGGGTCGTCGTAGCGCCAGTGGTCGCGGGCACTTCCGCCGGAGTTTCGACGGCCGGGCGAACCGGAACCTGGGAGAGTTGAACGCCGACCTGATTACGGATGTAGGACTGGTCCCACACGCTGTGCGGCTGAACGGCCCCGGCGTTCCGGTCCCGGATGCTGGTGGATTTCATATCCGTGCGCAGATCGCGGACGGTATCGGTGAACCGGGTGATGTCCTGCTCGTTCAGCCCCTTGCTGCGCATGTAGTCGGCAACCATCGGGATCGTCGTATTGTCGTAACGGCGCGAAATGGCGGCAGGCTCGACGCCCTTGGCCAGTTGGGACCGGATCAGCAGCTCTTCCAGCGCCATGCTGGTATTGCGCGTCATCATATCCGGCGCACGGCCATCCGCAGGCCTCATATACTCGCCCGGCACAGTCGCCAGTTCGAGGGCTGCAGAGTTCTGGCTCATGATATTTTGCAGAACGGCAACCCGGCCATGCGAATAACGCATCGGGCCCTGAACAAACTCGGCGTTGTTCGGGGTGAAGGTGATCTCATAGCGCTTATCGCCGACCTCGACGGAAACAGCGTCAGCCGCCGGGCTGGTGGAGACGGTCGTGCCGCCCGCGCCCGGAGTCGTCCGTGTGCCGCCATCAGTGGTGCGGGCTACGGTCACGGTCGGGGCAACGCCCAGATTCATGGCGCCTGAGGCATGAACGTCGCGGTAAGCGCGGACGGTGCGGTTCGCCGCATCAATATCCTCGATACCCAGCGTCTTCATATGATCGCGGTACTGGCCTTCTGTCGCATCGGCGTTGGCGCCGAAGAAACGCGTACGCTCGGCGGCGATTCGCTCTTCGACCAGACGGCCGAAAGAATCGTTGGCCACACTGGTAGTGGCGCTGTTCGTGTCGATGCCAAGACGCGTAGCGATCTGAAGCGTGCGGTTGCGGATTTCCTGAATCCCGGCGGTCGCTCCGGCGGCATCCAATCCAGCCGCAGGCACCGTCAAACCGACCAAACTCATGCCGGAAGAAACAGCCGCCAGATGAGCAGCAGTGTAATTCGGCTGGGCAGTGGTCGTTGCGCCGCCACCAGTTGTTGCGCCCGGTCGGGGTGTCGTGCCGCCATCCGTGGGAACACCCGGCATCGTGCGGACTTCCTGTTCATAAGCCTCGCGCACCTGGCGTACGTATTCTTCGCGCTGTGCCGGAGACATCTGTTGATACTGCTCACCGCGGCGCACCAGCTCCTCGGCAAAGACCTCGGCGGCTCTGTCGGGATTGGACTCCTGAGCGGCCCGGTCGAGGGCGCCCTCGACTTCACGGCGGATCGTGCCCCGGTCAGCCCCTTGGAACAAAAGACGCTCGGCAGCTTTGAAAGCCAGAGAGTCATCCATTCTCTCAAGGATACGGGTCTTTAACAGGGCATGATCGAACCCGGCCTCTTCCAGTTCGCGGCGGTAAACATCGCGAACCTGCTCGCGCACAGCCTGACCGCCCGGAGCCTGGCCACCCCAGAGTCTCTGAACGGGGAAACCGAACATGCTGAGAATACCGCCCAGCATTTTGCCGAACTGGCTGCCCTCGAAGAAATCGCGCAGGAAATTTTTGAAACTGTTGGGCAGGAACTGCCCGATCCGGTCCATGACCGTGCCCATGAACGTAACCTCGCGGGCACGTTCATTATTGAGCTTATTCGCGCGCTCAAGAACATTGAGGCTTTCGAAAAGAGCCTGAAGCTCCTCAACCTTTTCCTTGTCTGCCTGACTCACCCCGCCTTCCTGGCCAACGCGGCTCATGAAGGTCTGCATATTGGCGACTTGTGCCGGCGTGTAGGTCCCGGTGATGCCGTACTGCTCGCGGATCATCGCGAAAGCGGGCTTGGTCAGAATATCGGCCATAAGGCGCTGACCGACTGCTGCGGTATAAGTCCCATCAGCACGGTTATCGCCGCCCAGTTTCTTAAGGCCCATGACCACCATATGCAGGGCGTTCTGGGACTGCTGGTCAAACTCGCCGTCTGCTTGTGTAGGAGGCGTAAAGCCGGCAAGCGCGGAAATATTGAGGCCCCCCATCAGGCCGCCTGCTCCGCCACCGCCGCCCAAATTCTGGGCCACGCTGCCAAGGCGCATCAAAGCCGTCTCGACGACGACGCTGGCTGCGCGGACTTGGGATTCTGTGGGAGGACCGGAAGGTGTATTGGAGGCCGTCGCCGAAGCGCTTGCCCGAGCGGCCGCATCAGCGGACAGCGTATTGGCGGCCTGCATGATCTGGTTCAGCTGATCCTGAGTCAAACCCTGCATCTGCATGCGGAACGCCAGATTCCCGAGATACTGAGCGTCCGTTGCCCCGGCATTCTGAGTTCCGTAACGCACGCGGTCCTGTTGCAATGCGCCTGCAAGCGTCTGCGCCAGATCCGGCGTAACCTGCTCGGTCATCGGCACCTGAAGGGCGGTTGCCAGAGCGCGGACCTGAGGAAGAAGCTGTGTAGCCTGAGCAACAGCCGCATCCGGCGTCGTGGTCGTCGCGCCACCCGGGGTCGCGCCGGGATCCGGTGTCGTGGTCGTTGTGGTGCCGCCATCATTGGTGCGAGCCACAGTCACAGTGGGCTGTGCCAGAATATTGCTGGCGTAAATCTGATCGATCGAACCGAAGATATTGTTCCGGTTATCCAGCAACGTAAACAGCATGCTCGGATTGTCTTTGATCGCCTGCGGCAAGCGGTCATAGCCGGCCTGCCCCTGAGAACCGACAACAGCCGCCCGGAAAGCGGCACCCGCACCAACGGGAAGGCTCGCAAGATCACGCAGGGTGCTGATTTGAGGGTTGGTGGCCAGCTCTTCGAGCTTGGCGCGAATCTGGGTCTGGACTTCCCGGCTGTTCGGGTCGCCGCTGACATTGAACATCTGCGCGAGCTTGCGGCTCACCGCTGCAAAATCGTTACGGAAAGCGGCATTGTCTGTGCCGCTCGGGCGCAGATCAATAGCGGGCATAACCTGCGTGCGAATCACGTTCATCGCCGCGACCGTACGCTGATCGGGCACGATCTCCTGCGGCGGAGTAGTCCGACCGCCACCCGCAGGGGCGGGAACAGTAACAGCCAGCGCACCGGAAGCCGCGACATTCGTCATGGCCGTACCGACCTTGGACACGGCAGAAACATCAGCCACACCGAAAGTCTGACGCATATGCGCGGCAAACTGGGCTTCCGTTGCATCGGCGTTCGCAGCGAGATAGCGCTGACGCTCCTGCGCGAGCTTATCGAGAATCGCCTGCCCGATCGTCGCATCGCCCATACGGGTCATATCCACGCGCAAAGACGTCGCGACCTGACGGGCATTGTCGCGCAAACTCGTAACAGCCGCAGCCGCAGTCTGCTGATCGAAAGACGCGGGAACCTGAGCGGTGCTGACAAGACGCATGGCATCACGGACCGCCGTAAGCTGAGCGGCGGAATAGGTCGAATTGGCAGTCGTCATCGGTCCCGGCGTGGGACCGGCCGGGGTGGAGGCCGCATGCACGCGGTCGAGATGAGAAACATAGGTCTGCGCGTTCTGGAACATCTGCAGGAACGCGGCTTTCGCGGTCGGATCCGCATCCAGCTGGGCCTTGTAGCCGGCCGGAAGATTCGGGGAAATGCGGCGGTATATTTCGTTGGCGCGGCCCTCGTTGGTCAGGACCAACGGAATACCCGTCAGAATACGGGCTTGTGCGGCCATGGTTTCACGGCCGATTTGCGGGGTATATTCGGAGATATTCGGGGAAAGCCCAACAGCCGCGCGGATCAAACCGAACGCGTTAGCAGAAGTCATCAAATCCGATTGGATTTGCTCGTCTAGACCAGTAAGTCCGGATTGACCACCTGTCATATTTCACCCCTAAATTATATGTGAGGACTTTCCCTCACTTATATTTCAACACGGCTTTGTTGTTATCTTTTTACAGCCGCCTATCACACTCTTTTATCGAGTTAGGCCCATTCTTGCATATTGTAAATTTTTTTTCAAATTTTAATTTCCTTAAACACGCCCGAAGACTGGGCGGCGCCGAAGGACGGGAAGCGGAATATGAAAATATTCCTACTCACCAAAATGCAGGGCGTTTACCTGTGCCACTAGCGTAGGCGCGCTCCGGAACAGATTGAGAAACGCCGCACGGTTGGTCGGGTCGGAATAAAGCTGGACACGCAACTCATGAGGCACGTTCTCGCTGAAGCGCTCGAACAGGTAGTCCTGCATCTCCTCAGGGCTGAGATCATCGGGAGAATTGCGAATTTCAAGGTCGATAGCATCAAGAATCTCCTGCCCCCGCTCGCGCGTGTAGGTCGGAAAATCGTTATCGAGGCCTAAGGCCGCCCGCAAATAGGCCAGCCCTTCCTGTAGATCCATAACATACGCCCGCAATTCCTCGGGCGTCACTTCAACTGGGGGAACCGCTTCATCCGTCATAAGGTCGATACTATCAGAAATGCCGCAATGCGGGAAAAAATTCGGACCCGCCCCTCCGAAAAACTTAACAAACTGACCGTAAAGGCCCGCCCACGCTATGCGAATCCGTATCTATGAAAGCCCGGATATCCGCAAAATAATCAAGATAGGCCGCAACCGTTTTGTCGCGCGAAAACTCCGCCATATAGCGCTCATAGCCGCGCTCGGCCAGCTTTAGCGCCAGCACCGGATCGCCCGCCAGCCGCATGATCGCCTCCGCCAGCCGGGAAATATCGTCGATCGGCACCAAAAGCGCATCTTCGCCGTCCCGCACGAACTGCTTGGGCCCGGCCGCATCCGTTGTAATAAGGGGGGTCTTCTGCGCCCATGCCTGCACGAAAACGGTGCCGAACGGCTCATACCGTGAGGGAAAAACGCAGATATCCGCGGCCCGGAACAAAGGCCCTCGGTCGTCCCGCCAGCCCAGAAGCTTCACCCGGTCGCCCACCCCTAAGGAAGCGATCAAACCCTCCAGCACGGCCCGGTCGGGCCCCTCCCCGGCGATCCAGAGATAAATGCCGGGCGCTTGCGCGACAGCCTGTATCAACGTATCGAACGCCTTGCTCTTATGCAGGCGCCCCAGCGCGAGCAGCAGCGGCGCCCCCTCAGGCACCCCCAGCGCCGAACGGTTCACCGTCCCCGGCTCGTCCTTGAAATCCGCGAAATTATTGATGTGGCGCACGCGCTCCGGTGCGATCCCCTTGTCGATCAGGTATTGCCGGATATCCGGCGTGATGGTCATGAAAAAATCGGTACCTTTGTAATATTTCAGATTGTAATACCCGCCCAGCCGGGCCAGCAGCGCGTAACGGGGAATCCCCATGGAGGGCGACCAGGCAGGGGTCTTTTGCGCCGCGCGGGACATCCATGTCTGAACGAGATCAGGCCTGAAGGACTTGATAATTGAGCGCATGCGGTAAGGCGTCCACAGATCGACCGCGCCGCCGAAGGGCAACTCATGAACTTTAAGCCCGGCCTTACGCAGGGCAGAAACGCGGGTTTCATGGGGCCGCGTGACCGCCTCAATCGCAACCCCGGCCTCTGAAAGTTCAAGGCACGTATCGAGGTAAGCGGTCTCCGCCCCGCCTTGTGCTGCACCCGCAAGCACCTGAAGGACTCTCATAACCGCAGCATTCCCATTGCACAAAAAGGGAAGGACTCAAAAGAAAATAAACGCCGGAAAACAGCCATTATTCTTGAGTTTTTTGCTGCGCAGAAGGATAGCTCGCCAGCGTCGCGCGCAGCATTCCAACCATGTTTTCCTGCGTCTCGTCCATCTTGGACAGCATGAACTCGCACGCTTCGGGAGTCGTCACCGGGGTCTTCTCGAAACGGCTGGAATTATACTTGCGCACATCATCGATCAGGCCGAACAGCTCCGTGTACTGCTCCTTGGTGACATAGGTCTGGGCGACCACCATGTTATCGACGTTGGCCTGCGCTTCCTGCATCGGGCCTTTCACGGCCTCCTGCCACTGGGCAAAACGCGCGGTAATCGTATCGGCCATCTGTTTGTTGTTCTCGGCGCACCCCTTGGCCGCCAGCGCCACATCCTCCTCGACGGCCTTCACGGTGCCGATGAGGTTTTGGTTGACGATGACGATGGCAAAATGCTGCGCCTCGCGTGTATCCAGATTAGCCAGAATTGAGACATACTTGTTATTCAAAGCCTTGCTTTTGGCTTTGGCGACGGGATCTTCGATTTTCTCGGAATCATCGGTGGAAGACGGGGTATCGTCCTCGGCGGGTTCATTGGCATCCGCCGCAGGAGCAGCCCCCGAAGCCTCAGCCTTTTGCGCCAGAACGGGAGCGGCAGATACAGCCGTAAACGCGGCAAGCGCGGTGAAAGCGAACAAACCAAGTGCAAAACGTTTCATCATGTGACCCTGCTGAAATCCTCGATAGGAACAAAACACCCTATACTAGCCTTAGAATCCCGGGCTTGCAAAAAAAAACCGCCGGATAAACCGGCGGTAAAAGTTATGCTCGCGTGTCTGATATCGAAAAACTCATACGGGGCAACAACTCCAGAACACGCAAGCCCTGCACATGACATAGAGATAAAACAATCGGTTAACACAGTCCTCGGTTAAAAGGGGGCCCCCACACACATCGGCAACCGCCCGTTTCGCAATTCTTAAGTCTCGTCCTTAGGGTCTGACTTTCGACCCTGCGCTCCAGAAATCCCGGCTCCCCAGCCCCTGATCTTGCTCAGTCCTGATTTTTTTTTCATCCTCCCCCTCAGACGCTGGTCGATATCTATGGAGCGAAAAAAAACCTACGAGAAAACAAGATAATCCAAACAAAAAGGCAATCCATCCAACCATCATATTCTGC